>OCPS01001464.1_pt1 | contig 19404 bp, 20 predicted proteins | sample 1538651 | NCBI WGS metagenome assembly OCPS01 (sample SAMN04571715, study PRJEB22368) | human gut metagenome | biome: human gut; material: stool | host: Homo sapiens | place: Luxembourg | collected 2012-09-21 | reverse complement strand
ATGAAAATCTAAATTGAATTGTGAAAAATTAACAAAAGCTTGAGAAAACACTGGGTGAGCAGAAATCGAACAAGTTCGATTGGTTCTTAGAAGGCAGGTGCAACGTAAGTTGTGACTGGCTTCTTAGTACCGCTACCAGCGACACGTAGCGAAAGCGTGTTTTCGAAAATTTTGTTGATTTTGAACAATTGAAAGAAGAGTATGAGGAGTTTCGCAATTGTCTATAGCTTGTTACTTTTCATCTCTATGTGTTTATGCTATCATAGGAACCCGTAAGAATCAAAATATTTTTAGTGAGGTTATGAATATGAATTTTATTAAAAAAAACTGGAAAGGTGTGCTGTTATGCCTAATGATTGCGATTCCAAGCTGGATTTTAGGAAAAATTTTCCCAATTGTAGGTGGTCCTGTCTTTGCGATCCTCCTAGGAATGGTCATTACATTATTGGTCAGCGATAAATCTGCTCTACAGAGCGGCATCACATTTGTGTCCAAAAAAATCCTGCAATATGCTGTTATTTTACTTGGTTTTGGAATGAATCTCTCTGTCATCCTGCAGACAGGAAAACAATCGCTTCCAATCATTCTTGCAACGATCACAACATCCCTTGTTGTTGCCTGGGTATTACATAAAATCCTTCATGTTCCCGGAAAAATCTCCACACTCATCGGTGTAGGTTCCTCGATCTGCGGAGGCTCCGCAATTGCAGCTACTGCTCCTGTCATTGACGCTGATGACGAGGAAGTTGCACAATCAATTTCTGTCATTTTCTTTTTCAATATGCTTGCCGCTTTATTTTTTCCTATGCTTGGCACCATTCTCGGTTTTTCCCAGACAAGCGGAGAAGCTTTCGGTATTTTTGCCGGAACTGCTGTGAATGACACCTCTTCCGTTACCGCTGCTGCCTCCACCTGGGATTCCATGTACAACCTTGGTTCGGTGACTTTGGATAAAGCTGTCACCGTAAAACTTACAAGAACACTGGCAATTATCCCAATCACGCTTGTCCTTGCTTTTCTTCGAACCAGAAGGGAACAGACGGATCATAATAAAGTGGATTTTAAAAAGATTTTTCCAATGTTCATTCTCTATTTTATAATTGCATCCATTATTACAACAATAGCAGTGAACTTCGGTGTTCCAGCAGCTGTTTTCAATCCGCTAAAAACTTTGAGCAAGTTTTTCATCGTTCTTGCCATGAGTGCAATTGGTCTGAATACCAATATTGTGAAATTAGTGAAAACAGGAGCCAAACCTTTGCTTCTTGGATTCAGCTGCTGGATCGGTATTACCTGTATGAGTTTGCTGATGCAACACGTATTAGGTCTGTGGTAAAATTATGAATCTTTTTGATAGGAGGAAGCGGTTTTCGCTCCTTCTATTTTTGTATTCTGGCAAATAGAAGCGCTATCACCATCAGAAAGCATCCCACAAACACAAAACACCACTGGATTCCGATTTTTGTCAAAAATGCTGAGGCTGACAGCGTCAGAATCTCCACCAGATTCACTCCCATATTAAGCACAGACAGCGTTGCCGCACGCTGGCTGCCACACTCCGCTTCGTCCACAAACTGATTTTCCAGATTCATCAGCAGATATTCCGGAAGATTTAAAAGCAACGGCAATATCAGCATTAGAAGCAGTACGGCTGACCTAAATTTTACCACTCCAAAAAGAAGAAATGCCACCCCTGCTGTGGCAGCTGTAACTGCGGGCAGTTTTCCCCTGCCGGACTTTCCGTTTTTTCCGTCAGACAATTTTCCTAAAATGGGTTCTGCCAGCATCTGTACGGCTGAATAGCTCAAAATGATCAATGACATCCATTCTACCGGCAAACCGCAGTTTTCAAGTTTTACCACATAAAAGAAGTTGATCAGAAGCCATGCGATACTGAAAATCGCCAGCAAAATCACAAACAGAAATGCTTTTTTATTTTTAAATACCGCTAAAATCTGTACTTCCTTCCTGTCTGCAATTACCGTTTTACTGCTTTCACTTCTCAGGAAGAACGAACATACAACTGCTATAATATTTGTAACTACAGTTGTAATCAGTAGACCTTCCATACCGCTTATTTTATAAATCCAGGCATACGCAACTGTGCTGATGATAAAACCTGCTGTTCCAAAGTTTTCTGCATGTGCTGTTTTTACAAGATATCCGTTTTCCCCATACAGATCGTACAGGTATGCGCTTCCTGTCCCGGAAGTAAAGCACGCCGCAATCCCCTCCACAACTGCCTCCACGACGAACAGTGCAAGCGACCGGCTCACAAAGGCTGCAAGCAATAAACTTCTCGCGCCAAGCAGCAACACCTGTGCCAGGATCAGGGATTTCCGGTATCCAATTTTATCTGTTATAAATCCTGTTGGAATTTCCCCCAGAAAAATCACGCCAGACAATAATGCCTGAAGGAGGAAAAATACGTGTTCTGACACACCAGCCTGCGTTCTTACCAGCAACGCAACCGGCGCAAAAAAGACAAGTCCATTCAAAAAACAGACTCCATCATAACTGTCAAATTTTAACTTTTTCATGAGATATCTCCTTTTTTTCTAATTCGTGATCAGTGGACTGATCTTCTTTTTTGTAACAAAAAAGATTACACCTATCTGTAACCTGATCTAAAAACTGTGCTGTCTTTGCTTTCTGCCAGTTTTTCCATCATTGAATTAGAAAAATATCAATGTCTCATGTATTTGATAACCTCCGGAGTCTTAATGTTGTTTTGTACAAAGATATTAATTACACCGGTGACAAAAAATCACCGATGTAATTTAAAATAGCATACTTGCAGCAGATTTACAAGATGTAAGAAAATCATGTGACATCTAACATAAAACACTTTTTAAATTTAACTTTAATTTATCGATTGTATATACGCTTTGCGTATGATATAATCAATGCAGAAATACGCAATGTGTATAAATTAATACCTGTTTCCTATTCGGGTACATACTTTATCAAAATTGCAGGCATTTACTTTAAAATTGAAAACGATTGAAGTGACATAAGCAGGAGGATTTTTATGGATAGCAGAGAATATTTAATTGAATTAAGAACAGATACCGGCATGACGCGCAGAGAATTTTGCGAATATTTTGAGATTCCTTATCGGACACTTCAGGACTGGGAGCTTGGAAATCGCAAAATGCCTGATTATCTGTTGCGGCTTATGGCTTATAAGGCTAAAATGGAAAAACTTGTGAAGGAGAAAAACTAGCATCTTGACAATATGTTGTTTTCAACATACTATAATATTAACGGAAAGAGGCATACTATTGTACGAAATCATCTTTTATGATACGGCAGATGGCAAATGTCCTGTTCAGGATTTTTTAGATTCTCTGGATTCTAAATTCCTTGCAAAAACATTACGGACAATTGATTTATTAGAAACAAATGGACCATTATTAAGAGAACCTTATTCTAAACCGCTTGAAAATGGAATATTTGAACTTCGCACCAAACATGGTTCTGATATTAACAGAGTATTTTATTTTTTTATTATAGGTCAAAAAATTATTCTGACTAATGGGATTATAAAAAAGACAACCAAAACTCCTAAATCCGCTATTGATCTCGCCAAAAAATATAAAACCGATTATGAATGGAGGCATCGCAATGAGCAGTTACAAAGATTACAAAAAGAAAGTCCTGCAAAATCCTGAAATCAAATCAGAATATGACGCTTTGCAACCGGAATATGATATTATTCAGGCAATGATTGATGCCCGATTGCAACAAAACCTCACTCAAAAAGATTTATCTGCCAGAACCGGAATTACGCAGGCTGATATCAGCCGCATCGAAAATGGCACACGAAATCCAAGCTTAAGTATGGTCAAAAAACTTGCCCATGGACTTGGAATGCAATTAAAACTTGAATTTATACAGACTCCTGCTAAGTAATAACTTAACTATTGCATTTTAAAATAATCTACAAATTTAAAGAGTTTTTTAACACTTTGGACTCGGACTCTGCATTGCAAAGGAACTTACCGAAAAGCAAAATGGGAACATCCAGGTTGTGGATGCTCCCATTTCCGGCAGCTGCTTTATGGTGCAATTGCCATGTGCACTTTAATATTTATGTGATCTCTACGCTCTCCTGTCAGATAATATTTTTCCTGCTATTCTACATTTTTCAGTGCCTGATCCATCGGAATACGCTTGATCCTTCTGAAATCCAATACCATGACAAGCAGATATCCGATCAGTATAAACAGGAACATTTTCACATAGCCCATCGTGCTTATGCGGAAAGCGTACCATCCACTGTAGGAAAAGAGCATGATCCTCCAGACAGCCTTCATGATGACGACACCTAAAATCACGCTGGCAACATCAATCACCACAAGAACGATGGTCGTGGACAACAGATATAAACTTGCAATCTCCCGGTTCTCATAGCCCAGGATTTTTGTCATGGAAATTGCATTTTCGTTCTTCTCGATGATCAGCTTCGTGAGCAGATAAATCAGTACTGCGGATAACAGGATGCACAGATACTGGAAATAGGTCATATATGAGCCCATGGAATGATCCAGCTGGTCACACATTTTCGTAATGTCGTGTTCTGTGATGACGGTTGCGATCTCATCCTCATCAATATCCGTGATCTCTGAATCCGAGAGATAGCCTGTAAATGCATCACTGTCCATGTCAAAGATTTCACAATATTGTTCATTCGACAGAAATACTGCCAGCGTCTGGCTGTGATCATAGATTCCTGCAACCTCAAACTCATACTGTTTGTTCTCATATTTTTCGTCAAGAACCACTGTTTCGCCCACGCTCAGGCTGTATTTATCTGCATAGGAAGCAGAAATATATGCCTCGTTTCCTTTCAGGGCAGACAGGTCACTGATTTTCACATACCGGCTGTCATCCTCGATTCCGTAGACCGAAATCTCCTCATCTAACGTATCACTCTTGTGCTGCAAAGATGTCATATTGAATTTCTCTGCATCTTTATTATCCGTTGTGATAATGTCTCCATCCTCATTCTCATAAGACTTTAACACATACTGGTAGTTCGTAAACATCATATCTGAAACATTGGACTTGTAATAGTCGAGCGTCTCCGGCATACCAACCGCCATTGCAAGCATAATGCCGATAAACCAGATCCCCACAAATAAAATCAGGTAATTCGTCACGTTCTGGAACATGATACGCAGGCGGAAACGGCTTAAAAAGCTCCATTTTGGCAGGCGCATCGCTTTTTTACGTTTTGTTTTTTTCAGATCATGGCGTAAAAACTGTAATGGTGTATGCCGCATCATTTTTATAATGACGATGAGATTGACCACAAGCATTAAAACAACCGGAATGATCGTTGTCTTGAAAAAGGCATCCGGGTTCCAGACTGTCTGATAAGCTGGAAGACTGTAGCTGTTATAGTACATGCCGACAACTACATTTTTAAATACGGTATAGCCGAGGATATTTCCAACGCACGCTGCGAGAAGTGTCACGATCACCGGCATGGAAATATAATGTCTGACCAGTTCACCTCTCGTATAACCGGAAGCTCTCAATGTTCCGATCGTAGAAGCCTCCTTCACGATTGTGTTGCTGATGGTCACTGCAAAAATAAATGCAATGATCACGATCAAAATATCCAGTAAAACACCACCCATAGCTTTGTCTGAGCCCATATCATCCGTTGCAAAATTAATAGCCGGATTTGCATAGCGTGGCATATAGTCCTCTAACTCTTTGTCATCACACACTACCTGTGTGAGCAGTGCTTTCATGAAATCATCGGATTTTGCTTTCTGCTCCACTTCATCTGCAGGAGTATCCACATAATTCCATGTGTAAGAATAATGAACAGTTTTATGTAAACTATCAAATCCTTCCTGTGTGACCATAGCCACATCGAATTTGATTGCATCAAACATTATATCCGTTGACTTCTCATGCAGTGTTGCATAATTGACATAGGCGATCAGTCCGACAACTTTGAACCTCTGCCCACTGACAGAAATCTCATCTCCCACTTTGACGCCGACATTGTCTGCATGCATACGGTCAATTGCGATCTCATCCGCTTTTTCCGGAAATGCTCCGTCAAGCAGGCAGGCAAGATCCACGTTATCGTTTTTCGCATAAACGCGGATGGTTCCCTCTGCCTCGCCGTCGTTGTTGTAATCTTCCTCCTCATTTCGGAAAAAGTTCTCATAAACCTGTACCGGAACTTCTGTAAAATCAGGATCGTTTAACTCATATTTTTCTTCTGCATCAGCATATTTATCATCGATTTCCTTTACGATTTCATCCCACGCCTTGTCGTAGGCTTCCGGGTAAGCCTTCTCATCAAGCTTTTCGTCCAGCTCTTTTTTTGCTTTGTCAAGATAATACTGTTTGACGTCCGCTTTTGTTCCTGTCTCGATAGCAGCGAGTAGCGTCTCATCTGCCTTTTTGTTCAGCTCAAAATGTCCATCCTCTAACTTGTATTTTGTCACACCCTCATTTGCTGCAATAAGCATACTCTCATTTGCAACATACATACCGGAAACAAAACCAATTGTAAGAATGAGGAATAATGCCACCACAAGATATTTTTTCCAGTCGCCAAGCAATTCACGCGGAATACGCTTGATGAGCGGATTTTTGATCTTTTTCTTTTTCATAACTGCCACACTCCTTACCACTCAAGATCTGCTGCTGAAATCTTGTGCTCGTTCCTCTCGTTGTGGCGCACGGCTCCATCACGAAGTTTTATAACATGATCTGCCATGTTCTTGATTGCCTCGTTGTGCGTTACCATGATGATCGTATTTCCATATTTTTTGTTTACATCTTCAATCAGTTTTAAAATTTCTTTGGAGGTGTTATAATCCAAAGCTCCGGTTGGCTCATCGCAGAGCAGGATATCCGGGTTTTTCACGATAGCACGACCGATGGAAACACGCTGCTGCTGACCGCCAGACAACTGGTTCGGCAGCTTGTATCGGTGCTCATAAAGTCCAAGTGTTTGTAACAGCTCATCGATGTCCAGCGCATTGTCAGAAAGATACGCTCCGACTTCAATGTTTTCCTTCACGTTCAGATTGGCGATCAGATTGTACATCTGAAATACATAGCCGAGATGTTTTCTGCGGTACTGGGTTAGTTTCTTCTCACTCATATCTTCGAGCTTATCGCCGTTGATCGAGATGTAGCCGGAATCGGCACTATCGATTCCTCCGATAATATTTAATAAAGTTGATTTTCCGGAACCGGACGGTCCAAGCAGAACGCAGAATTCTCCTTTTGCCACGGAAAAGTTCATTCCGCGCAATACCTCCTGACGTGTTTCTCCACTTCCAAAACCTTTTTTCAGGTCAACGATCTCCAAAAATTTTTTCTCTTCCTCTGACATAGTCTCCCCTTTTCAAAAAAACGTATTTTGCAACTGCCATTTTTGGTGTTTTAGTTAGTCATAACTAATCTCAAAAGAATTATAGCACATGATATTGGGGATACAAGGAAGAGATATTGTTGTTGAGAAATTTTGTCAGTTAAATTAACTATTTGATTACATATTGACCTTTGATACTATTCGATATAATATATGTATATACAGTTAATACTATATAACGAAGACCGTCGCATGAAGTGCGTGTAGATATCGATTATGAAACTAAGCTTCATGATCAACAATATCTTTTTTAAAGGAGTGAACATTTATGAGCGATCAGGTTGCCATCAAAACATGGGGAAATAGTCAGGGAATACGTATTCCAAAGAATATTCTTGAAAAACTTGGACTCCATGTCTCAGATACTTTACAAATTGAAGTAATTGATGATTCGATTGTTTTGAAAAAAGCATTTAAACACAAAACATTTGAGGAACGCGTTGCCGAATACAATGGGGAAATTTCAATTTGTGATTATGATTGGGGAGAACCTGTCGGAAAGGAAATTTTATGATGAATTTTTCGCAGGGGGATATTATCAAAATTTCTAATTTAAAAGATGCAATGCTTGTTGTAAGTAAAAATGAATTTATTAAAAAAACAGGTGTTTTTCACGTCTGCCCACTTTTAGAGAATTATGCAGAAGGTCCTCTTCACATAAAAGTACGCGGTGTCAAAGACACCTCAGGAACTGCTATATGTGAGCAATTGAAGCTAATTGACCCTTCCGCCAGAAGCTGCAAACGTATCGACCGCGTCCCTTATCATATGATTATGAATGTTTCAGACGCAATACAGGGTATTTTTGAATATGACTAATATGAGAAACAAGGAGACTTCCATGACCGAAACCCTATCGAGAGCCTGGTCATTATTTGACGCAGGCAATTACACTGATGCAGAAACGATTTATAAAGAATGTTATACAAAGATTCCTTCCACAGACCATGACAATTACTGGCAGGTTCTCATGGGATTGCTTTATGTAGAAAGCTTTTTGGAGCATTTTACAGAAGCGCGTACTTACGCATCGCAGTTGATTGCGTGTGCAATTGATCACGAAGAAAAACACATTGCAATCCATCAGGCAGGCATGATCGAACGGATGGCAGGTGCGTATGACAAGGCTATGAACTTATTTTTACAGGAAGAAGCACTCATTGAAAAAAATTTCCCGGATGATGCACTTGCCCGCTCCGCAAATCTCTATGAGCAGAGCTATGTTTCCATGAAGATTCATGATCTTCCTCTCGCAGAAAAAAACATGCTTTCAGCCTTAGATTTTGCTGAAAAGTCGAACGATCTTATCTCCATCGGCTGTGCTTACCGCGGTCTTGGCGAAATCCTGAAAGCGTCAGAAAAAGCAGAGGATGCGGCTGTCTATTTTGAAAAAGCTATCACCGCTTTCCAGAAAGCCGGAGATACCTACGGTGTGGAAGAAGTAAAAGAACTCATGTCAAAATAACATCTTACTTTTCCAAAAGTGAGCCGGCGGCAAAGACAATACCCGTCCTGTCTCCGGCTCTTTTTATGTAACTACTTCGTTTTCCCCTCTCCCTCGAAATACTCCTTCACCAGCTTCACAACCACACCTGATAATAAGAATACTGCGATCAGGTTCGGGATTACCATAAGTCCGTTGAATGTCTCTGCGATGTTCCACATCAGTCCGAGGTTCATGGTCGCACCAACGATCGCCACCAACGCATATAAAATCATGAACGGCTTATTTGCCCGCGATCCAAATAAAAATTCAATACATCTTGTTCCGTAAAGTCCCCAGCCAATGATCGTGGAGAATGCAAAACAGCACATTGCAACCGCAGTAAAAATAGATACCCAGCCACCATATACGGAGGTGAATCCGCTGATGGTAAGCTCTGCACCTGCTGCCTCGCCATATCCAACCAGAACGCCGCTGCATAAAATGACCAGTGCGGTCAGTGTACAGATCACGATCGTGTCCACAAACACTTCGAAAATACCGAAAAATCCCTGTTTTACCGGTTTTCTCGTATCGGCACAGGCATGTGCGATCGAACCGGTTCCAAGTCCTGCCTCATTGGAAAAAATACCTCTGGAAACACCCTTTTTCATACTCATGAAAAAGCTTCCCACTGCTCCGCCTGTCACGGCTGCCGGGTTAAATGCACCCTCAAAAATAGAACCGAATACCGCTGGAATGGATCTGAAATTGATCAGTACAACACCGATCGCCAGTAAAATATAAATGATCGCCATAAATGGCACCAGTTTCTCTGTCACCTGTCCAATTCTTTTAATTCCACCAATCAAAATTAATGCGATCAGTGCGGCTAAAACTATTCCGATGACCAGGTTTAAGGTCGGTGCGGATTCCTCGGAGAGCAGGTTAAAATTATAAAGTGCTGAGTCGATCGCCGTAGTGATCGTGTTGACCTGCGTTGCATTTCCGGTTCCGAATACGGTCAAAACTCCGAAAGCAGAAAACAGGTACGCAAGCCAAAGCCAGTGTTTTTTCAAACCGTTTTTGATGTAATACATCGGTCCACCGACCAACTCTCCGTTGGCATTTGTCTCGCGGAAATGTACGGCAAGTGTCACCTCGGAAAACTTGGTGCACATGCCAAGGATTGCGGATATCCACATCCAGAAAACTGCACCCGGTCCGCCGATTGCAATCGCGCCTGCCACACCTGCCACATTTCCGGTTCCAACTGTCGCCGCGAGTGCGGTACAGACCGCCTGAAACGGAGTCAGTGCTCCATCCGATGCCTCTCTCTTTTTCAGCATACGTCCGATGGTCACTTTCATCGCATACGGAAATTTGCGGATCTGCAAAAACCGGGTTCGGACACTCAAAAACAGGCCGACACCGATAATGCAGATCATTGCGGGCACACCCCAGATAAAGTTATTTACTACATTGTTGATTTGTTCTATCGTCTGTAACATTTTCTTTGCATTCCTCTCCATCTCATAGCACATACACATTACTCTGTCATAGTGTAAGTGCAATGCACAAATTATAACATATTGTTTCCGAGTATGCAAAAAAATTGAGTAAAAACCGCTTATTTTATGGTCTTTACTCAATTTCTACAACGACTTATACATTTTTCATAATTTTCACCAGCCGACTCGTGCCAAGCCGATCTGCGCCAAGTTCAATAAATTTTTCTGCATCCGCAAAAGAAGAAATTCCTCCGGCTGCCTTTACTTTCACGTTTGTGCCAACGTATTGTCTCATCAGTTCCACATCCGAAAAAGCAGCTCCTGCGGTGGAAAATCCGGTGGAGGTCTTAATGAACTCTGCGCCTGCACTCGTCACGATCTCACACATCTTGATTTTCTCCTCATCTGTCAGAAGGCATGTCTCAATGATCACTTTTAAGGTTTTTCCGCTGCATGCCTCATGGATTTTTCGGATTTCCTGCTCGATTTCATCATACCGTTTATCTTTCAAAAATCCGATATTGATGACCATATCGATCTCGTCGGCTCCGTTTGCGACCGCATCCCTTGTCTCGAAAATTTTCGTCGCCGTTGTGTGGTATCCGTTTGGGAATCCGATCACTGTACAGATCGGCAGTTTCCCAGCGACGTACTCTGCCGCCTGTTTCACATAGCAAGCCGGGATACAGGCAGAAGCGCATCCATATTTTATTCCATCGTCTAAAATCTGCCGGATTTCCTCCCATGTTGCAGTCTGTGAAAGCAGTGTGTGATCTACTCTGCTTAAAATATCTTTTTTATCCATGTTTTTCCTTTCTCCTGCCGGCTGCCCAGGCATCGTATTGCTTTACTCATCATGCAAAGATGTATTTCTTGATTTTCTGCTATGTTTTGCTTTCTCAATCTGCTGTCACTTCTGCATTTCGCGTTCTTATGTCACTTCAACTCTGCAAGCAATGACGTACCAATCGTGCCTTCCGGCATCTGCACACCAAAATTATCTGCGATCGTTGCCCCGATCACTGCAAATGTATCCTGATCTTCAAGCTTTCCTGATCCCTTCATGGAAGACGAATATGCAACAAACATCACCTGTTCCCTGGTGTGGTCTGTTCCCTTATAGGTTGGATCATTTCCGTGATCTGCCGTGATGATAAGAAGATCATCTTCCCGAAGTACCTTAAGAAGTTCGCCGAGTTTCACGTCAAAGCGTTCCAGTTCTTCTGCGTATCCTTTTACGTTTCTTCTGTGTCCCCAAAGTGCATCAAAATCTACCAGATTCACAAAGCAAAGTCCGGTAAAATCGCGCTCTGCGATCTCGATTGTCTGCTCCATTCCATGTACCGAGCTTTTGGACTTATTGGATTCCGTGATTCCTTCCCCGTCAAAAATATCCCGGATTTTTCCGACAGAGATCACATCATATCCGGCGTCTTTTAACGCATTTAATGCGGTTCTTCCATATGGTTTTAAGGCATAATCATGACGATTGCTGGTGCGGACAAACTCACCTTTTTTCTTTCCAACATAAGGTCTTGCAATGACACGCCCAACTTTCCATTCATCTTTCATGGTAATCTCTCTGGCGATCTCACAGCAGCGGTAAAGCTCCTTTAGCCCAAACGTTTCCTCGTTTCCACAGATCTGAAGAACCGAATCCGCAGATGTATACACGATCATGTGTCCGGTTGCGATCTCTTCCTCGCCCAGTTCCTCTAAGATTTCGGTTCCACTCGCACTCTTGTTTCCAATCACTTTGTGACCGGTACGTTTTTCCAGTTCATCGATCAGTTCCTTTGGAAAACCGTGCTCGGTAAATGTCAAAAATGGCTTGGTAATATGAAGTCCCATCATTTCCCAGTGTCCGGTCATGGTATCTTTTCCGTTGCTCGCCTCAGAGAGTTTTGTAAAATATCCCATTGGTTTTTCCACCGGTGCGATATTCTTCAGCTCTTTTAAATTGGCAATTCCAAGTTTCTGCATATTCGGAATTGAAAGATTGCCCACCGTCTCCGCAATATGTCCTAACGTGTCAGTTCCCGCATCGCCGAAACGTTCTGCATCTTTTGCTCCACCGATTCCACAGGAATCAACTACAATCGTAAAAATCCTACGATACTTTTTTGCTTCCATGATTCTCACACCCCATTTTTCTGTTCTCCATTGAAATCTGCTTTTCAGGTAAAACTTTTCCAACTCACGCACTATTTTTCACGGTCTGCCCTGATCAGTCTGCGGATTGCCTCCACACCGACCGTCACTGCTGCCTCCGTGTCATGAACGATCGGATTATCCATGCCGAGGGCATTGCGCTCCTGATTTCCCATGACAAGAAAATCAGAACCACAGCGGACTTTCAGATGCGCAGCCACAATAAACAATGCCGCTGATTCCATCTCAGACGCCTTGCAGCCCAGACGTTTCCATGCCTCCCACTTATTCAAAAGTTCATAGCTTACCGGCATGCGCTCCGGCTCATGCTGTCCGTAAAATGCATCTTTGCACTGGACTACTCCGGTATGATAAGTAAACCCAAGTTCCTTTGCTGCCGCAACAAGTGCATTTGCCACCTCAAGATCTGCCACTGCCGGATACTCGATCGGTGCGTATTCCCTGCTGGTTCCTTCCATGCGGACTGCTCCGGTAGCGATCACAATATCACCGCCCTTGACATCCAGATCAATTCCGCCACATGTTCCAACACGCACAAATGTATCTGCACCGCACTGCACCAGTTCCTCCATCGCAATTGATGCGGACGGTCCGCCAATCCCGGTGGATGTCACGCTGACCTTCTCACCTTCCAGATAGCCTGTGTAGGTGACAAACTCCCTGCTGTCTGCCACAAGTTTTGCATCCTCAAAATGTTTTGCGATCTTCTCACACCGCTTCGGATCTCCCGGCAGGATCACATAACGCCCCACATCCCCCGGTCTGATCTGTAAATGATACTGTAACCCAGCTTCTCCTGAATAGTTCTGCATACCCCCACACCTTTCTTTTTATCTGTCGTTTTCCATTCTCCAGCTGATACATCTCTGAAGATATTCCACATATTCCGGATTTTTGCACATGCCTTTTCCCGGAGTATCTGAAATCTTGGCAACATCCATTCCGTTACACTTGGTTGTCTTCATGACAATATTCAACGCCGGAACATCCGTGTCATTTGAAATATAAGTTCCGATTCCAAATGCGATTTTTACTCTTCCTGCAAAATAAGATGCGATCTTATCTGCACGCTCAAAATCGAGACTGTCGCTAAATAACAGTGTTTTTGTTTTTGGATCGATTCCAAGGCTCTCGTAGTGGTGGATCATTTTCTCTCCCCACTCAAACGGATCGCCGCTGTCATGACGCACACCTGAAAACAGTGTTGCGTAAGTCAACTGGAAATCTCTTAAGAAGCAGTCTGTTGTAATCGCATCGGTCAATGCCGTTCCATTTAAAATACCGTATTCTTTTACCCACCAATCCAGCGCATACCAGTTTGAATATGCCGGATTGTGCTTATGATTTCCCTGTCCGACACACATGATCCATTCATGCGCCATCGTTCCTACCGGAGTGATGCCATATTTTTTTGCAAGGAAAACATTGGATGTTCCTACGAACGTAGAACCAGGATATTTATTCTCGTTTAATTTTTTCACTGCCAGTTCCTGTGCCCCGGCAGAGAGTCTTCTTCTGAGTCCAAATTCGCTGAACAGTCCAAGGTTATAGGTACCGTTTTTCAATAAAGTAATTTTTTCATCCAGCTTTTTCTCAAAACTTGCAAGCAGATCGTCATAATGATATGCCATGCGGAAATAAACTTCATTTACAATGGCAAGTGTCGGAATCTCATACAGGGAAGTGTTCAGCCATGTTCCGAATGTTTCGATCGTCAGTCCACATTCTGCGTCCTCCGTAATCTCATAATCTTCATATCGAGGCTGCCACAGTCTTAAGAAATCCACATAGCTTCCCTTCATCCATTTGATCTTATGCAGATATTCCAGCTCCTCTTCTGTGAAACGCAATCCACAGTATGCCTTGATCTGCTCCTTGATCTCCTCCACCATCTCATGGGTAAAGTGAACGTCGGTGTTTCTGCATTTAAAAGACCAGGTTGTCTTATAATCTGAAAACTGATGGTAAATACACTGTCCCATCGAAAACTTGTACATGTCTGTCTCTAATAAACTTGTGATAATTGGTTCTAATAACATCTTTTTCTCCTCTATTTTCCGTAACGATCACTTCTATGCATCAACCAGACCTGCCTGTTACTTTTCTTTTCACGGACTGCTTTGCGCACGTCTTTTTACTATATTATAACTCTGTGGCGGTTTTGACAACAATTTTGTGGAAGAACGGGGCTTGTGGTCTGAAATACGATTTATGCTATAAAGAAAAGAGACTCCCTTTTTCAGAAGCCTCTCCTTACTTAATGCTTTATTATTTTTGTAACTGCTGGGTGATAAGTGTTCTTTCCTTCCCCTTAATTCCAAGTGCGTCAAGTGCCTGGTCTAATGTCCATTTCATGTTGTTCATGAGATTTTGAACTGATGTTATATTTGCCATTAATGCTCTTTCATCACCATATCTCTCTACAATCTCACTCATTTCTTCACGCCCTCCTTCTTTCTCTTTAAAATGTTTCACACTTTCTGCCAGTTCCGTGTAGTGCATGCACTCCGGATTTTTCTCCCAAAAATCCTGCATCAACTGACCAATCTCATCATTCCCTTTATAATTTCCATTCACGTAAATGATATGTGAGCCGTCACGAAACTGTTCATTCGTTTCGCCTACATATCGTTCTACATGATACAAAGGTAAACCCTTTCGGAACTTGTCATGCTTATAAATAAATATCACATAGGAATCCTTCAGTTCCCTAAATGCCTGTCCCTCCTTGAGCATTCTCGAATCAACCATACTGCTGTGATAACGTGCGCGTCTGACATGTGCTCCTTCTGAATTACCCTGAACTTCAATGTCGATCTCCTCACCATTTTCATCCATTGCATCCACATCCAACGTAATATTACGCCCGCCAACCTGATGGTTTTTCATTTCATTCTGCCCTGTCACGCTGATAACCTTAACCTTTTTGCCAAGAATGATACGGAGCAACAATTCCGTTGCTTTGATGTTTTTATCAAACACACGGCTCATCAGATCGTCATCAAATAATGTGAGTTCATTCACAAGCTCATTAACATTCCTCGGATTTTGTCTGAGATTGCTGCTATTCAGTTTTTCTGTCATTTGACCTCATTTCTTCTCTCCCTGTCTAAATAGTAGCACAGTATCCCAGCAGAAACAAATAAAATTCCTATAAAACTTTCATAATTTCTTTTTCATTATCTTTGGTAAATTCACTTAATTTATAGGAGCGGATTCTCTGATTGACTAATAGTAGGAAGCACAAATCCATATTTTACCAGAACCGCCAGTCTGTTAATGATTGTCTTATTTGTAACCGACAATTCTCTACTGACTTCAATCAGAGTAAACTCTCCCCGATAGTTCTTAATCAAAAACTGTAACAGTTCTTTTTCCTTCCCTTTCAGAAATGACAGACTTCCTGCAATATCTTTCTCTTCGGATGCCAACTGTAAATCACAGATTTTTCCAGAATAAAGTTTTACCATCCGCAGAAAATAAAGAATCCATATCTCGGGATGTGGTGGATTCTCTCTTCCGGAATAATACAACGCAGGGAGTCCCATCTGAATGGATTCATAATATTCATCAATATCGTATGCAAAATACTCTTCCAACGATCCGATTCCATTAAATCCGTAGCCGTTCAAATCCATAATATAACCGGATAACAGTCTTGCAGTTCTGCCATTGCCATCTTCAAACGGATGTATTGTCACTAATTGATAATGTACAACTGCTGCTATAATCAGAGGGTGATCATCCGTTGTATTTACATACTCCACCAACTCATCCAGTAATCCGGGAATATCGCAATATTCCGGTGGAATATAATCAGGATTTCCTGTTTTAGAATCATATACAGCAAACAATACTCCCGGCGGCATAGGTCCCCTGAGTCCAATTTTCTCCTTAGAGGCACCTTTTTCCACCAATTTTTGCACATCTAAAATAAGCTTTTTAGAAAATTTTTCTTTTATGCTTACCTTTTTTTCCATTAAATTTTCACTATTTTTACACTATTTTTCATTATTTTCAAGTGTTATTACAAATTCTAACGAATCCATCGCAAAATAATCGTTACTCCGTATCCCCCGGTCAGAGCTATTATTGTCATTACTTCTCCGTATGTATGTGTCTATTACTTACAAAACTCAAATGCCACATAATACACATAATCATTCTTTGAAAGCAAATCTGTTTGGCTGTTTATAAGATCATCTAAAGCCGGAACACTCATTGTGTCATCATCATAAAGAAAGGCAATAAGTGGCTGTTGCTTATTATATCGGATATCTACGACATTTTGTATTTCAGTTGCGGATCTACCATAGTATTCTCGATCCTCTACATTTTCTAAAACAGGAATTTCGGTTGACAACTTACTACCATCTCCAGAAATAATTAGTTTAATTACATAATTGCCAAAATCAGGCACCATTACGATTTCACCACTTTTTGGTGAACCAATATCTTCAAATCCTATTTCAACTTTGTCCTGATTACTTAATTTTCCTGATTCGTATTGATAAATATGTAATCTGAGTTTTTTATATTCATCCGTTGTGACAAACTTGTAAATGAATGCTCCATCTGGTCCAGCAAGCAGTTCTGCTGTCTGCATTTCTATGCTATCCTTTGCAATAGGAGAAATGTAATTCTGTGGTTTTTTCAATCGGTATATAATAAATCCGATTACTGCTACCGCACAAATAGATATCACTAGTAATATACATCTCATAACCTTCAGACATTTCTGTTTATTTATATTGTCTCGAATTACTTCAATAATATTTGTTTCTGACTTCTGAATCATGTTCTCTTGGGCTATATCTTCTCCAGCCAGAAATTCATTGAGGCTAATACCAAGAATAGAACAAAGTTCTTTATAAACAGATACATCTGGAAGGCAGACGCCTCGCTCCCATTTAGAGACAGACTTATCACTCATACCTAATTTTTCTGCCAGTTGCCTTTGTGTCATCCCCAAGGACTTTCGCTTGCCTGCAATGTATTTTCCGATTTTGATAAGATCCATCCATCGCACCTCCTTTTCTTATATTAATCGTACTCTATTTGAGAAAAAAGCATACCCCTTGAAGGTAGAATATGAATTTTAAGCCTGTCTAGTTTGCCAGATAAAATAAAGGTTTTCCAATTCAGCCATTATTTTCTTTATATGTTCTTTATATTTTTCACTATACTTTTTCGTCAAGAAAAGTGACAGCATCTCTCTTTTTCTTTATTTACATTGTTAGTTACGATAACATATCCTTGACAAATGTATTCCGATAGTCACTCGGTGATATTTTATATCTTTCCTTGAAAACCCGGTTAAAGGTTCTTTGGCTTTCAAAACCACATTCAAAACATATATTAGTTATAGTATCCTGTGTATTTTCCAATGCACCAACTGCATAATTTAATCGCACGCCATTTAAATATTTGCTGAAGTTACAATGAAAAGTTTTAGCAAACATTCTCGACAACACGTATTTACTTATCCCCAGATCGAATGCCATCTTTTCAAGACTGATTTCATCTCTAAAATTTTTTGCTATATACTCCACAGAATTGTAAATCAAATCATTACTTCCTAATGATTTTTTATCGATCATCGGTATTTCAGTGAATACATATGCAAGAATTATTTGTGCATATGCCTGTGCCAATATCGGAGTACACTCTGGATTTTGCATCAAAAATTTTATTGCATGAACCACATCCGGATGTACATTTTCTTTTTTTAACACCGGATTTTTTGGACTGTATATTTGTAATTCTTTCAAAAACCCTGAAAGAACTGCCGGATCTATATAAAGGAAAATAGCTTTATTTTCTTTTTCGTCAAAAACCTGATAATGGTGTATTACATTCGGAAACACTATCGCAAAATCACCTTCGTCCATGTTATACAGCTCCATTCCGACTCCAATTGCAATATTTCCATTTGTGACATACACAACCTCTATTGCTTCATGTAAATGGGGTGGCATATGTACTGTTTTTTTCCACTCTGCTGATATTCCCTTATCTTTGTTTTCGTATACTAACAGCATTTAGAGCCACCCTCTTTTTCTTAGATCTGCTTGTGATATATGTTTTAGATCTGCTTTCCGATACCGTTCTACACTTCAATTGCGACTAACAGATGGTAAATGAATATCTGATATCCTCTTCTGCACTGACATGATATTCGTCTGCCACATCAGTTCCCCAGCTGTCGATACCTCCGACTCCTCTGACTGCTCCGTATACACATAAAACCGTTCTTCTTGCTGGTGGTAATTCCTCATGATGCAGAGCATTTTCAATTTCAGATGCTGTATAAGGAAGGCATGAAAAAGCAAATTCCCGATCTGTCTTCTCAATACGGAGTGTCTGTGATGACTGATCTGTTCTACTATTATCAAGAATGGTGAGAGATAGACTCCAAATTTCAATCCATATTCTTTACATGCCTCTGCTGTTTCGCGAACAATATCACCTTTTCCGTTCTTATAAGGTGAGTTTTTCATACTATGTTCTGTATACTTGCTTGGCCATAAACAAAAGCCATCATGATGTTTACAAGTCAGTATTAATCCCTTCATTCCACCTTCAGCAGCTGTCTTTGCCCACTGGCGAGCATCTAACTCTTCAGGATTGAAGATAGATTCCGGTTCATCACCTAATCCCCACTCACTTCCTGTAAAAGTATTTACTGTAAAATGGATGAAGCAAAAATACTCCATATTCTGATAGGCAATCTGTCTTTTGCTTGGTGTAACTGAAATTAAACGTTCATCCTCTTTCATACCCTTGTATTCCATTTTAACACTCCACCAACTGTTTTCTAAGCTTTTTGTTCGCATCTTCTACATTCATTCTTGACATGATAAATGTAATGATCAATGACAATA
>OCPS01001399.1_pt1 | contig 20213 bp, 16 predicted proteins | sample 1538651 | NCBI WGS metagenome assembly OCPS01 (sample SAMN04571715, study PRJEB22368) | human gut metagenome | biome: human gut; material: stool | host: Homo sapiens | place: Luxembourg | collected 2012-09-21 | reverse complement strand
CTTCCATAGAACCCTTTGCAACTATCTGATTTTCAAGATGCATTTTTTAACCTTGTTAAAGCACGCTCCAATTTGGCTATCTTCCTTTCTGTCAGTTCTCTTTCGTTAAGCCCTACTTTGCTGGCATCATATGCAACCTTATTTTTGACCATTGTATAGAAGATCTTTGCCATTTTGTGAGCTGTTGCCACATTGGCTTGCAAAGCCCCACTTTTCGCTTTCATACGACGATAATAGTTTCCCATTTCACCTTTGTCTCTAGCCAAAGGAGCGGCAGCAGTACGAAAGATTTGTCCTACGGGATTCTTTCTCTTCATAATTTTGCTTGACAATATCTTACCACCCGAGATTTTATTATTTGGAGCGAGATTGCACCAACTGCTGAACTTCTCGGCTGATTCGAACTTGTCAATAAAATCATGACCCAGCTCGCCAATCAGATGCATAACAGCAGTGTCCTTCAAACCTGGTATCTCAAAAACGTTAACACCCCATAACTGATAGGCGAAGTTTTCAATATCCATCTTTGGAGCATTCTTTGATCGAGATTTCTTTCTTTTACATCTGACCAATTCTGCATTGGCACTATCTATTCTTGCTCCATATAAAGATAGTAGCTTTTCAATTTCAGTGTCGCAATCAGAGACTTGCGATAAGAAGAAGTCATAAGCATCAAGGCTTTGCTTAAGCATAAACAATAGATCTTCATCCCAAGTTCCTTCAAGCGATAATGCTATTTCCTCTTGACTTGCTTTGCAGTTGGATTCGGCTAATGACGCTAGTGCGTACGTATCTCTCTGCCCATCCAAAATGGCGGTTATAATCTTGCGTCCAGAAAGGCCTGTTATATCAGAAATGACAGTCGAGAGCTTTATATTCATCTGCTCCATTGCCTTTTGCATATACTGAACTTCCTTTTCTGCCATCCTTATGAGATTACTCCGCTGACGAGTAAGGTTGCGTATTTGTCTGGCTACATTACCTGGTTGATAACATGGTTTAAGTAGTCCATATCTGTGCAGAACCATAAGCCATTCTGCATCTGCTGCATCCGTCTTTCTACCCGAGAGATTCTTGACGTCCTGCGGATTAGCCAATAGAACATCGATCCCAGCATCCTGCAATTTCAAGAAGAGAGATAGGTAATAAATACCAGTGGCCTCCATTGCAACTGTCGTAATCCGACAATCTTTTAGCCAGTCAACAATCGTATTAAGATCTTGCGTAAAGCTCCCAAATCGACGGTTGTTTTCACCATCTCGATCTTCTGGAACGCATACTTGCATCTCCGTATCTGCAATATCAATTCCTGCTGCATTGGGATTGACGATGGCAAGTTTGTTACCATCCTGGGATTTAATCATTCGAGCTTGATTCTTCATGGCTTCCTATTTTGTTGTTTAATAATGGCAAGCCTGTGATCTCTCGAATTCGGTACTCTTCCATACGGCATCCAACGGCCAATTATCATTCTACGGATCAGCAGAGTCAGACTTTTAATTGAGTTTTGCTCCCATTTGTGCTATGACTTTTGTGCTTACCGCAACAAAAGTATTGAATATTCTTAGCAAAACGTTGAAAGATGCGGTGTCTGGGTTCTTTGAATTTTATTCCCTCCGCGAGGGTGGAGGACTTTTAAGAAAGTCGTATGTATGTCTACACACGTAGACCTTACAAATATAGTCATTTTATGCAGAATACTACTCCATTCTTAAAAAAGTTGTTGCCGTTACAAATGTAGTCAAACGACTGTTCCCACAGCGATTTCTGCAAGCCTTGCAGTTATTCTAATTCCCAAGTTACAAAAGCCCGGTCCAATGCAATCTTCTTGGTCTGCCCCCGTTCTCCTGTAATGAAATAGGGTTTCATCAGCGATTCATCAAAGTGCGCAATAAATGCTTCTCGGATACGCGAACATTTCTCGTTAATGGAATTCCGTTGCGGATTAGTAACCTGCTCTATGCTTTCAACAATATCCTGTATATTTTCCCGATTAGTTATCCGTTTATATATCTCGAGCAATTCTCCACGATATTGCGGGAGTTCTTTAAATAAAATACCCTCCGGATGTTTGAGGAAAAGTATGAATACAGCCTTAGGCAACGGAGTCATTGTTATCTCCGTATTATCATAGTCTGTCAAAAAGATGCGAAAATCCTTTGTAATATGTAATCGACTTACTTGAGGAGATGCCAATATATGTTTAGGAATGATAGAATCCAATACAAGTTTCTTATACCCCAATAATTGCAATCTATTAATGCGTTCTACAATCTCATCCATCAACCGTTGAGCTTCTACATTAAAACATTCATCAGCGTAATCATCATTCCCGATATTTTCAATATTAAAACCTTGTTTACGATATCTTGTTCTGGGAAGATAGCATCCTTGAATATGCCATCGAAATGATAATTCTATATTCTCAAGATCAACAGGAACAATATATAGTTTTACGCAATCATCATATTTCCCACGCGCTTTTAGAATTGTTGCAGGGCCATTAACTTGGCTTGTACCGATAATTGATATAAGATGTTCATATAGTTTTTTAGTATAATCAGAAGAACTACCGGCTTTTATTGCATAATTATAAAAGGATATTTGTTTTACAACATCGCGGGTTATATCCTTTTTGGGCAGGTAAATAAAATTATAATTTACAGACCGAAATCCACGCTGCAAAGTCTCATAATGAGATATTATATATTGATTTACCGAAGCATTATATACGGGTTCAATGTATATAATTTCATCAAGCAGAAAATCATTATCATACTTTTTATCCAGAAAACATATTTTTTCACAATAGTGTGTCTTCCTATACTTATCATATTCATTCAAGCGTTGCTTCTCTAATTCGGGTTGAGAGGGAGGCCTGAATTTATCTCTAATATAGCAATATGGCAAGAAAGGAAGAAATAGTAAAATTATTACAGCGTAAGTTGGGTATAAAATTATTAGACCCAATTTTTTCCATCCATCAAATTCCTGCCAACTGGATAATATCATATCATTTCGGATCAAATCCCGAAATGATTTTGTCAAGAATAAGCATAACACACATATTATCAGATAACCAATGGCTATTATCAAGTAAATATTCATATCATGAGAAAGCTATTTTTATGCAATTTACAACTTTTTCTATCAGAATAAATCATTTTAATAAACAAAAAAGCTCGCCATTTCTGACAAGCTTTCACTTATAAATACTCACTTAATTTGATATATAATTAAAGAATAAGTGAGTGAATATTTCTCTTAAAAATCAAGTTTCCTATCATAATGGATAAAGGAATGGATTTATTATATTGTAATATAGGTTGTTATATGGGTTATATGTGATTATGAAAATTTTGGTACATTTTCTTCGGACCATATCTCCACACTCAATTTCGGAGCAGTTCCGATATACTTTATGAATTCATCCGTCATTATGGCATACACGTAATCCTGATATTCCGGAGTTGTTACTATGGAATCGTGTATCGTGAATATGGGTACGCTCTGTTTCCGCTCCTCCCAAATCCGCAGGCAACACCTGTGCAATATGATTGTGCTTTCGATGGATTGCAAGGCTCGTGACAATCTGCTGTTGGGTTTCTCCATCTCGCAGTCCGGATAGTTCCGCTTGATGATTCGGAACAACTCCGCCACTTTCGGATATAGCTCGGTTGAAAATACCCGCTTCAACTCGTTTATCATGGGGTTGTCGTGCTGTCCCTGGTTGCTGGAGAATAGCATGTAGAACATCAGTATCTTGGCATCTTTACGTTCTATGGGTGATTGTCCCTCCTGTAAATTCAGGTTCGCTATGTCTCGGATTTGCTCGTAAATGGTCCCCTCCGATACCAGCCGTATGTACTCTGCAATATCTTTGTCTGTAAGTGTTTCAAAGAATTTTCTAATCTTATCTATCAGTATCGGGGATTGAAACAACTCCCGGATATTTTCAGGCAGGTCATACAAAGTCAGCGACAACTCTGCGCCCTCCTGCCAAAATCGTGGATTCAGCAGCAGGCAGGAGAGGTAGGGCTGGCAATTCTTGATGTCTATGCTCACCAATGGCAGACCGTCGTAGGTGATGAAGTTCCGCAGGTCTTTTTGAATATTGGTGAGCACGGAATGAAGCCGATGTACGTTCCCGTCTATACTCGGCCCATATTCCCGCTCCGTAATCAGGTTGATATTCCGCAGGGCAGCCATATATTGCGTGCAGGGATTCTTGGGGCAGTTCTTATCCCGGTTCCAGTCCCACGATTTATGCGAATCGTCCTGCATTTTAAGCCTGCATATCGCTTCTGCATATTCATAAGCCTGCGGATTAATTCGGAGTTTACACTGGTCATACCAATAGAATAGGTAGGGATAATTTTTCCGGTCCTCGGCATTGTCCTGCCTGGAATTTCCATAGTTGCCAATCTCTGATTCTATGGAACGAAACATTTTGCCCGTATACGGGTCTGCCCACCTGTACCATCTCGATTTCTCCCCGATGATATGCTGCCCGTCGCAGACCAATACGCCCGTATTGACCAAATAGTCTACATAGTATTTGCAGTCCTTGACGTGATTGCGAAGCGTCGGAGTATGGATAGGTACAAAGCCGTCCTCACGGATTAAATCCGAGTTCCGGGCGGGAATGTCCGCAAGCAGATTTAAGATGTAGAGAGCCTTGAAATCCCGAAAGGCTATGTGCTGGAATCCATACTCCTGCGGGGGATATTGGGCTTTGTGGCGTTCCAAGTCGAAATTCTCGGGCAGGGATATATGACTTATCTTGATTTTGCCCAGACACAGCAGACATAACGATACGCCCTTTTGCAAGGCTTTATTGGGCCTGCGAAACAGATATTTAACCCAATTTACGAATTTTATCCATAATTTCTTCATAGCATTTCCACTCTCAGTATCCATTATGATAGGAAACTTAATTTATCGTCTTACATCAGCTCTAAAATCCGGTTTACCGTCGTAGTGGCTGCGATTCGTTGCAAGGGCTCGAATCCCATATCCCTGACGGCTCCCACCGTTCGAAAATTCGTCTTGTTGTGCGAGCGTTTCTCCTCGAAGAAGCAATGATACAGCTTGATGGCTTCACGATTGCTTTTCAGCTCCCGGGCTTGGATATTTATCAATACGGCATTCATCTTTTCCCGGATTTCATCGCTTGCCATACGGCTCTCTTGAGGGAAATAATCTCTCAATAGGATTCTGAACGGATGGTCGTCTGCAAGGCATGCGAAGAATATGCTCCTGCGTAAGTTCCGATACCATACTGCGTTCCAATTTATCCCGTCTTTCGTCAGTCGAGGTGTCAGCATGTCTATGAGTTTATCCAGCGGAACGTAGGGATATAACTCCTTTACCCGCTTCAAAAACGTGCGGCCATGCCTGTTATCCCGCGGTTTGCGAATCATCCGGTCCAATACATCGTCTGTTATGGGACCCTGCGATTTGGCCTGTAACAGCTCGTCAATCGAGGCTTGCACATATTGTATGATGACATTTTTCCGGTTCTCCCGGTCAGTCTCTTCAATCTGAATCTGCTCGGCATTCTTTTTATGGGAGTGATATGCAGTATTGCAAATCTGGCATGTTTCGCGCAAAGTTGCAAAGAAGCGTTCTTTGGTCGTATAGGTTTCGGTACATAATTGCTGATATTCTCCCAGCGCGTCGATATTCAGATAGGCAGGTACGACCTTGCCATGAATGTTCCGGCGAATGATACTGATAGGCTGGCTTCCGAATACGCTGTGCTTGCTGCGTTCTACGATGGCGTCTTTAACATCCGCAAAGTTTGCGGGCAGGACATTCTCGCAGGATTTCTGTATATCTTCCGAGCTGTTGGCGAATTGGCTTAGTATTTCGGCTTTGTGCTCGTATTCTTCGAGTGTTATTGCTTTCTCCGGGGTCTTGGGCTTGTAAAAGTCGTATATGATGGTTTCACTTAATAACCCCAGTTCATCCCTGCATCTTCCCGAAATCTGATATATCTTTTCCGGGGATAACAGCGTTTGAATGCGTCGCGGGTCGGTAACCGTCAGCAGATGGAACCGCTCCTCAATATCCACTCCTACAAAGTAGGTGCTTGTGATAAAGGTGATCGGAGTTGCCAATTTTCCGGAATGCAGGGACCGATAGTATTCTCCGACCATCGTTTGGCTTTGGGAACTGCACGCTACCGAGCAGTCCGCCTGCAATTCAACGGGCAATAACCGGATTACGGTGTTGATAGAGCGTATGGAGTTATAGGCGACAACGATTTTATCGTTCGGATACTGTTTCCGACAAAAGCCCAGCCTATCCGCGACCTCTCGGTGCATATTATTCGTCCGAATGATATTTACGGGGCGTTTCTTCGGATGCTCGTAGTTGATTTCCAGTAAAGGCTCCTCTTTCAACTGCGGATGGGTGAACGGACGTATCGTCGCAGACACAAGGCATCGTTTGATCGGCGGGAATTCGAGGTAATAGTCGATGACATTCTCCATCGCTTCACGGAACTTACCATCGGACTGGAACGTGTCTATCTCATCGACCATGATATGCCAGTCCATATGCGGTTCATACAGTTTTGTGATAGGAATATTCAATGGTGGAAGCGAGGGATCATGCTTTAACTTTTCGGCGTATTCTTCGAGTTTTTTTCTCACAAATCTTGTGGGCTCTTCTTTGATGTATTTGATCTGCTCCATCACGCGGCCTAAACTGTCTGCTACCACGAGGATTTTCTTGTAAGGGAAAGTACCCGTTCGCTTCTCCGCGATATAGCTGCGGATTTGTTCATCCGTAGGACTTTTGCATTTCTCCTCCGGAATGTCGCTCCCGACGTAGAGGAAGCGATTCGATGTACGCTCCTTGTTGTAACCCCGCAGGTATTTCTGATAGGCCAGCTTTTTGGTCGGGAGGACGATAATCGTATCGCGCGGTTGATTCAGTGCCAGGGTAGTGGCACCGATACCCGGAACGCTTTTCTTGACGATACCATAGGGCAGGCTGGTGAAAATTCCGCCTAACTTGGCTCTCGGATAAAGTAGCGTCAGACGCATGCACTCTATGCGCTTATGCGTATCGTCGTGATAAATGATTTCATACCGGACCGGATTCTTCTCGTCGTTGAATGTGTCTATGGAAGCTCCGTTGTACATGTAGCACCGGTAATAGCCTATACCATCGCAGTAACCGCTGATATTCGGATAAAAGATTTCATAGCGAGGGTCCTCTATCTTCACGGTATTAGCTGGGATTTTAGATAGAGTAGCCCGTAGTTTGGGATCAATTTTATCGTCATTCATACATGGAACGCCTTTTGAAAAAGACCGCCTATGCTCTCACCATAGGCAGTCATGTAAAGATACAAGATGTTATTGAGATTATCAAGTCCCTATTCACTAATCTATCATTCCCTCAACACCTTTTCCAGCCGCCCGATATGATTGCTGATGTTCTTGTTCAGAACTTGCGCATAGGAGCGCTGGGTAACCGAAATATCGGAGTGTCCGAGCAGTTTGCTCACCACCTCGATAGGCACATCGTTATAGAGCAGGATAGTCGTGGCAAAGGTTTTCCGGGCCGTGTGATGCGTCAATTTCTTGTCGATACCCACCACATCCGCAATTTCCCGCAGATAGGAATTGACCTTTTGATTGGAAATACGCGGCTGGATATAATCGTCCGTACTATTGAGTTCACGGAACCATGCTATCAGCTTCTCTGCCTGCGGGAGCAACGGAACGGAAACCTCCCGGTCCGTCTTTTGACGAACAAGCGTGATCCAATTCCTGCCGTCAAATCCTTTCGTGATATGCTTCGGTTGCAACGCCTGCGCTTCATGGTAGGCAAGCCCCGTATAGACCGAGAAGAGGTAGATGTTCTTCACCGTTTCCAGCCGTTCTTGTGCAAAATGGTGATGCTCCAGCTTATGCAGTTCCTCCTGCGTGAGAAATACCAGCCGTTTACGCTCTTTTAAGGGCCTGTATTCGACGAACGGGTCCTGCTGGATATAGTTGCACTTGAAAGCGTAAGTGACCATCTGACGCACCCGCTGCATGATTTTATTGATGGTGATGGCTTTCAGACCTTGTACTACGAGTGCTTCTTCGAACTGCTTCACAAAGCGATAGTCCACGCTTCGAATGGGAATGTCCTGCGTGTTATACGAGGTACGGATATACCGCTCTACATGGGCGAAAACCTCCCGGAATTTCTGCAACGTCGCAGGTGAATACTCCTTGCCTACGAGTTGCTCCATCTTGTTCAGACGGTCCCGGAAAATCCCGCACAACGTATGTTCTTCCACCGTCTTGTGCTTGTAGATGGAGTAGATTTCAGCCAGCGATACATTCCCGTCCGCTTCGTACAATTTACGCTCGATGCCTTTGAGTTCGATAGTGATATCCTGCAAGCGGCGGTTAATCAGCACGGCATCTTCCGAGCTTCCACGGACACATTGAGCGTCTTTGTCCCACAAGTCAGGTGTTACATAAAGTCCCGTCGAAAATTGCTGGCGTTCTGTACCGTCAGTCGTTAACTTGCAGTAAATCGGGGCTGTACCCCGTCGATTTTTCTTAAATTCGTAGAGATAATAAGTGATTCTCAGTATTTCAACCATAGTCAGCAGATCGTTTTCATAACCCGCTGGAATACTTTTCATTACAAGTCTGGAATACAACTTTTGCCCGAAAGCGAATTGTATTCCAACGAACCCCTAAAATGCCCCGATTTTGAATGATTATTAAAATATCTTAAAATATGACAATTTTTATTATTCGCTGATTATAAGATACTTAACCATTTTACAAGGCATAAAATTAGGGGCCAAACATTGCTGTTTAGCCCCTTTGGTAGCGGGAGGAGGACTCGAACCTCCGACCTTCGGGTTATGAGCCCGACGAGCTGCCAACTGCTCCATCCCGCGATATATCTTTAGACCGATGATCTATCGCTTTTGCGTGTGCAAAGATAAGACAAATTTTCCATTCCGGCAAATTAATTTCAGCTAAAAAACTCCTTCGCACACGCTGCACACTGTTTGTCAACCGGTTAGAGGACCGAATTATTTTATGGCTGCAACCACGATCTCCGCCAGATCGCGCACCTCGCTCTTCGTGCCGCGGCCGATGGCCTTTTTGCAGAGCGGGCAGGCGGTGACGATCACCTCGGCCCCCGTGGCGTCGAGCTGCGCGGCGACCGACCGGGCGATCTGCACCTGCTGGCCGTCGGAGATGGCCGTATTGGCCACCGAGGAGCCGCAGCAGAGGGCGTTCTCGCGCGTCGAGGCGGGTTCGAGCAATTCGCCCACGGCTTCGATCACCGCACGCGGCTCGTCGTAGATGCCGCTGCCGCGCCCCAGTTCGCAGGGGTCGTGGTAGGTAAAACGCGTCGCGCCATGCTCCAGCGAAAGGCGGCCCGCACGAATCAGCCGCAGGATATATTCCGAATGGTGCAGGATCTCGATACCCGGCAGGTCGTAATCCTCGCGGAAGACCTTGAGGCAGATCGGGCACGACGTGACGAGCGTCGTGATGCCGTGCTTGCGGAACAGGTCGGCATTGTATTTCATCATCTTGCGCGCCGAATCGGTCTCGCCGGCCAGTTTGAGCGGCCGGCCGCAGCAGACGCCGCCTTCGCGGTCGGCCCACCAGACCTCCTCGCCCGCGGCCTCGAAGATCGCCGACATCGCCGACATCGTGCGCGGCGTCAGCAGGGTCATGCAGCCCGCAAAATAGCCCACCTTGCCCGCACCTTCGGAGCGGTCGAGACCCCTGAAATAGCCGTAGCGGCGTTCGTCGGGCACGTTGTGCATCTTGTCGCGCGAGTTGACGCGGAGCGTGTTGAGATCAATGCCGACGGGGCATTTCTCGGCACAGCGGCCGCACATCAGGCAGTTGTCGGCCGTCTGGAGGCGCAGCATGTTGTAACGGCGGTCGCGCAGGAAGTAGACCGACTGCACGTCGTCGACGCCCAGCACGCTCTGCAACTGGCAGGGGTCGATGCAGATGCCGCAGCGCGAGCAGGCCTCGACCTGGAAATTATCGTAGGAAGACTCCTTTTCGCCCGAGCGCAGGTTGTAACGGCGCAGGAAGATGAGGGGTATCTCCGTGAAAATATGCATGTAACGCGAGAACGGCAACGCCACGAAGAACACGCCGAGGCACGAGGAGTAGAACCACCACGCCGCGGTTTCGAGATTCATCAGCGGCATCACGCCGATATGCCCGGACATCCACTCCCCGAGGCTCCCGGTGAGGAATCCCCCGCCGCCGTAAAGCGCGCACGTGGCGCTTTCGGCCACCAGACGCGCCGGGAACACGAACCACAGCGCCGACAAGGCCACCCGGTCGCCCGGGACGTGCTTCGTCGTGCGCCGCATGCCCATCGCCCGGGAGTAGAGACGCTTGCCCCAGGCCAGCGCCACGCCCGAGAGGACGAACAGCAGCAGGAGGTCCATCGTGAAATCGAAGAACGGCTTGTGCTCCAGCCCCGTGGCGAAATACTTGAAAAAGACGTGTCCCTGCAACGGCACGTAGCGGAAGCCCAGATAGGCGATCGTCTCGGCCCACCCCACGGCGATCAGCAGGAACCAGCCGAAAGCCAGCGACATGTGCATGTACCCCAGCAGGGGGTTGACCCGGAAGATGCGGCGGTGGAGCAGCGACTCGCTCACTACCTCCCACGCCGCCCCGAAGGTGCGGCGCGTCGGCAGTCCGAACAGAATCCGTTTCTTGTCGGCGCGGGGCAGGCGGTAGAGCCACGTCCCCCACTTCCAGGCCAGGACGGCGAACATCACCGCAGCGCCGATGATGAACGGCAGACAGAATGGCGCGTAGAAAGTCATCGTCAGAAATCCCCCAGTTTACGTTTGATAAGCATCACCACGCCGCGCGTATTGATGCCGCGCGGGCACACCAGCCGGCATTTGCCGCACAGCATGCACTTGTTCATCTCCTCGTAGGCCCCCTGGTATTCGCCGCGGCGCACCAGCGTGTGGACCTTGCGGAAATTGAACTCCGTGAGGTTGCCCGCCGTGCAGACCGCCGTGCAGGCCCCGCAGCCGATGCAGGTCTGCAACTCGGGCATCTCGCGCAGGATCTCGTCGCTCTTGCGCAGGTTGTTGCGGTCGATGTCGATGGCCCGGGGCTTCGAAATGGTGTATCCGAAATTGATCGCCGCCATTGCTATGCCTCCACGTATTTGGCCGCGGCGTCGGCTGCGGCGATGCCCTCGTTCAGCGACTCGCCGATGTTCTTGGGCGCCGTAATGGTCCCGGCGTAGAAAATGCCGTCGACGTTGCTCTTCACATTGCCGAGAAACATGTCGCGCGGAGCCAGAAAGCCGCTCGGAGCGCGGTTCAGCCCGGCGCCTGCGGCAAACGCTTCGTTGTCGTCGTTGGCCCGCATGCCCACGATCAGCACCAGCATGTCGACGCTCATGCGCAGGGGGCGGCCCGTCAGCGTGTCCTCGGCCTTGATCTGCACCCGTCCGTCGATCGTCGGGCTGGCCTCCGAAATGCGTCCGCGCAGGAAGTGGATGTTGTATCTCTGCTGCGCCTCGCGGTACATCTCCTCGTAACCGGGACCGAACATGCGGATGTCCATGTAAAAATTGAAAACGTCGGCCTCGGGGAAGAGCTGTTTCATCTCCATGGCCTGCTTGACGCCCGTGATGCAGCACACCTTCGAGCAGTGCTGCTGGCAGACCTTCTCGTCGCGCGAACCCACGCAGTGCAGGAAGGCGATGCGCCTGGGGCGCGATCCGTCGGCCTTGGCCACGCGCCCCTCGTTCAACATGCGCTCGATGTCGGCCGTCGTGAAGACGTTGTCGTAGATGCCGTAGCCGTACTCCTCCTTGATCGAGGCGTCGAAGAGCGTGAAGCCGCTGGCCACGACCACCGAATCGCACGGCAGCGTCCGCCCGTCGGCGAGCGTGACGCTCTCCTTCGTGAAGCCCGCGACCTCCGTGGAGGTCATCACCTCGATGCCGCTCTCGTTGACCCTGCGGCGCAACTCGGTCAGCACCTCCTGCGCCGGGGTGAACGACGGGAACAGCACGTGCCAGCCCCGGAGCTTGCCGCCCAGTTCGGCCTCTTTCTCGATGATGACCGGGCTGACGCCCTGTTCCGCCAGACGCAGGGCCGTCTGCATGCCCGCAACGCCGCCGCCTATAATGATAACTCGTTTTTTCATTATTCTCTGATGTCGTAAATCGTATCCGTCGGGCAGCAGTTGACCACCGCCGACTCGGGTTTTCCGATATATTTCCCGTTGCGGCCCAGATACTTGGCCGCGGGATCGTACTCGACGCCCATCTTGTCCAGCAGGGGTTCCACGTCGACCTGGTGCATCTGCATGCCCAGCTCCCAGGGGTCGTAGCCCAGCACCAGCCCGGCCATCTCCTCGTAGGTCAGCACCGGGATTCCGTGGCCGTTCTGGCCGTAGGTCGTGCCCTCCATCTCGGCGATGGCGTACTGCCACTTGTCGAGGAACATCGCGCAGCCCGGACAGTTGGCCACGATGAAATCGGGCTTGTAGGGCGCCATGCTCTCCAGTTTCTTGTGCGAGTTGGCGATCGAATAGCCGCGGTTGGCCTGCACGAGGTAGTTGCGGAACCCGAATCCGCAGCAATGGCGGCGTTCGGGATAGTCGACGCACTCGCCGCCCCACGACTCGACCATGCCGGCCAGCACATAGGGGAATTCCGATCCTCCGATCCCGGATTTCGGAAATATCTTGGCGTAGTGGCAGCCGATGTGCTCGACGACCTTCAGCGGTTCGCCCGTCGCGGCGTTGACGAGCCGTTTTTTGGCCCGCGCGGCGATCTCTTCGCGGAAATGGAACACGACATCCGACGTGTGGGCCAGGCTCGCGGGCTTCTTGAACTCGCGCCGGGTCGCCTTCCAGAGATTCTCGCGCGTCTTCTCCTCCGTCTCGGGGAACTCGTGCCACGTGGCCAGAATCTCCGTGTAAACGCCGAACGAGGTGATGCACGAGGTCACGAGGTTCTCATACCCCGCCTCGCCCATCAGCGCGAACTGCCGCGCCACGACGGTCATAATCGTCTCCAGCGGCACGATGTCCGAATGGTAGCCGATCCCCGTGCACGACGAGTGCTTGGGGTCGTCCGAGAGGTCCTTGCCCAGGTCGTTGCGCAGCATGTCGATAAACAGCTTCTCGCTGCCCGGGAAGAAATTCTGCCGGATGCAGCTGCGCGCGTAATAATAGTGGTCGTCGGCGATCTCCTTCTGGTAGTCCTGCCAACTCTTTCGCTTCATCGTCATCGTCAATAATGTTCGTTGCTGTTCGAAAGGAAGACATCCATCATGTACTGCTGGTCGGCGCCCTCCTCGTAGCCCATTTCGCGGGCCTTGCGGTCGGAATGCCGCTCGATGGTGTCGAACATCTCGCTGCCGCCGCTGACCTTGAATATCTCGTTGATCTCGGCGAGCGACTCCTCGTCCAGACGGCGCAAGGCCCCGGCGCCGTGGCGCATGTAGACGGGCGTGAACTGACCGTAAATCTCCCGGTCGTTGTCGTAGATCCATTTCCAGACGGTCCCCTGCTCGGGATGCAGGTCGGGTTTCACCAGCCGCGGGACGATGCAGTAGCCCGTGCGGAGGATGTTCTCGCCGATGATGCGTTTCAGGGCCAGCTGCTGGCGGCCCTTCTCGCTCTCGACGAAGAAGCCCAGTTTCTGCGACAGCGTGCGCAGCGCCTGGATCACATAGCCCGGCGTATTGCCCCGCGGACAGCGCGGACGGCACGACATGCACTCGCCGCAGTACCAGATGGTGTCGCTCTTCAAAAGCCGCTCGATGGCCTCGTCGTCGCGCGTCTGCACGATGGAGACGATCTGACGGGGGTCGTAGTTATAGAACTCGGCCGCCGGGCAGACGCCCGTGCAGACCCCGCAGTTCATGCACGAGTGAAGGCCCTCCTTCATCCGCACATCCTCCATGAGCATATCGAAATACTTCCCCATACCTAATATACAAAAAAAACCTTTGCAGTGCAAAGGTAGGGAATCCGGGGCGGACGGGCGGTGGTATAAATGCGTAATTTAGCGCCGTTCGTAAAGCTCGAAGGCAAACGGCCAGGGGTAATCTTTCCCGCCGGAGAACGACTCCGACGACACCAGCCGCCATTCGCGCTCGTCCCACGCCGGGAAACGCGTGTCGCCCTCGTAGGCGCGGAAGACCCGTGTGAGGTAGAACTTCCGGGCCAGCGGCAGCGCCGCGGCGTAGATCTGCGCCCCGCCGATGACGAACACCTCCTCGTCCGCGGGAAACAGCGCGACGGCCTCTTCGAGCGAATGGGCCACCGTGCAGCCGGGAATCTCGATATTCTGACGCGTGATGACGACGTTCGTCCGGTTGGGAAGCGGACGCCCGAGCGACTCCCAGGTTTTGCGGCCCATGACGACCGGATGGCCCGTCGTCACGGCCTTGAAATGCCGGAGGTCCTCGGAAATGTGCCACAGCAGGGCGTTCCTGTCGCCGATAACGCCGTTTTCGGCGACGGCTACGATCAAACTTATCATAATTCGAAAAGGTCTGTTACGGTTATTCCGCCCGTCAGGTGACAGGCCTGCCATCCCTCGCCGCGGGCCGCGGAGACGTTGGCGGCGTTGTCGTCGATGAAGAGCAGTTTTCCGGGCGGGGTCCCGATCTGCCGGGCGACGCTCCGGTAAATTTCCGGATCGGGTTTGCGCAGATGCAGTTCGTCGGAGTAGAAACACCGCACGAACAGTTCGTCGAAGCTCCCGCCGAAACGCTCGCGGAACGACTCCCGGAAGCGGATGCGGTGGGGCAGGTTGGTGTTGCTCAACAGGTAGACCGGGCAACGCTTCCCCAGTTCCCGGAGCAACTCCACGCGCTGCGCGTCGAACGGCATCAGCATGGCGTTCCACGCCTCCAGCAGCTGCTCGTCGGGGATGGCGGCGACGGCGGGAAACGTCCGCCGCACAGCCTCCGCGAACTCCTCCTGCGTGATAAGCCCCAGTTCGAGGTCGCGGAAACACGCCCTGTTCCCGTCGATGACCTCGGCGGCTCCCAGTCCGCGGATGTCCAGCGCCTCGAAAGCCCGGAGCGTGCGTTGCAGCTGCACGTCGAGCAGGACGCCTCCCAGATCGAAAACAAGGGCCTCGACGCTTTCGGGCGAAACGGTCGGAATCAGGATATTCATCTGCTGCGGGTTTAAAACGACATCGGGGCCTTGATCGCGGGCCACGGGTCGTAGCCTTCGAGCGTGAAATCTTCGTAACGGAAGTCGAAGACCGACTTCACGGCGGGGTTCAGCCGCAGTTTCGGCAGCGGACGCGGCTCGCGCGAAAGCTGCTCGTCGACCTGCTCCAGATGGTTCAGGTAGAGGTGCGTGTCGCCCAGCGTATGGATGAACTCGCCGGGCTGCAAGCCGCACACCTGCGCCATCATGCAGGTCAGCAGGGCGTAGGAGGCGATGTTGAACGGCACGCCGAGGAACGTGTCGGCGCTGCGCTGGTACAGCTGGCACGAGAGACGTCCCCCGGCCACGTAGAACTGGAACAGCACATGGCACGGCGGCAGGGCCATCGCGTCGATCTCGGCGACGTTCCACGCCGAGACCACGATGCGCCGCGATTCGGGATTGGTGCGGATCAGCCCGGCGGCCTGCGCGATCTGGTCGACGACGCCCCCGTCGGGCCGGGGCCACGAACGCCACTGGTAGCCGTAGACATGGTTCAGGTCGCCGAAGCGGTAGCCTTCGATCGGCGACTCGACGCCCGCCGAGGCGAGGAACGTCTCCCGGCCGACGGGCAGCACCCCGTGGCGCACGCACAGTTCGTTGTAGTGGCGGTAGGCGTCGTTGTCCCAGATATGGACGCCGTTGTCCACCAGATACTTGATGTTGGTGTCTCCCCGCAGGAACCACAGCAGTTCGTGGATAACCCCCTTGAGGAACACCTTTTTGGTCGTCAGCAGCGGAAAGCCCTCCGACAGGTCGAAACGCATCTGGTGGCCGAAGACCCCCTTGGTCCCGGTTCCCGTGCGGTCGCCCCGCACGACGCCTTCCGTCTTGATCCGGCGCAACAGATCGAGGTATTGTTTCACAGAATCGTCATTTAATCGTTTTATCGCTAAACCGAGGTCTTGCCCGGCATTTTCAGCGTCAGCTCCCCCGCCGCGTCCAGCACGGCGTAGGAGGGATTTTCGGCCCAGCAGCCGAGGTTCACCACGTGCAGCCGCCCTTCGCGGCAGTCGCGCGGGAAGTGCATGTGTCCGAAAACGAAGAGATCGACCGCATGCGTCCGGGAATACTCGCGGGCATACTCGACCAGCGGCTCGGTGTGCGGCTCGGAAGACCCCGTGTAGGGTTCGGTCAGCGACGCCCCGCGGGCCGCCTCCTCGCCGTGCCCCTTGCGCGACCTGCCGCTCCACCAATGGCCGAAGCGCAGCGCCCAGTCGGGATGCACGCCCCACGAAAAGAGCCATCTCAACGTCCGCGAACGGAAAATGCGGTTCAGAAACTTGAGCATCGGCTGCCCGTCGATCTTCATGTTGTCGCCGTGGGCGATGAAGACCTTTTTGCCCGAGAGGGTCATCACCTCGGGCGAGGTGTGGATCTCCAGCCCGCACTCGCGCGCCAGATAGTCGCCGACCCACATGTCGTGGTTGCCCGTGAAGAAGACCACCCGCACGCCCCGGTCGGTCAGTTCGGCCAGCTTGCCCAGCGTCCGCACAAAGCCCTTGGGGACCACACGGCGGTATTCGAACCAGAAATCGAAGATGTCCCCGACCAGAAAGATCGCCTCCGCATCCCGGGCCGCGTCGTCGAGCCACGCCACGAAGCGTCTTTCGACCGCCCGTGCCGTCGCGGCATCGCCGGCTCCCAGGTGGATGTCGGATGCGAAATAATACATGATTCTATTTTGTCAGCTCGTCCAGTTTCGCTTCGAGGCTCTTGCCGTAGATGTTCTTGGCCACGATCGTCCCCTCCTTGTCGATCAGGAAGTTGGCCGGGAGCCGCTGCACGTTGTAAAGCCCGAGGGCCACGGACGAACGCCCGCGCAGGTCGCTGACCGAGATCCACGGCAGCTGCTGCTCCTGCACGGCGGTGATCCACAGCGGTTTCGACGTATCGACGGCCACCTGGTAGACCTCGAACCCGACGGGTGCGTCGGCATATTTCCGATAGAGTTCCTTCAGATCGGCGTTCAGCGCGTTGCTCGACCCCAGTTCCGCCGACCAGAAATCCAGCAGCACGACCTTTCCGGCCAGCGACGAGAGACGGATCTTCTTGCCGTAGATGTCCGTCAGTTCGAGGTCCGGATGGCGCGCCTCGGTGATCTGCGACGTGAGGCTGATGCGGGCGTCCATGCGGGCGATCTCGGCCTGCAACGATTGCAGGTAGGGCGATTCGGGGTAGCTCTCCTGCAACGCCTCGGCAACCGTGCGGTAGTAGACCACGTCGCTGTCGCCGTTGAACAGGTACGTGTCGCCCGGAAGCCGCTGGTAGAGGGCGTAGACCGCCGCCAGCGACGCCTTGTGCTCGATGATGAACCGCAGCTGCTCGCGGCGGATGCGGTAATATTCGGCCGTATACTCCTTGATCAGCGACTTGCGCTCCTCGTCCGTGAGTTTGCGCGCGAATTCCGTGCCCATGTTCTCCAGCTGCTGCGCCCCCGTGACGAAGGCCTGGTAGAACTGCCGCAGCAGCTCCGACTCGGAGGAACCCTCCACCGTATAGTTGCGGATGACGCTGCCCACGGAACCGAGCGTCAGCCTGTCGCCGCCGGCCAGAAGCAGCGGAATGCGCTCGCCGTCGTAGATCACGTTGTATAAGGACGGAGTCTTCGCCACGCCCGTGAGTTCCATGCGGTAGCTGCCGTCGGGGGCCAGCGCCGCCGAATCCACGACCGACTGCGTCAGCGGAAGAACCTGCTCCAGATAGATATTTTTCGCGTCGCCGCCGACGAAGCGGCCTGAAATCTTCACTTTCGACGACTGGCAGCCACACATCAGGGCGGCCGTCGTGAGCGTTACGAAAAACGTTTGCTTGTTCATTTACGATCTTTTTCGCGGTTAATGGAGAACAAAGATATAAATTTTCCGCAAATAGGCGCCCTTTATTTCGACGAATTGCGGTGCGGCCCGTTGTTTTTCGTGAAATTGCGGTAGGGCTGCTGGCTGCGGTTTTTCTGCTGCCGCTGCTGCTGGTGGGGCTGCCGGTGCTGCTGCGCCCCCTTTTGGGGACGCGACGAAAAGGGCTGTTTATAGTCGCTTCGGAGATTGTTCAAGGCAACTTCGTCGATTTGGATCGCTCCCCCGGACATGCGCTTGATGTCTTTTACGATCACTTCGTTGTTGGGGTGCTCCTGGTTGTATTCGTAGCTCTTCGTGCGCATGTAGCGGGCCAGATTGTCCACCGTGCGCGAGACCGTCCGCGGGTTGCGCTCGTCGGCCAGGCCGCGGATCATGCGCTCGACGTATTTGCCGTAGTGCTTATAGGTGATCCGCCCCTGGGAATAGGTCATCCGGCGGGGCGATGCGGTCAGCTCCTGACGCGAGGGCTGCGGGTAGGGAGAGTCCACATCGAGCTGGAAATCAGACATGATGAAAAGGTGGTCCCAGAGTTTGTGGGTGAAATCGGCCGTGTCGCGCAGCAGGGGGTTCAGATTGCCCATCACGGCAATCACGGCCCGCGCCTGCCGGTTGCGCTCGCGGCGGTCCTCGATCTCCAGCAGCGAGTCGATCATCTCCTGGATATGGCGCCCGTACTCGGGCAGGTACAACTTGCGTCGTGTGTAATTGTAATTCTTTTTCATATTGTATTTGCGGTCCGGCACATTAGTGCGATTCGTCCGCCGGAGCCTCCGGCCGGACCTTTGCGATAGACCGTTTAAAGATCGTTTTTCTCACTCTCCGCACCCCGGAGCGAGACCTCTGGGATTCGTTTTACACGGCGGAAAATCATAACTTTGGGACAAAAGTAGGTAAAATTTCGGAAAAACAAAGCTATGACAAAGGTTTTAATTCTAGACCAATCAAAAAGCGTGCGAAACATTCTGCGCGAGCGGTTGGAGTATGAAGGGTTCTCGGCCGAAGCCGTCGAGAACGAGGCTGCGGCCTCGGCATTGTGCGAGAGGATTCCGTTCGACGTGATTCTGTCCGACACGGAGTGCAAGGTTCCGGATGCAGGCATCCCGTTCATAGCCCTCTCGGCCGACACGTCGATCGACACGGCGGTCAAGGCCGTGCGCAACGGAGCGCAGGATTTCCTCACAAAACCCATCGACATGAACCGGCTGCTGCAATCGCTGCACCGCACCATCGACAATCCCGCGCCCGCGCAGGCGCCCCCGGCCGCCCCGCCCGTGCGCCGCCGCCGGGCGCACTCCGCCCAGGCCGAGCGGATCATCGGCGTCTCGCCCGAGATCGAACACGTCCGCCAGCTGATCGACAAGGTGGCCCCGTGCGAGGCCCGGGTGCTGATCACGGGCGAAAACGGCACGGGAAAGGAGCTTGTGGCCCGCTGGCTGCACGCCAAGAGCGTCCGCGCGGCGGCCCCGTTCGTCGAGGTCAACTGCGCGGCCATCCCCTCCGAACTGATCGAGAGCGAACTGTTCGGCCACGAGCGCGGGGCCTTCACCTCGGCCGTCAAGCAGCGCAAGGGCAAGTTCGAGCAGGCCGACGGAGGCACGCTCTTCATGGACGAGATCGGCGACATGTCGCTCGCGGCGCAGGCCAAGGTGCTGCGCGCCCTGCAGGAGAGCCGCATCAGCCGCGTGGGAAGCGACCGGGACATCGAGGTCAACGTGCGCGTGGTGGCCGCCACGAACAAGAACCTGCGCGAGGAGATTCAGAAAGGGAATTTCCGCGAAGACCTCTACCACCGTCTGGCGGTGATCGTGGTGCGGGTTCCGCCGCTGCGCGAGCATGCCGGAGACATTCCTGCGCTGGTCGAGCATTTCACCCGCACGATCGCCTCGGAATACGGCTCCGCCCCCAAACCCATCGACGCCGACGCGCTGGCCGAGCTGCAACGGATGCCGTGGAGCGGCAACATCCGCGAACTGCGCAACGTCATCGAGCGTCTGATCATCCTCTCCGGCGACCGCATCACGGCACGCGACGTGAAGGAGTACTGCTGACCCGCGCCCGGTTAAGAACCGGGGTTTACATTGCGGCTGGCAGCTTCAGCCCGCTCTCCGTCCGGTTCTGCGCCCGGTTAAGA
>OCPS01001368.1_pt1 | contig 20624 bp, 20 predicted proteins | sample 1538651 | NCBI WGS metagenome assembly OCPS01 (sample SAMN04571715, study PRJEB22368) | human gut metagenome | biome: human gut; material: stool | host: Homo sapiens | place: Luxembourg | collected 2012-09-21 | reverse complement strand
GGATAAAGAGGTCGGTATTGACAGCCTCCAGTCTGGTCAGTACCTCGTTTGCTATGTAGTACCGCTCGGAAGAACTGAGCAGGTTTACCTTGTGCTTCTCCTTGCCTCCGTCAGAACCACCTGTATCATAGCTTCCGGAAGTCACCAGCTGCCTCATGAACGGATAAAGCGCAGCCATCTGGGTTGCGGCATCAGCCAGTTCGTCCGAGACGATTGCAGCAATGGCCGTCCCCTTCAGGTTACTGCCAACCGATTTGAGCAGCAAGCTGCAGTTCTGAGGTATCTCCGTGGCCACCAGTTCCCCGGCACGCTTAATCTGATAGAGATTCTGCATGGCTCCCTGTGCATTGGAAAGATATTCCAGCATCTTGTCCTCCACACTGTGTACCCTGTCGAGTGCGACCGTTACGGCAGTCTCGGCAGCAATGATTTTCTCATGTGCCTTCTGACGTTTGTCATAGATATTCTTCAGAGTGGAAGTCTGTGCAAAGACAGCACCCGTCAGAGTCGGGTCTGTCTGTTGTGCAAAAGTGTCCGTACCTTTCAGCAGAAAAAACGCCAAAGCAGTCACTACCGTTATTCTTAACTTGATTCTTTCCATATCATTCAGATTTTACGTCCTTTATTCCTTTGTTCGCTCAGATTCTGTTTACGTTCCTCTTTGTGTGGTGAAATCACCGGCTCCATCGGCCTGTTCAGCAGACAGTCGTTCCAGTCCTTGAAAGCCTTCGGAGGAAGCCACTGTCCCATACGGTACCGAATGTTCAGCTGCCTAGCAACTTGGGCCAATAGGGGACGCTCCATGTCAGGCTCGAATACCTTTCCCTTCGCTTCAATCCGGATGCCGCCGTCTGTCCTGCTTATCTTCATCTGAATACCTTCCTGCAGAGCCATCATGCGCAGTCCGTATATTCGCCCTGCCAGGTCGTTGTCAAAACAGTCGAAGGCACGTGCATTGGGAAACCGTTCCATGACTCCGGTTATCTGCCGGTCGGAAAATGTACCGCCCAGTGAAACCAGAGCCGCACTGTCCCCAATCTGTATCCGATTCATCTGGTAGAAGGCCATGGCATCAAAAGCCGATTCACAGAAAAACACGCTTCTTACATTGTCCGGACTGATACCCGAAGGAACAGCCACCCATGCCGAGGATGACGAATCCGTACCGGCAGCCTTCGATTTGTAACCGCCATGTCCTCTGATTTCATACCCCCTGACTTCATTTCCCTTTCCGTCAGTATATGGGAATCCGATATTGTAGCCTTCAAACTTTCCGTTGTTCCTGTCCCTTATAAGGGAAATAAAGGGCGAAAGAGCCGTTACGGTTGCTTTGGACAGTCCGCGCCGGAAAAACAGTCCCGGTATTTTACCTGTGTCAACCGGCCGGATGATTTTCCTGCCGATTTAACATACTCCCTGTCCTCCCTATATTCAGGTTCAGGCATGTTGGCAAAACGTGCCATGACCTTGGCTATCTTCTGCCACTCATCTTTTCCGGATACCGTAAAGGAAGAAAGATTCTCACGGATGAGTGTCACCACATCTCCCTTGGAACCGTCACGCCGGAAGAAGGTCTGTGCCGCCTTGTCGTTGGGATGGCTGACAATCAGCGTATCCCTTCTGTTGCCGCCTTCACCGAGCACGTCCGATACCGGCTTTCCTGTCCAGACGGTATCCCAGGGCATATGCAATGTCATCAATCCCCACACGGGATTTCATTTCCCTGAAATTAACCTTGTAGTCACTCATGCTTTCCGATTTAAGATGTTATACAGAATTTCATATACCAAGTCCTGTACCGGCATTCCGGTTCCGGCCCATCATGGTAATCTCCGGTTCGTATGTCTTCTGTGCCGTCATGTTCAGGAAAGCCTCCTTGTCCTTCCAGTCCGTAAGCTGGAAGAATGTCCTGGCCGTTTCCCTGGAAACCTTCTTCAGCCCCAGTTCCACACCATCGTATGACGCACGGATGGCATAGTCTCCGGAACGGGTCTTGACAATGGCCGCATTCCTGAAAGGCATCTCCTCGTCCGCACTGACAGGAGCCAGCGTGTCATTCTTTGCCAGATAAGGCTGCTCGCCGAGAGCCAGACGCTGTTTGTCCACATGGTCAAGAATCAGGTCGGAAGCTTTGTTCACGTCAGCCATGACCGATACGATAAACTTCGGTTCCTGTTTCAGTACACCAATCCACGAGTCCAGATAGGCAGCCGAGTTATCCGTTATCCTGGAATCAAAGCCCATGGAATGGCTGATCATGGCAGCCGTAAGTTCCGCCACCAACTCCTCCTTGGCATATTTCGGGTCACCGAACCTGCCGCCCATCTCCCTGTTCAGACGCTCCGGTGTCATGGTGGAGTGAGTCATTTCATGCAGCATGGTAGAATAATACTCCATTCCGCCACGGTAGGTTTCTTCCGGAGAATCACCGATATTGAACTGCGCCTTCATGGGCAGCACCACAATATCCTTTGAGGGAGAATAATAGGCACCGTTCTCACGCTTGTCGGCACGTATCGGACAAAGCCATTGCTGCGTCTCCACCATACGGTCGAGTGCGGCATGGGTGTACATACCTTCCGTATCCCTAAGTTCCGGAACCTTAAACTTGTCCATGAGTTTCTGCATTCTCTCCGGCTGTACTTCGGCCAGATTGGTCTGTGCCACATTGTATACCGGGAATGACTTGATGAAAGGAATGACATCAATATCCTTCTTCTCTTCCTTGCTCATTGCACGGTAATCCTCCGTGCTTATCCTCTTGCCGTGACTGTCCTTTATCATCATATCCCAGTACACCACCGGGAAGGCCTTTTCACCCTTCAGGACATGAGCCTTCAGGTTATGAGCCTGCTTGAAGGTCAGATATACAGGAAGCTGGTAGTTCATGGCTGCAGTATGCATCTGAAGGAAGAAGGAATTGGAACCGGAATAGTTGCGGCCACCCACATTCTGCGGCAGTCCGGCATAACCCGATGCGCTGCCAATCCATCCCTGTTTCCATCCTGTATCCTTCATCTGCTGCATACGCTCAATCATCATTGCAACGAAGCGGTCTATGGCCGCCTGTCCGCTGTTTCCCTGAGAGTCAGTTCCAGATGCCATAGCTGTCGTCATCCATTACCTGACGGTCCATCTGCTCGATGTCCGTCTGTTCCACATAGAACTCAGCTGATTCATCCGAAGGGTCAGTACCATGTGAACGGCACCATTCCAGATAATCATCTGCATTCTCACTGTCCATAACAAAGCGGAGGAAACCTATCTTGCCCTCCTGCAGAAGCTCCACAAGCTCCTCATGATTCATTTTAGCTGACATATAACTTGTATTTTAGTTTTCTGGTTATGTTACATTTTCATAGAAGCCGTTTTCTCCACCTTTGCGGTATTGGCGGCAAGCATACCGGTTATTTCCGTATTCAGATATTTGGCCGCAATCTGTTCCCTTGTGGCCGTCTTGGTCTTGAAAAGCGAATAGCCGTCATCAAAGGAGATTTCATGCCGGGAGGTCTGTCCCTTTTCTCCGAGGTCAACCGACACCTTCCACTTGTTGTCGTTCCTGTCCTTGGCCACACGTACACCCTTGGGGTCAACACCTTCAGGAAGCTGATACTTCTCGTATGCAGATTTAAGATGCAGACGTTCCCCGAAGTTCTTCTCAATAAGCTGGTTTGGAGTGGCCACCCTGTCAAAGTAGGCATTCAGATCCTGGCGTGAAGCCACGGCAGACATGTTCGTATCCCCAACCTGAACATAGAACTTGTATTTCCCAAAGTCAGGACGCTGCTCGTCCTTCTCCTTATAGACATTAAACTTGTTTACGGTTATGAAACCGTCCGGTCCTGCAATCTCTCTCGGCATACGGAAGGCTTCCTCAGATACCTTCGGCATCAGCTTTGTCGGATAGTAGCGTTCCATCAGCTGCGGCACCGTCATTTCCTTGTTCTGGTAGGCCGCAAGGTCGGCTGCATCCATCTTCTGCGGCTTGAGCTGCTGTCCGTCAATCTTTGCGGTAAAGTACCATTCGGCAGGATTGGTGGTACTCTGGTAGGCATGACCATGAGTCACCTTTTCACCATTGGCCGTTACCATCTGCGGCTCACGGGGCTTTCGTTCCTGGGCTGTCTCCGTTTTCTGTCCGTCCTTCTTCTCGGCCTTTACCTCATTATCCGTCCCGGTATCAGCTTTGGTTTCAGCTTTGGCCTTGGACTTCTTTTCCCTCGCAGGTTTTACGTCAACAGTGTTCTCCACTGTTCTGTCAGGAGCTTCCTGCACACCCTGTTCCTTTTTCTTCTTTCCCATATCTGTACTGTTTTGAATGGTTCTCTCATCATTTTCAGCCTTATCCTGTCCGGCCTTCTTCTTCAAAGGACTGTCCAGTGCATCACAGATTGCAACCCTAATTCCGGAACGTATCAGCCTGGGCAGATAAATATCAAGTGCTGATTGAGGGAATGATGCAACCTTTACCGGTCTCTTGTAATCAGGCAGCATCCTGTCTGCAATCTCGATGGCAAGCACTGCGGCAGCCTTGACGGCATCCTGCTTATAGAGTTCATAGAAACTGTTCCGTCTGAACAGCAGCATGGCATCCGGATGCTTCTTCTTCAGTTCGTTGAACTGCCGTATGATACCGTTATCATTATCTGAATCTGTCTTTTTGGCCATAGGAATCGAGTATTAGAGTTTAAGGCTGTTTGCTTTTGTTTCCTTCCGGGATGGAGAGAGTGAAATGGCACGCTCAACGGACTGTCTGTCCACCACCTTCTGATATTCCCAACGGTTCTTATCAGTCATGACAAGGCCGAGGTATTCAGGATGAATCTCGTCATATCGGAGTTTCTGCTGTCTTTCCCATTCCTTCATGTCCCCCTTGATAAGCCTGAATCCCTGCTGCTCCTTCAGGTCAATGCCGACTGAAACCTTTTCGCCGCCCACATTCAGCTCAACAGGTTTTCCCTCCCGTACCTGCTGCTTCTGCTGCATACCCAGTTCAATGTCGTTTACCTTCTCCATGTCCTTCAGACGCTGCTCCAGCTTTATGTCAGTGACACGCTTGTGAATGACGGATTTCGTTTCCGGATCAAGCTGGAGATACTGCTGAGTCTTTTCACCGTTTACGTTGACAGCCTTCTGTATTACCTCACCTCTGGCCAGACGTTCAGCCTCCTGCTGAGTGAGGTTGAGAACCTTGTTTCGTTCCCGGTCCAGTTCGGCACGTACCGGATAGGCAATAAGAGCCGGAGCACCGTTCTTGTCTGTAGTCATCTGAAGCTTCATCGGCATGGTGATGATGCTGCCGTTCCTTGCGTTGATGGATACCTGCATGATGGGAGTCACTTCACCTGCCATCAGCTTCTCCTTCACTTCCATGGGTAAGCTGTCCGCCTTTTCACGGTCGATACCCAGTATTGCCAGTTTTTCGTATGGCAACAAATCGGACTGATTTCTGTTGTGCATTTCCATATTACTGTAATTAAGCTGTTATATTTGCGGTTCTAACCGCCTGAATGCCACAAATGTATTCACGGCAATCTCCTGAAAAAGAAATGCACAACACTATTCTGATTTCACTGCTGTTAATGCTGCTACCGGTAAGCGTATCGGCACAGTTCTATACGATAACCAGAGATTCGGAACTTCTGCCAACAGAAAGACAAAAAGAGGCCTATAAGCATGTAGAAAAGGATGTTACAAAAGGGGAAAAGAATAAGATGATGGCAAAGGATACCCTGACTATAAGATCAAACAATCATAATGAATCAGAAGAAAATAGCCGGAATAGTGACAGAAAAGCATCCCTGAAAACAGAAGTGCAAAATACTGCAAAGGAAAAAAATCAAGCAGAAAACAATCTTCCTGAACTTACTATCCCCAATCTTTATAAAGAAATCATAAGAAACGGAATCCTATATCCCAAAATAGTATTGGCCCAAGCTATTCTGGAGACAGGATGGTTCCGTTCATCAGTATGCCGGAACAAGCACAATCTTTTCGGATTGACCAATCCCCGTACAGGGAAATACTATGAATTCAATCATTGGACAGAAAGTGTCCGGACTTATTATACTAAAGTGCAATATAAATACAAAGGTGGAAATTATCTGCTTTGGCTTGATAAGATTGGGTATGCGGAAGATCCGAAATATATTATAGCAGTAGAAAATGTTATGAGAGGATTATAAAAAAGGTCATAAATCTATGTTTCTGATCAAATTTATTTGTTTTTTCTATGTCTATACCTAAATTTGGCATAAGTACTTATGCAATTTTGTGGCATAAAACAAAATGATATGGAAAAAACATTGATACAGTTAATTAAGGCAGTAGCTTCAAAGCTCCATAACAGTAAACTTAAACGATTGGGCGGTAAAGAAATGGTATTGTCTCTGAATTGTCTTAAAGAACTTTTAGGTTTAGACAATACGGAAGAAGCAATTATTTTTACAGCTTTATTCGATCGTAGCTGCAGTGGAAGAAGTTGTGATATTGATGATATTGCATCATACTTTGATTGTACTCAGTTGGATATCATGGAGTATGTCCCGGTTATTAAATCATTATTGAAAAAAGGTTTTATAGTTCAGACAAACCTGAGTGAGTACCGTATAGCACGCCAGGATTATATGGTTACCAATTATGTTATAAATTGCATATTGGAGAATATCAAGCCGGAATACCGTAAAGCCCGAATGCTTGACAAAGAGTTTGACAGGTATGATTTCTGTAAGCTTGTAGATTCACAGATTCAGGATAGTGATGTGACAGCTGAAGCATTGTTTCAGTTTATTGAAACACTAGAGCAGGATAACCATGAAATGCAAATCGTTAAAGATTTGAAGAATACTATAACTGACATCCAGTCCCGTGCCCTTTTCTATGAAGTATGTTTTGATTTTTTCAATCAAGATGGAGACGGGCGTTCTTCCTTAAACAGAACCCTTTCGGATATGTATGAAGTGTTTGGATTGCAATTTCGCGAGCGTAAGCTTCTTGTTGAAGGTACCCATCCATTGATAAAAGCAGATTTGATTGAACTGTCAGGAGACAATAGTGATATCTTTCTTACAGACTGTGGTAAACACTTGTTCTTAGGAGATGATTATGGTGCATTTGGTCAACAGTATTCAGAACTCAATCCATATTCTTTTGCGCGTAAAGTTAAAGATTATATCTATAGTCGTGATCATGATATAGAAAAGAAACAGACTCTTTCAAAATTAGCCATAAGGATAAGAAATATGGAAAACTATAATTCTAATCTTACATGTATCCGTAAGATTAAGGAACTTGTATCTGAAGAAGATTATCGTGCATTGTTTTATATGCTCTGTGATGCCTGTGCCAATGGCGATATAATTAATATAAGCCGTGAATTAGCCAGACTTTATCCTATTAAGGAAAGGCATGAGAATATAAAACTCTTCAAGGAAGAGAAACATAAATTACAGCGTCTTGATCTTGTGGAAATGGTTACCATGAGCAGCCTTTTCGGAGAATACACGGTTTTACAATTGACTGATAAAGGCAAGCTTCTTTATTTTGAAGATGATGCAGAACTTTTTATTGAAAAAGTTGACAGGAAAGATCTTATTTTATCATCTGAGATAAAAGAAAAAAAACTCTTCTTCTCCGGTAGAGAAAGTGAACAACTTTCATTAGTTGGTGAAACCCTTTCAGAAGTTAATTATAAATCATTGGTTGACAGACTTGAATTAAAAGGATTACCCAAAGGAGTTTCCATACTGCTATATGGAAGTCCTGGAACAGGAAAAACTGAATCTGTCATGCAATGGGCACGGGAGACCGGTCGTGACATTATTCATGTAGATATAAGTGCTTCCAAAAGTATGTGGTATGGCGAAAGTGAAAAAATAGTGAAAGACATATTCAACCGTTACAGAAAATTATGTAAGCGTTCCAAGCTGAAGCCAATATTACTTTTCAATGAAGCCGATGCTATTTTTTCAAAACGTCGTGACATATCCTCTGGTAACAGCGTGGATCAGACAGAAAATACTATCCAGAACATCCTTCTTGAAGAAATGGAAAAACTTGAAGGAATCCTAATAGCCACTACCAATCTTTCCGATAATCTTGATAAGGCCTTTGAAAGAAGGTTCCTTTTCAAGATACATTTCAGCAAGCCGTCTGTAGAAGTGAAATGCAATATCTGGCTCAATAAAATGCCTGCACTGAATCATAATGATGCGATGCAGTTAGCTTTACTTTATGATTTCAGCGGTGGTGAGATTGATAATGTAGTACGCAAATATACTATGATGGAGATTATTGATGGTAAAACACCTTCTTTTGAAACCATTCAGAAGCTTTGTAATGAAGAAAAAATAAATCTGCCTTACAAAAAAATCGGTTTTGCCAGATATTAATATACTTCAGAACTTACCTGTAATTTAATATAGAATACGTATTTTTAAAAGATTAAACAATAAAATTATGGCAGCAAACAAATTTGGTCGGTATGTATGGCTAGTAGATTTAATCAGATGCCATCCATATATCACATTCAAGGAAATAAGTGACAAATGGGAAGACTGTGGATTGGGTGATGGCAAACCATTACCATGGAAGACATTTATGAATCATAAAGATGCAGTGCAGACAATCTTTGATATAATCATATCATGCGATGCCAAACGTAGATATGGATACTATATAGAAGATGCTGATTTATTAGAAGGAAATTCCTTTCGTTCATGGCTGATAGATTCTTATGCTACACTGAACCAGCTTCAGGCAGACAGAAAGTTGGAGAAACGCATCTCATTCGAGAAGATTCCTTCAGGAAATAAATATTTACAGATATTACTTCAGGCAATGCGTCAGAATTGTGTGGTAGAAATTACCCACCAGGGCTTTGGCAGGTCCCACGCAAGCACGTTTCAGGTAGAACCTTATCATCTTAAAGTTTATAACCGTCGTTGGTATCTAATAGGATGGTCGGTATATTCTGAGGAAATAAGGACATACGCACTTGACAGGATTCTCAATGTCAAAGTTATGGATACAACATTTAAACTTCCTGATTCATTTGATATAAATGAATATTTTGAAGGATGCGTAGGCATTATAGCTGACGGAGATATTGATATTGAGCGTGTGGTAATTAAGGCATACGGATGGGCAAGAAAATACCTGGCTACTTTACCTATACATGATTCTCAACGTGAAATTGCATCTGATGATGAATCTACTACATTCGAAATGACAGTCCGGCCTACATACGATTTCCTTCAAGCATTGCTGCAACAGACAGACCAGATAGAAGTTATCGAGCCACAATGGGTAAAGGATGAAATATGCAGGTTTGCAGAGAATATATTGTCTTATTATAAAAAATCAAATAATGACTGATAAATCAGATATAAATTTCATAGCAATAGACTTTGAAACGGCTACCTCCAAACGTGCTTCAATATGTGAGGTGGGAATCTGTGTTATACGACACGGAGAAATAGCAGAGACCCGTTCATGGCTGGTACGTCCGGAAGACAACCGTTATCAGTATTGGAACATAAAAGTACACGGTATCCGACCGCATGATACAGAAGATGCTCCTGATTTCCGTCAGGTATGGGAAGAGATAGAACGGACTTATCTGGATGAGTTCGATACTTTTGTAGCTCATAACGTACCTTTTGACAGAAGCTGCTTGCAGCATTCTGCTGAGCTCTACCGCATTCATCTACCTGAGCTGAAATGGATATGTTCTTTGCAGATGGCTCGGAAGATTTATTCCTTTGGATGTAATTCTTTGGATTATCTTTGTGAACAGCTGGGTATAGAGCAAAGGACGCACCATCGCGCCGGTGATGATGCGGAGATGTGTGCAAGATTGTATTTGAGAGAAATTAATGATATGGCCAATAATCAAAATAATAGGAAACTTTAATAGATATGACTATGAATCAAACATTTGAACGAAATGATTGCAGTGACAACAGGATTGATCTAAAAACTGTTACTGAACTTTGTGGAATGAATTTTTATATTCCTAATTACCAGCGAGGCTATCGTTGGACGAAACAGCAAGTCAAAGATTTGTTGAATGACATCAATGAGTTCAATGACAAGAATGGCTTTTATTGCTTACAGCCTTTGGTCGTAAAACAGCGTGAAAAGAATGTATTTAAAAAGATAAAAGAAGAAGCCAAGGATCTCAACGATGTCTATGATTATCTTAAAGGAACATGGGAAGTAATAGACGGGCAGCAAAGGTTGACCACTATTTTTATTCTAATGAGATGTTTGGGGATAACAGACATGCATTATACGTTGAAGTACGAAACAAGGAGCGGCAGTGAACAATATTTGAGTGGAAATTTGGAAATGAATGAGGAGAATATCGATTATTTTCATATTTCCAGTGCAAAACAGGTCATCAGTGAATGGCTAAAGGATAAAGATTGTTTCTCCATAAAAGACTTTAAGGAGAAGTTGTTTGAGAAAGTGAATTTTATATGGTATGAATCCGTTGATGAAGATCCAATCAAGGTCTTTACCCGACTGAATATAGGTAAAATATCACTTACAAATTCTGAACTTATCAAGGCTTTGTTCTTGAACCGATCAAATTTTGATATGAACGACAATGGGCATATAAAGCTACGCCAACAGGAAATCGCTTCGGAATGGGACAAGATTGAATATTCATTACAGAATGATGAGTTTTGGCTTTTCCTGCATGAGAAAGGTTATGACCGTCCTACTCGGATAGACTTTATATTTGATTTAATATGCAAAGCTAATGATTTGTGCTTAAATGACTATAAAGAAAAAATTGGAACAGATGAGTATAAAACATTCCGATATTTTTATGAATATTTCAAGTCGGATGGCTTATCAGTGGAAAACAGTGATTCAAAAGTTCTCAGGTGCTGGAAGATTGTGAAAAAGTATTATCAGACATTTGAAGAATGGTATAATGATTTGGAACTGTTTCACTACATCGGTTTCCTTATTGAATGTAATAAGAACAGTATCGAGAGTCTTATATCGGAATGGAATCGGCAAACCGATAAGAAATCATTCCTTCAGTATTTGAGAAACGAGGTCAGAAAGGTAATTGATACGTGTCCGTTGGATTCTAAATATAAAGAGGACGGCAGTGATAAGGTAAAATGTAAATCCGTTTTGTTGTTTCACAATATTCAAACTGTAATCAATCAGAACCGATCTCAGAGGCATAATGAAAAATATGAGTTGGGAACATTCTATAAATTCCCGTTCCATCTTTATAAATTGGAAAGCTGGGATGTAGAACACATCAACTCGAATACTACCAATCCGGAAAATGACGATGAATCTCAAAAAGAATGGTTATTAAACATTTATTTAAGTGTAAATGAGGAACTGCAAAAAAAGATACAGGAATATTTTGACTCATCAGATAATAAAAAAAATTTGTTTGAAGAAATAAAGAAAGAAGTTCCTTTTAGCGGTATAGAGTGGACTCAAGAAGAGAAAAATCGGATTTGGAACTATGCTTTGTTAGATTCTTCTACCAACCGAAGTTATGGTAACTCTATCTTTTCCGGAAAACGAAGAGTAATCATAGGAAAAGATAAAGGCAAGTTGATACCTGTTCCCAAACTTTCAAAAGAAGGCAAACTGATAATGACAAACGAACAGGACAGTTTTTCATCGTTTGTCCCGCCATGCACCAGACAGATATTTTTAAAGTATTACTCTGCAACCGCCGGAAACAATAATTATTGGACAAAAGAGGATGCGCAGAGTTATTTGAGCGATATAGAGTCTTGTATTAAAAAATTGGAGGAATAATTATGACAGGAAATAAGATAACATTTTGGAGTTTCATACAGAAAAACAAAATAGAGATTCCTATTATACAACGTGATTACGCACAGGGAAGATTAGGTAAAGAATACTTGCGCCAAGGTTTTCTAACGAATCTGAAAGAAGCCTTAGACGAAGAAGATGATGAGAAGGAATTAAAACTTGATTTTGTATATGGCTCTGTCGAAAACGGAAAACTGCAACCTTTGGACGGTCAGCAACGATTAACCACGTTGTGGCTATTACACTGGTACATAGCACTAAGATCAGGAAAGTTAGAAGAAGCCGGTTGTATTTTAAAGAACTTTACTTACGAAACAAGGGTCTCGTCTCGTGAGTTTTGTGAACATTTATGTGATGAAAGCAATTTTAGTTCTTTCATTTGTACAGATGGCAAGGATTCTGGTAGATGCTCTCAAATGAATATTGTTGACTTTATTATCGGTCAAACGTGGTTCTATTCTGCATGGAAACAAGATCCTACCATCCAGTCTATGCTGAGAATGTTGGGAGGAACAAAAATAAATAACAAAAAAGGTGAGGACATTATTGATGGTATAGAGGAATTGTTTAGCAATGCAAGTTTTGAAGAAATGGAATCCTATTGGCAGAAATTGACAAATAACTCTCCCATTGTTTTTTATTATTTGCCGTTGAAAGAATTTGGACTTTCAGATGACCTCTATATCAAGATGAATGCCCGTGGTAAGCAACTGACCATGTTTGAGAACTTTAAGGCTGATTTAATCGGGTTTATTCAGGGACAGGCAGAAAGTGAACAGGATAATAGTAAATGGAAAAGACTGTCAAATGAAGCCAATGGTATTGCAATAAAAATGGATACCACATGGACTGACATATTTTGGAGAAACAGATCTGAATCAAAGCGAATAGATGAAATATATTTTGCTTTCATAAACCGATATATATTGAACAGTCTGATCTTAGGATTAAATTCTGCGGATGTAGTTGAAGGAAACAAGAACTTTTGTCATTTGTATGGGAATAAAGGAAATGATACGGCACTCCAATATACAAGTTTTGAATTTTATAAGATTCCGTCATTAGAAGTGGCATTGGAGAAGTTACAAACAACATTGGAGAATTTTCATTCTTTTATCTCTGATAAAAAAGAAGAAGCTTTAAAAGATATTCAAAAGGAGTTTCTTCCTTTATGGGATAAACAAGATAGTTTTCGTTTTATTCCAGAATATGAGGATGATACCATAACGGCTCTAACCCAATCGCAAAGGGTTGCTTTTCATGCGATTTGCAGATATTTTGAATTAGGGAAATATGAAAAAGAAAGTTTCAATCGTTGGATGCGTGTCGTTTGGAATTTAGTAGCGAATGGAAATATCAACAGCATCGAATCTATGATTGGAAGCTTAAGGCTTATTGATGAATTGGGCTTGCATAGCCATGAAATTTATGGATTTTTGGCTTCTGATGAAACTATAAAATCGAATGTTGCATCAGAGCAACAAAACGAGGAACGAGAAAAAGCCAAGAAGATTATCGAGGATATCAATTGGGAGGAAATAATTGTTTCAGCAGAGAAATATGCCTTCTTCAAAGGAGCGGTACGTTTCCTGTTCCGTAATGAAAATGGAGAATGGAATTGGAGGAATTTTAATCGGAAATGGAACAAGACACAAGTGTTCTTTGGTAAGGAGGGTGCGTATCAAAAAGATACCATGCTATTGCGTTACTTCATTAGCAAGTTTATGGATTGGTCTTTATTTGAGGGTATGACTTTTGATAATGCTGGTAGCTCTTGGAGAACTGTCTTGTTGGATAAGAAATGGATGAAGCCTATCCATGAGATTTTAATTTCGGATAATATTGAAATAGAAGATAATTATCAATCAGTTTTGATGAGTTCTGATAATATTCAAAAAAGATTGCAAGAAGACCTCGTTTCCACAAACTTATTGGATTATATAGTCAGTGATTGTCTTCTTCATAATAATGTCTTATATCCAAGTAACGCCAAAGCTGATTGGAAAAAATATGTAATAGCAAATAAGCGGAATGAAATATTATCTTCGTTATATGGAGGTAAAATTTTAGATAATGATAAACAGGAAGGGAAAATATATACCAATCAAAAAATTGAGATAAATTGTGATTTCTTTTGGGGATGGAATATACAGTTTGAATATGTACATAAATCTTTTCCATATAAATTCCATTGGCAATCGTGGGGATGGATTGACATGTATGAAGGAGATATTCGTCTTATTGATAAGAAAACCCCTTTTACAGATAAATTGGTAATAGACGCCTGTCTAATAAATACTACAGAGGATTTAACAAGAGAATTAGAACGGTGTATTAACGATTACATGGAATACAAAAAAGTTTTTGTTGATAATGCAATACCTTGACTTATCATACAGGGAAGATTTTGTTGTAGTATGTGGCGACATTCATGGCGAGTTTGAAACGCTCGCTTTCAATGTCGTGCAGAAAGGAATAGAGAATGCGCTTGTCATTATTGCCGGAGATTGCGGATTCGGATTCAACAAACTGGCCTATTATGATGACCTGTATAAACAGAAACTGCATATGAAGTTGAAAAAGCAAAACGTGATTTTGCTCATGGTACGTGGCAATTATGACGCCCCTTTGTTCTTTGAGAAGGAACTGATTGACTATTCGTATATGAAAACTTTGCCGGATTATACCATTGTGTATACGAAAGGGCACAATATCCTATGCGTAGGTGGTGCCGTTTCCATTGACAGGCAATTCAGACTTTCGCAGATGGACTATAATCGAATACTTGGTAAAAAGCTGTTGCCTTTATATTGGAAAAACGAATCTTTCAGGTATGATGAGGAAGAGTTGCAGATTCTTCAAATTGAAGATATAAAGATTGATACGGTAATCACCCATTCCGCACCGTATTTCTGTCCTCCGCTAACCAAGGTAGATGTAGAACATTTCTGTGCCAATGATAACGAATTGGCTTCCGACTTGGATAAGGAACGGAAAGATTTTAGCCGGTTGTATGAATGGCTCATAGAAAACGGACATCCTCCTTTCCAACTGGTTCTACGGTCATTTTCATGCTTCTGCTGAAAGTTTGGATGAGATAACGGGAGCTAAATTCCGTCTGCTTGATATTCAAGAACTAACAATGTTGAAATAATCACAAAAGGATGAAGTTAGTGCACGGCAAACCGACTTCATCCTTTTAATTTTCAGACCCACAAGTTACGGTAGTAATCAATGAACATCTGCATTCCCTCTCTGATACGATCACGTTTTTCTTCGTCAATATCGTATTTGTCATTCCGCTGGTATTCTTCAAAAGCATAAATCATTTTACGGATTGTGTTCAGCCATACATCGTGACATTTTTCCGAGCCATATTTTTCAACAATTATTCCCGGACATCCGCCTCAAGGTCCTTTTTCTGCTTTCAAGAAAGCACGAAGATGATTAGCTATGATACGTGCCAATGTCATATCCAGACACTATGTATCCTCATAGCTCACATCGGCATAACCCTCTTTGCTCTTTTTGTAATTAACCTTGTGCTGCCATTTGTTTTTCTCTTTCATAAATACAATATAAAATTGAGTTGAATCAAGTTTTGTTTAACATTAACATCACTTCTATTTCTTTAGAATCATCGGTTGTCTTTATGTTACCCCAAAGAATATTCTTATATCCTAACAGTTGCTGTACATTGCTCTTGAAAGAATCCGTTTCCGTTTCATCAACCGGATATTCGGATGGCATACTGATGAAAACAATAGCACTGTCATAACGGCTCAAATCAAGTTGTTGATATTTCTTTATGGATTCGAAGATATAGTTCAACCGACTTTCATTTTCGTTAGTCACAGAATTATAACAGTACCGACATCCATATTTTATATTAAATATAAATTCTACATCTCTATATGAAAAACTACTACCCGGAGCGGAAAGGATGGAAATCAACCTTTCACGTGCAGACATTATTTTGAGATATTTCTCTCGTTTATCTTGACGGTATTCACGTTTTCTTTTAGAACGGTTCATTTTTCTGTCAAATCCGAATTTACGTGAGGAATTACAGATTATCAGTCTTCTTCCATTCTCATCCTTATGTCGCAGTCTGCGAGGTGTCTGATGTTTCCATATACTTTCCTCCAATTTGTCAAGCGCAATCTCGTAACGCAATACCGGTTTACATCCGTTAAACATTTTATCAAAAGTAGAAATTCTTTGAGACGGAGAGAAACCGTAAAATGTCAACTCCCATAAACAGCGCATGGCAACTTCACGCATATCCGGCTTGCTGTCGCCTTTAAAGTTTATTTCTTTTGCCAGTTCATTCTCCCAAACATCGTCATCCAAGTGGCGGATGTTAATAATTTGATGATTCACTTTGGTATTACAACTTATGATTACTTCACCCTGATAATCCGTGTTTGGCTCCATATTCCTTAAAATATCATACGCCTCACGGAATGCATAGATATTGTCAAGATGATCTTCCTCGAAATCTTTCAAAAACGGAAGAAGTTCATCAAAACTGACACTCATAAAAAGTTCTTTTACTGTCATATATGAATTGGTTAATCTGTTTACCCTGCAAATTTATAAGACCACATATGCCAAACTGAGGCATTAAAAATAAAAATATATTCGATGCCTTGGTTTGGCATATACCGAGTAACAACTTTGTATTGACAATAAAATCAAAACCATGTATTTCAACTATAAAGGACAACGCATCTTTGCATTCTCGGATACGCACGGGATGCACCGGAATTGGAGAATACCCTCAGATACCGACATACTGATTTGTGCAGGAGATGCTATCTCAAACTTTTCAGAGGAAGACCTGAAAGACTTTCTGAGTTGGTATTCAAAGATACCAGCTAGGTTACGTATATTTGTTCCGGGCAACCATGAGATTCTGTTTGATTATTATCCGGAGAAACTCAAGTCGCTGTTCCCGGACAATATCGTATGTCTATACGATAACGGAATGGAATATGAAGGAATATCTTTCTACTCTATAAGTTGCAAGACTTTACGGAGTAACCTTTATTCGGATACTCAATCTCCTGTTCCAGCATATACCGATATACTTATTACACACTTTCCTCCAAAAAGTATACTTGATGAAGATGACGGTAACGAAAAGCTGAAAGATTGGATGGAAAAATCAAGACCAGCCTATCATCTGTTCGGTCATATTCATTCACAAGGAGGGAAAAACTTGGATTTGTTGTCAACTCATTGTTTTAACGTATCATGTTTCATGAAACTAAAAGATGAAAAAAACTCTTCTTTCGGGGTTGTCACCTTCAAATACTTATTAGAGCAATACGAGTTTGAAGAAATTCTACAACCTTTTTTGAAATTATGGAGATACAATGCTCCTGAACTCGCAAAACGGTTGGATTTGAATAAATGGAAGAAGATTTACCAGTCCATTCAAGCCATACAAGAAGAGCCTTCAGATTATTATATAAAGTTGGTTTGCCGTTGGGAAAGCTGCACCCCCATGATTGATATGAACTGTTCGGTTTATTCAAAAGCAGATAACCTGCGAGATTGTCCTATGGCAAACTATCATTCATGGGCGGAAATTTTAGGAATGGATATCCTCATTGATGAAGATGTGGAAATTACTCCACTGGAACTTACAGCCGGACTATTGTGGGAAATAACCTATTATGGGGGAACAGAAGAAATGTCGCATGATAACCAAAAACGGATATTCAATCTCAAAGAATAGCGAAAATTTGCGTCGAAAAGAAAAAATATTTTTTTTCAATGCCTCAATATGGCATATCACGGGCAATAACTTTGCATTGTCAATTTAAAACAGCAGCGTTATGAAATTAGCAGAAGCACTTAGCAACAGGGCTGATTTGCAAAGAAGAATCAGCCAACTGAAAGGTAGATTGAAGGACAGTGCCAAGGTTCAGGAGGGCGATACTCCTGCCGAGGATGTAAAAGCACTGTTTTTGGAACTGGATTCCTGCCTTGAAAAGCAGGAGAAACTGGTCTATCAGATAAACTGTACCAATATGCAGATTACGCATAATGGGGAGAATCTGACCAGAATGCTTGCTCGTCGCGATTCTCTTTCAGCAAGAGTCTCACTGATGCGTGAAGTACTGAAACACGTTACAGAAACAGAAACCAGATACGGAAGAAATGAAATCAGATATGTGAGGACAGTAGATGTGGCGGAATTGCGCAAGGAAACGGACGCATATTGCAAACAGCTCAGAGAACTTGACAACCTTATACAGAGCATCAACTGGACTGTGGATTTGCTATAAAATAATCTGGTGTAATTCTTATATGAAGGCAATACGGCTTATCATTTGATAAGATTAAACTTCTTTTAGCTGAGGGATATAGGCGAGTCGTTTTTTCGTGTACTTCTTGTATCATTCACAAACGTATATCTAATAGCCTTGCATAGTCAAGCATTTATCAATAGCAGTTCATAGCTGTTATCATTACCGTGTATTGATCATATAAAGAATGAGGGCGGGAATAGAGGGAAACAAATTGAGGTAGTTTTGCATAAAGGCGATATTCATCCAATCTGTCTGGAAAAATCTGAAATCTTATGGCTTGGGGACACAAGCAAGTTATTTTGTCGGGCATTTCCAGCATTGCGTACATGAGCATGTAGTACAGCCTTGAATGTGGCAGAACAACGGTATTACCATATATCGGTTATGTAGAAACGAGGGTGGGTAGTGGGAGCCTTAATTGTAAACCTTTAAAGTGAAAGCATTATGTCAAAAGTATTCAAAGTAACTCCAAAGAGAATAAAAAGAACAAACGGAACGGTACTGACTCCTGAAATGGTGGTGACAGTTACAACACAGCAACACACTACTGACCCGTTCTACAACGGTGCAAAGGAATTGAAGGAAGCGTATATGCGCCTGTATGGATTCGACTACCAAAAAGCGTGTTGTAGCAAAAATGATTTTGAATTTAAGAAATTGGATTAGCTCAGATGAAGATCCCCCTGACATCATTGTTTAAAAAGAATAAAGTAAATTCTGCGAGTCAGATACTACATGAAATCTCTTTCAATCAAAATCTCATGAAAGAGGCTCTTTCAGTTATTTCATTAAAGAATGAGATTATAGAAGAAGTGCTTAGAGGTCCTATATCTGAAGCTTTAAAACGGGTTGGGAAAAAGGTCGAAAAATTGCATCCTTCCTTACAAATAGATTTTCATGGTTTTTCATACTTTGAACATCCTTACCTGATAAGGCATTTCCGTTATCGGATAAGTAGTAAGAAAAGGGTTTTATGGCTTACATACGAATTTGACAATGAAGGTGACTTTGCAATTTATTATGATTTTCTCGAAGAACCTTATGACACTTACCCATGTAGGGGTAAAGAATGGGTTTGGGGGACAGGTTGGTTACCAGAGGAGTATAGAGACTGGAATGAAAGAACACCTTGTCTAATTATGGATGAACTAACAAATAATATAATTGAGGATTCGTGCTTCTGTAATCTGATTTTTGATAATCTCATGATGGCATCAGTTGGATTTATAAACACGGAGGACAGGTCATTTGAAATAACTCCGAAGCGGATTAAAAGGACAAGCGATACAGTGTTGACTCCTGAAATGAAAGTAATCGTTACTACAGATATTCATACAACAGATCCGTTCTATAACGGTGCAAAGGAAATTAAAGAAGCATATATGCGTTTGTATGGATTTGATTATAAGAAAGCATGTTGCTGTATAGATGATTTTGAATTTAAAAAATTGGATTAGTATTTATGGAGAAAGTAAATGAGGTATTCTTTTCAGAAAAGGGACTGACTTCAACTTCTGCATCCCATTTAGCAGACCTTGCGCAGGAAACAGTTTTGAGTAATGAAGCAAAACTGAAGAATATGAGTTTCATTACTACCAAGGTGGATATTGTAGGCTCACTCTCCGAAAGCGGGAAGACAGTCAGTCTGGGTTATGATGAAAAGAGTTTATCTGAAGTTAAGGGGCTGCTTGAAGAAATTGCAGAAATGAATGTTTTTTGTGCCTGGATGCGCGAAGCCATAAAAGCCAAAGAAAGGGAGATACAGCAAATAAACAGATGCTCCTTTGATGAATGGTGTCAGTTATTTGGATATCCTGTTATTGAAAAGACAGAACTTCCGAAAGAAATACGTGCGGAAGACCTTATTGCTGAAATGAATGTGAAAGAACGAAACCGTTATTTTACACTTGAAGCTATAGCCGCAACCATAGGAAAATATATCCATCCCGGAGGAAAGTTTTCGGATGCCAGAGAAGAACTTTTAACCAAGACGATGAAACCTTATACAGCAGACGAAACAGGAAAGGATACCTTGATTTACTCTCATACAGCTTCGGTAAGCCAGGAGAAGGTGGAAGAAGTCTTCTTTGAACTGCAAAAGATACACAGACAGAATGAGCGTGAACTGAACCGTATCAAGTTTGCATTGAAAAGGGAGTCCGACCGGTTGAATCTGGAATCGCAACAGAAATATAAGTCTGAACTGGAAAAAGCTTCATTGCAGTACAAACGGATGTTTTCACTATATAAAGAGTGGCAGATAAAGGAATCTGATCGTATATCCAAACTGAAGATTATCATTCCAAATGCACTTCAGACTACATACGAAAAGTTATCCCTATTGGAAGAATAAATCAGGTTGGAAGAAACTGATGTCATAATGTATATCGATTCTTTCTTTACGGGAACAGTATCATCAGTCATTATTTATGAGGATTAGTTTGAGACATGTTTAACTTAAAACACGACGGGTAATAT
>OCPS01001350.1_pt1 | contig 20822 bp, 14 predicted proteins | sample 1538651 | NCBI WGS metagenome assembly OCPS01 (sample SAMN04571715, study PRJEB22368) | human gut metagenome | biome: human gut; material: stool | host: Homo sapiens | place: Luxembourg | collected 2012-09-21 | reverse complement strand
GAGCCGGTCATGGGACTGCTCGGTCATCGGCTTGGACGGGTCGTACAGGAAGTAGGCGTACGCGCGTTCGCGGCCACGGCCGACGCGCCCGCGCAGCTGGTGCAGCTGGGAGAGGCCGAACCGGTCGGCGTGGTCTACGATCAGCGTGTTCGCGTTGGAGATGTCGAGTCCGGTCTCGATGATCGTCGTGCATACGAGCACGTCGATGTCGCGATGCCAGAAGTCGCGGATTACGCCGTCGAGCTGCTTCTCCCCCATCTTGCCGTGAGCGATGCCGACTCGCGCCTCGGGGACGAGCTCGTGGATCTTCGCGGCCGTCTTCGCGATGTCCTGCACGCGGTTGTGCACGTAGAACACCTGTCCGCCGCGCAGCAGTTCGCGCCGGACCGCGGCCGTGACCTGAGCGTCCTCGTACGCGCCCACGTAGGTGAGCACGGGAAGCCGGTCCTCGGGCGGGGTGGCGAGCGTAGACATCTCGCGGATGCCGGTCACCGCCATCTCCAGCGTGCGCGGGATAGGCGTGGCGGACAGCGAGAGCACGTCCACATTGGTGCGCAGCGCCTTGAGCGTCTCCTTGTGCTCGACGCCGAACCGCTGCTCCTCGTCGATGATGACAAGGCCGAGATCCTTGAACTTGATCTTGGGGTTGAGCAGCTTGTGGGTGCCGATGACGACGTCGACGCCACCCGTCTCCAGTCCCTCGATGGTCTCGTTGATCTCCTTGGTCGTCTGGAAGCGGCTCATGGCCGCGACGGTGACCGGGAAGCCCTCGTACCGTTCGGTGAACGTCTCGTGATGCTGCTGCACGAGCAGCGTAGTCGGCACGAGGACGGCCACCTGCTTGCCGTCCTGTATGGCCTTGAACGCTGCTCTCACGGCGATCTCGGTCTTGCCGAAGCCGACGTCGCCGCAGATGAGGCGATCCATCGGCACTGGTTTCTCCATGTCGGACTTGACATCATCGATGGTGGTGAGCTGGTCCGTCGTCTCCTGATACGGGAACGCGTCCTCCAGCTCCTTCTGCCATGGCGTGTCGGGGCTGAACGCGAACCCCTTGGTGCGCTGCCTGGCAGAGTACAGCTTCACCAGGTCCTCGGCGATCTCGTGCACGTGCTTGCGCGCCTTCGCCTTGGTTGCGGCCCAGTCGGAGCCGCCGAGCTTGTTGAGCTTGGGGGCCTCCGCGCCGATGTATTTGCTGATCAGATCCAGCTGATCGGTGGGGATGAACAGCTTGTCGGCCGGGGCGCCGCGCTTGCTGGGCGCGTATTCGATGACAAGGTATTCGCGCGTGGTCTTGTTCGCCCCGGTGCCGATGGTGCGCTGCCGCATCTCCAGGAAACGGCCGATGCCGTGCTGCTCATGAACCACGTAGTCTCCGGCTTTGAGCTCCATCAGGTCGATTGCCTTGCGGCGGCGCTTGGGGGTCTTCGCCTGACCGGCCGCACTGGACCGTCCGGTCAGGTCGCGTTCGGTGAGCAGCGCGGTCTTCGCCGCCGTGTCGATGAACCCGTCGATGGCCTGGGAGCGGATGACGTCGAACGAGGCGATGCCGGTCTCGTTGATGGCTCGCTTCAATCGTGCGAGCGTGCCCTGCGCGGCCGCGGTGACGGTGACCTGGTACCCCGCGTCGATGAGCCCCTCGATGCCGGCCGCGGCCTTCGTCTCGTCACCGCGGTATTCGCCCGGGTTGCCGGCGGCGAGCTGCACGTGGTTCGGGCGGCAGGCGTCCACGCCGAAACTGGTGAGGCTCCACACGTCGTGGCTGGAGTATGCGAGCGAGTTGATGGTTTCCTCGTAGTCGAGGAAGCTGGCCTGGTCGAAGCTGATGGGAGCTCCGGCACCGTGCCCGGCCGCGGCGACATGCCAGCTGGCGGCGAGGAACTCGTTCGCGGTTTTCGAGAGGTCGTCCGCCGCGCGGCGCAGCTTTTCCGGGTCGGCGAGCATGATGACGGCATGCCTGTCGAGCATGCCGGTCACGGGTTCCATGTCGTCGATGAGCGCGGGCATCAGGGATTCCATGCCTTCGATGGGAATCGCGTTCGCGATGGACTCCAACATGTCGTCGGCATTCGGAATCTGCCCGATGAGCCGTTTCGCCCGGTCCCGCACGGCGTCGGTGAGCTGCAGTTCCCGGCAGGGTGTCGCCCAGATCGTGCGGACGCCCTCGCCGTAGGTGCGCTGGTCGGACGCGTGGAATTCTCGGATGGAGTCGATCTCGTCACCGAAGAACTCGATGCGCACCGGATGTGGCGCGGTTGGAGGAAAGACGTCGATGATGCCGCCGCGCACCGCGAACTCGCCACGGTCCATCACCAGGTCGACGCGCGTGTAGGCGTTCTCAACCAGTCGGCGCGACACGTCGTCGAGAGGCAGCTCCTCGCCTTGCGTGAAGACGAGCGGATCGACGTCGCCGAGCCCCTTGACAACGGGCTGGATCAGCGAACGCACCGGCATGACGAGTATGCGGATCGGTCCGAACATCGGATTGGTGTCGCTGGGGTGCGTGAGCCTGCGGAATACGGCCATGCGGCTCGCCACGGTGTCGGCACGGGGACTGAGCCGCTCGTGGGGCAGCGTCTCCCAGGCCTCCAGTTGTGCGATGTCGTTCGGGTCGCCGTCGTACCACGACCGCAGCGCGTTCACGGTGTCCTCGGCCTCGCGGCTGGAGGCCACGACCAGGACGACGGGGGTGTGTTCCGCCTGCGCTGCGGCGATGGCCGGGCGCAACCCGTCCGGGGTGCCCACGGTGATGATCGGGGCGATGTCCTTGCCGTCGGCGATGCTCATGCCGCCGCTGACGAGCCGATGGAATGCCGGATCCTCATCGAGCCGTTCGAGGATGCCGCACAGGGAGCCGTCGATCAGCGCGTTCTGGACGCGTGTGGCCGTGGCGGCGGACGCTTTGCCGCGCGCGCGTCCCTGCTCAGCGGCCATTGAACTTCTCCTGGGTGGCGGCGAGTCCGTCGAAGATGATGGTTTCGGCCGCGTCGGCGCCGTCTGCGAGGAATTCCGGCAGCTGCTTGCGCTGGTCGGGTCCGAAACCGCCGAGCACCCAGTTGACGGTGTTGTCGTGCGCGTGGGCTCCGCGCTGAGCGTGGCCGACGCCCATGCGCACGCGCGCGTACTTCGGGGTGCTCAGGGCTTTGTCGATTGATTTGATGCCGTTGTGCCCGCCGGCGGATCCGCCCGCCTTGACCTTTATGCGGCCGAATTCGAGATCCATGTCGTCATGGATGACGACGACGTGATCCGGCTGGATCTGATAGTACGCGCTGATCGAGGCGACCGCGTTGCCCGAGTCGTTCATGTAGGTCAGCGGCTTGGCGAGGAAGAACTTGACGTTGCGACCCTGCAGATTCATCGCGCCCTTGCCGAGCATCGCGAGCCCCTTGTGGTCGGAAAAGGCGACGGACCAGCGTTCGGCCAATATGTCGGCGGTCATGAAGCCCATGTTGTGACGGGTGCCCTCGTACTTCTTGCCGGGATTGCCCAGCCCCACGATCAGCCAGAAATCGGATGCCATGTGTTACTCTCCTGTCTTCAACCTTAAGGATTGTACCCCACCCGCCAACGCCTTGACCCAATAGCTCATGTCATGCAGCTTGCCGTCGAGCGCGCCCACCGCGGCGGGAAGCAGTCCGAACCGGATGAATCCGAACCGCCGCATGAGCGCGACGGAACCGGCGTTGTCGGCGTAGATGATCGCCGTGACATGCGTGAATCCGCGCTCTGCCGCGGCATCGATCAGCCATCGCACCATCATGGTGCCGAGTCCCTGGCGTTGGTGGTCGCCGGCGATGTAGTAGCTCAGTTCGGCGATGCCGTCGTATCCGGCCCGCTGATGGAATTTCGAAAGCGAGCCGAACCCCACGACGGCGCCTTCGGGACCTTCGATGACGACGACCGGATACTTGGCGCGTGGCCGATGGGAGTCGACCCACGCACGACGGCTTTCCAGAGACACCGGTTCAAGGTCGGCGGACGCTCTCCCACGGATCACCGCCTCGTTGTAGATGTCGGCGATGGCCGGAACGTCGGCGTCAACGGCCGCGCGGATGGTATAGGACATGTCTTCAAGCATAACAACCGCCCTGCCGGCGGGATAGGGCGGGTGAGACTGGTGTCAGCGGTGCATGATGCGCGATTCGCCTCGATCCGCCGACAGAAACGTGGACAACGGCCGCACAATCACGAAATGCGGGAGTTGTCCAGAACGAACACGATACAACTGCCGCAAAACAGCCCTTTGCAGCAGTTATCCAGCATAAAACCACGAAATTCCGGCCATCCGGGACATGCCCGCGTTATCGTTCGCAGGACAACGGCCGCAAAATCGCGAAACGCGGGAGTTGTCCCGGCCATCCGACCGAACGCGGTCAATGGACGTCGGCCGTGCCGCTTGCCGGCAACGCCGTCAGCGGAACGGCCGAAGCGTCACGAGGCGGTGTAGAAGTCGACGGCCTCCTCGATGCCACCGCTGAACATGGCTTTGCCCTTCTGGATGACGATGCCCCTGTGGCAGAACTCCTTCGCGGTGCCGGTCGAGTGGGTGACGAACAGCACGGTCACGTTCTCGTTGGCGATGATGCTGTTGACCCGCTCGCGGCACTTCTTCGCGAACTTGCGGTCGCCGACGGACAGCGCCTCGTCCACCACCAGGATGTCCGGGCGGATCGACGACACGAACGCGAAGCCCAGACGGGCGCGCATACCGCTCGAATACGTGCGCATCGGCTGGTCGATGTACTTGCCGAGTTCCGAGAACTCCACGATCTCGGGAATGAGCTCCTTGGACTCCTCTTTCGACAAACCCCACAGCTGGCAGCGCATGTCGATGTTCTCCATGCCCGACAGCTTCATGTCGAAGCCCGCGGAAAGCTCCAGCAGCGCGGACACGCGCCCGTGCACCTCGACGGTGCCGGACGTCGGGAAGCACACGCCGGTGATCATCTTGAGCGCCGTGGACTTGCCGGCGCCGTTGTCGCCGAGCAGCGCCAGGGATTCGCCGCGGTTCACGGTGAAACTCAGGTCATCGCTCGCGTTGACCGTATCGTGCGGAATGCGCTTGGAGAAGGTGGACAACAGGCGCAGCTTGTCGTTCTTGAACAGCTTGTACTGCTTGGTGACGTGGTCGAAGCGCACGGCGACGGGATTGCTCGCGTCCTCGTCGCGGATGACCGTGGCATCGCCCATTCGCGTGACATTCGATGGGAGCTTAGAGGACATCCGGCACCTCCATGTACAGACGGTGGTAGTTGTGCAACGCGAGCACGACGAAGATCAGCAGCACGAACAGGAACGGCAGGAACGACTCCCAATCCGTGAAGAACCATTTGTTGTAGATAAAGCAGTCACGCACCGACTGCACGACCCATGTGACCGGGTTGAAGGACGCCACCAGACGGGCGGTGCGCGGCCAGCCGCTGATGTCGAACAGGATGCCGGACAGCCAGAAGAACGGGGTGCCGAGCGTCTTGAGCAGGTTCGAGAAATCGCGCGATATCGCGCTCAAAGGCGACAAAGCCATGGACCACGCCACCCAGAACAGGAACATGAACACCATGACCAGCGGCAATTGCAGCATGTAGCGGCCAAGATGCACGCCGGTGAGCAGCGCCACCACGATGGTGAACGCCATCATGCACGCGAAGATGATGAGCAGCGACAGCGTGTAGAACGTGGAGATCAGCGACAGCGGGAATTTGATGCGGTTCACCAGATACGGGTATCGACGGTATACGTCACTGCCGGTAGTAATCATGTCGGACATGAAGAACCACGGGAACACACCGGCGGCGAGCCACAGCAGGAACGGCTTGCCGTTGACGTCGGACGAGCTGCGCAGACCGAATTTCAGTGCCACCCAGAAAACCAGGATGTACACGGCCGGTTTGGCGAACAGCCAGATCTTGCCGAGCGCGGCACCGCGGTACGTCTTCACCAGATCGATCTTCGCCAGATTCCAGACCTGCCGTCGCCAATGCCAGTTCTCGCCGACGACTTGCTTCAGTGTTGCAAACAATGTTCTTCCAAATCTGCTTGTCTTCTCATGGTCAGGTGCGGTCTCCCGCGAGGTCAGCCCATGTATGCGATGAGCTTGCGGTACATGTCTTCGAGACCTACCTGCGGCCTCCAGCCGAGCGCCTCAAGGCGTGACACGTCGAGTGGCAGGTGGTGCTCCGGCGGGTAGGGCGCGTTCGGGTCGACGTCGATGATGACGCGCGCGTCGCCCGTACCGAATTCGCGGTACACCATATCGGCCATCTCGCGGATTGACGAGTAGGTGGAGGGATTGGCCACGTTGTACGAGACGCCGTTCTCCCCCGCGACCAGCACGGTGAGGATGGCGGACACCGCGTCGGCGGTGTATGAGTACATTCGTGTGCTTTCGCCGGTCGTCTTCATGACGAAGTCCTTGCCGGCCACGGCGTTGCGTGCGAGCGCCGCGAACAGGCGGACGTCGTCGCGAGGGATGCCCGGGCCGAAGGTCTGCGCCAGGCGGACGGCCTTGACCGGCACCTGGTATTCGGAATGGTATGAGACGCACAGGTTTTCGGCGGCGCGCTTGCCTTCGGAGTAGCAGCTGCGCACCGAGCAGGGGTCGATGTAGCCGACGGCGCTCTCGTCAAGCAGGTGTTCCGTGCCGCGCTGCTTGTTGCCCATGCCGTAGATCTCCATGCTGGAGACGTAGACGAAGGAGGCCGCGCCGCGGCGTCGCGCCAGTTCCAGCATCGACCTGGTGCCGTCTACGATCGCGGAGAACGTCTCGACCGGATGGGACATGAAGAACGACGATGCGGTCGGACAGGCGGTGTGGATGACATAGTCCGCCGGCAGGTCGAGCGAGTCGACATCTTCGAGCGATCCCTGATGCAGCACGAGCCCGTCGTCGGCCGTGTACTGCCCCAGCATGGCCTGTGCCCTGGCCGGGTCTCGCACCAGCGCGTCCACGATGATGCCCGCCCCCGTCAAGCGGTTGCGTTCCAGCAGCGTGCGGGCGCACAGCGAGCCGATAAGGCCCGTGGCGCCGGTGACGAGCACATGCCGGCCGGCGAGCGCATCCCAGTCGATATCGAGATGCTGCGCCAGTGACGCATATTCCTCTTGCAGATCAAACATGATGGTCGTTGTCCTCCGTGTTCGTGTCACAGACCGAAGATCTGGGAGCTTTCCTCCGCGTCCATGATGGCGCGCATGATATAGAAGTCCGATGGCGTGGTGATCTTGATGTTCGAGCTGGCGCCTTCCACCTCGTACAGTTTGTGGCCGTAGTACGACATGAGGGACGCAGAGTCGATGAAGTCGCCGAGCCCTTCTTCCACGGCCTTGTGGTGTGCGTCATGCAGCTCGCCGAGGCGGAAGCACTGCGGGGCGCGGGCGAGCTGGCACTGTTTGCGGTCGATGATGTTGGTGATCACGCCGTCCTCGCTTTGCACGATGGTCTCGGTGGCGGGTACGACGGTGACGGCGCTGCCGTTCTTCTTCACACTGACGATGCAGTCGGTGATGGTCTGCTGGTCGATCAGCGGCCTGACGCCGTCATGAACGATGACGACCGAATCCGCGGGATACAGTCTGTTCGCCTTGTCGACGCCGTTGCGGATCGACTCCTGCCCGGATGAGCCGCCTGGCACGATCGCGGCGATCTTACCGACGCCGAACTTGGTGATGAGCTGTTCGAGAACGTCGATGTATTTCAGGCATACGACGACGACGATGGCGTCGATGTCGGGATGCTGATCGAACGCCTCAAGCGTGTAGATGATGATCGGTTTGCCGTGCACGAGCAGAAACTGCTTAGGCTTGGTTCGCGAATTCATGCGTTGGCCGGTGCCGCCCGCAAAAATGACAGCGATGTTCATGCCCTCTCCATTGTTATATGCGCTTTCGGGCTTGCGCCCCCGTTAACTCATACGTAGTCTATGTTCCAGACACGACTTATTTACCGAGCATTCACCTTTCTGTGGTATTCGGCACGCAGAGTGCACTAAGACGGATCACCATCAGTCCTTTCCAAACAGGCGCATGACCGCCCGCAGTGGCGCAGTGACCTTCCACGACTTCGAGTTACGGAGTTTCTGGACCTCGGCGCGAGATTTCTTGAGATCCGCTTCGAGCTTCTTTCGCTTCTCGGATAGTTTCTTGTTCTCAGTTTTCAAACGTTCGATATCAGGGTGTTCAAGAATACGCTCGGCGCCGATCTCGCAACCCAATACCATCTGGCCCACATAGGCGGCATAGTCATCGGCGTAATAGCGGACATCTTTCTCTTTGAAGACAGACAGCTTTGATTGCGCCTCACCCAGTGTACATCTTGTTCCATTCTTCCATGAATGTTATTCCCATCTCATTCATGGAAGAGAAATCCACCTGCAACTCTTGATCCTCAAATGCGATATTGCGTCCCTCTAGGTAGTCATGGAAGAAACGGTTCGGGCCGAACAGGAACGGGCCATCTATGTGAGGTACCGGCAGAGGGTTCAAATATAGAACAAAGGCATGTGAAACGAATACAGCCATTTTTTCGCCTGCTGGTGCATCAAGCCGCATATGTGCCCCTATACTCTTTGGCATTAAGTAAACGTTTCCCACGCAGCAGCCTGTGCTGAATCAGGTTGCACAGCCGTTTCAGGGGTATCGACAGCGCGATCGCGCCGATGATCACGACGGCCTCATAGCGCGGGTGCGTGGTCGGCAGGTCGTTGAGGTTCAGCATCTTGCGAATCATCACGTGAAGCAGATACAGTTCCAGCGAATACCGTCCGAACCAGCTCAGCACTTTTGATACCACGTCGTGAAGGCCTGCGAGCGCGGGCTTTCCCGCGCGGGCCATCACGTCCATGATGACGACGCCGCATATGCACAACAGCAGGTTCAACGCCGCGCGAAGGTACACCTTGACCAGAGGGACATCAACCAGCTGCATCGGGTAGAGCATGACGGCCACGGCCGTCAGGCATGCGGCGACCACGGGCATGGGCAATGGACGACGTTCATGCGAGAGCCTTCCCAGCAGCGCGCCGAAGATGAAGCACGGTATGCGGTTGACGATCAGATCGACGTTGTCGTAGAAAGACGGCGCGAATCTGTACAGCGCCACCGCGACCAGCACCGCGGCCGCACACAATGCCAACGTTCGCACCCAATGCCAACGTTCGCACCCATGCCGCGGCGACGTTCGGGTACCGTCCACGACGGCGAACACGAGCGGAAACAGCACATAGCAAATCAGGCACACCGCTATGTACCAGAACCACTTCACACCGTCCGTGAAAAACGTGACGAATGCGATGTCGGCGAGGAAACGCACCACTCCGGCATCCGAATGGACGAAGTCGAACCAGATCCACCCGACCAGCGCCACGGCGACGTACGGCACCAGCACGCGGGTCAGCCGCTTGCGGTAGAACGCCCCCGCGTCCGGGTTGCGCTTCCACGAGTAGTACAGGCCCAGCCCCGAGATCATCAGGAACATGTCGACGCCGGAACTGCCGATATAGTCGTAGAACACCTGAGCGGGACCGTTGAAATGGTCGGCCGCGTTCGACAGGTCCTCGGTGTAGTGGAACGCCATGATCAGCAGGATCTGCACGCCCATCAGCACGCCGCGGTATTTGGACAGCAGCTCGTATGATGGGCGCCCGGCACCGCGTGGTGCCGCGTGCCGGGCAGTCTCGCCGGAGCCACTGCCGGGCTCACCGGCGCCGGCGGCGGGCGCGACGGCCATGCTCGTTTTCCCCGGCACGCTCACTCCTCCTCGTCGGAGGCGGACTTGGTATCCTTGTCGGCGACCTTGGAATCCAGCAGTTCCTTTGCCTTCCTTTCGGACTTGGCCGACTTGTCGGACTGCCGGACCGGCACCGCGCCTCCCTTACCGGAGGCCTGTTTGCGCACACCCGGAACATCCTTGCCGTAGATAATAGTGTCGATGGCACGGTCGCTGGCGAGTCCGCTGCGCTCGGCGGCGCGGTCGATGGACGAGGGGTGAGGGGAAACCGTCTCATAATGGCGAGTCCTCAGCACGTCCAGGAACTCGTCGAACGTATCGCACACCACGCCCGGCGCCATCTCGTCGATGGACCGCTGCACACCGCGGATCAGCGAATACGCGGTCTTGTCGGGCACGAAGAACACTACCGGCTTCTTGAGCAACAGGTAGTCGTAGAAGCACGACGAATAGTCGGTCACCAGCACATCGGCGATGAAGAACAGCTTCGTCAGGCTCTCATCGGACAGGTCGAAGATGCGGTCGGCGTACTCGGCAGAGATATCCGGACGCTTGCGGATGAAATGATGCATCTCGAACACGAAATACGTGTCCGTCTCGACACACATGCGGTACAGACGATCCATGTCGATCTCGTCATACGGGTAATACGCGGTGCGCTGACCGGTGCCGCGGAACGTCGGAGCGAACACGATGACGCGTCCCTTGGCCGACCACGGGAACTTGTCGGCCATCTCCTCGCGGTATTCCTTCTCGACCTTCTCATCAAGGAAATGGTCGAGCCTGGGCATGCCTGTGGCGAGCAGCGCCTCCTCCTCGATGCCGAACACCTCGGAATAGATGCGACGCAGGTGCTCGTTGCCGACCAGCGCGTACGTGTATCGGCGGTGCGCGGAATTGTACGGATCCGGCGAGCCCTTGAGACCAAAACGGGCATAGCCGACCGACTTGAAACCGACGCCGGCATGCCAGATCTGCGTCAGCGTCACATCTTCACCGGGGTCGATGAAGTTGAATACAGGGGTGTAATCGTCGATGAAGACGTACCGGCTTCGGGCGATCTCGAACAGGTCGCGCAGCCAGGCGACGATGTTCTGCCTGCCCGCGAATACGTTGCGGTACCGGGCACGAATGTCGAAGCGCTTGTCCATGCCGCGCTCGATCATGCGGCTTTGCAACGCCTCCATATTCTCCGTCGGACCCTCGCCGTTCTCTTTGAGGAAGAGGATTCGATTGCGCTTGCGCGGCACCAGCTTGGTCATCACCGAGTACGTCGCCGCGAAAACGTCCTTCTGCATCTGGCGACGGCTGCGCTGACGGTGGCGCGGGGTCTTGTTGCGCTGGAAGAACTGCATGTGCAACGCGAGATAGATGAGACCGGCGCGATTCGTCTTGGGCACGAACACACCAGTATAGGCGTAGCTGTTCTTGCCGTAGCGGAACACGCGGTCGAGATTGTCAAGCCGCTCCAGCACCTCATCGTCGTAGGTGACTCCGCTGGTGACATAGGGGTGCCGGGCCACCAGTTCCAGACGCTCTTCGTCGGTGTACTGTGCGACCGCCTCATCATCGTCACGCAACTCCGGGGGCAGCAGGTGACGTACATCGTAGTCGACGCGCTGCGGCATGAGCGGGTATTCGGCGTACAGCGCCTGCAGACTGACGAGCGCCGACTCCTTGATTTTCTCGCAGATGATCCATTGGCCGCCGGGAAGCACCTCGCGCCCGTCCCCGAGCACCAGGTTCAGGCGGGCGCGGCGGACACCGCTCTCAAGCCCGACGATCTCGAACGGAACGAACTGGCAACGTCCCACGCAATACAGCCACGGCACACCACCATCCCGCGAGGAATAGTCAATCTCCAAGTAACTTGACCGCCAGCGGATTTGGTGAACATCCAGTGACATCCCCGGGCTCCTTTACGACACCTTGTCATTCATCTTCGGTTCCCCTTGTGGTAACCCATGTAATATATAGAGTTGCAGTTACGGTAGACCGGCTAACACACTAACCTGATGCTTCGGTAAGGGAGAACAAGAATGAAACGTCTTCTGATTAATGCAGTTCGGATGATGATGTTTCTTACATATAGGTTCTTCCGCGCGTTCCCGCGCAAGCGTAGGATTGTGTGCCTGAGTCGCGAGAGCGACCGACCGACCACCGATTTCCGGCTCATCCGCCATTATGTGAGACAGACGCATCCGGATTATTCCGTGGTGATCCTCGCCAAGAAGCTGCACAACCCGGTACGATACGGGTTCCATATGATCCGGCAGCTGTATTTCATCGCCACCAGCCAGGCGGTGCTGCTCGACACCTACGCCATCGTGGTAAGCCTGCTCGCCGGCTACATCGACGTGCCCGTCATCCAGATGTGGCATGCGCTCGGCAACATGAAGAAGTTCGGATACACCGCGTTGGGCTCCAAGGAAGGCCGGAAGTTCTCCACCGCCTCGCTGCTGAACATGCATCGCGGGTACACGTCCGTGCTCATCTCATCCAAATCGTTCATCAGCGATTACGCTCGCGGCTTCGACATCGACCCGTCCATCATCTACGAGGCGCCACTGCCCCGCACCGATCTGCTGATCAACAGCTCGTACCGGGCGCAGCAGCGCGAACGCATCATCCGCGAGTTCCCGGAACTCGGGCGCAAGCTCAACATCGTCTACTGCCCCACGTTCCGCAAAAAGACGCCCGCCAATCAGACTCAGGCGGCAGCAGCCCTCGCCGATGCCATCGATTACGACAAGTACAACCTGATCGTGAAATGCCATCCGTTGGACGACCTGCGTATCAACAATCCGCACGTGTTCCAGCACTATCCGAGCCAGTACGACATGCTGTTCGTCGCCGATTACGTCATCAGCGACTATTCGACCGTGATCTATGAGGCCGGACTGCTTGACCTGCCGGTGTTCCTCTATGCGTACGACTGGCCGGACTATTCGAAGAAACGCAGCCTGTACATCGACCCGAAGCGCGATATCCCGACGCTGTTCACGGATGATGCCGAGGCAATCGTGAGAGCCATCGAGCACGACGATTTCGACCATGCCGCCTATCAGGCGTTCATCCGTCGCAACGTGGCCATCCCCGAGCACGGCTCCTGCACGGCGCGCGTAGTCGAGCACGTATTCGATCTCATCGCCGCCCGCTAGTCAGGTTCCCCTTTCCCACTAGTCAGCTCCCTCCCTCCCGCGAAAGTTCCGTTTGAAGACCGCCGGATGGGACTTCCGCGAGAGAAGGTGTGGGGATGGTTACCGACCGACTGCCATCTAGCCCTCGCCTGTACCACACCATGCGATTTTTGAGGGTTTTGGGGCTGGTGTGGCCAAGGGTGATTCCGGGCTCATCCACCGATCATTGGAAAATGGCGGTTTTCACGACTCGCATTCTGCCACACCACATGATGTGAAGGCTCACATCGCATGGTGTGGCCTTCTGCTGTACCACACCATGCGATTTTGGGGTGTTTTTCGCCTAGTGTGGCACACGGGCTGGGAGCGAATCAGATGGTCAGGTGGGTAGAGCATGGCTGGGGGCCGTTCTGGGCCGAGAACCACCCCAGTCATGCTGTGCATGACAGCCCCCGCCAGCGGGGCAAGAAATAGTGAACGCCCCCGGCGTGGGGGCGTTCACAGTACTGGGGTTTTCTGGTTTGGCTCTTACTTGCCACCGTCGAGTTCGATGGCCTTGTTGAGGGCTTCTTCCAGTTGCTTCTGGGCTTCACCGTAGGCGGTCCAGTCGCCGTTCTTCATGGCGGACTGGGAGTCCTTCATCGCTTGGGCCGCATCCTTCAGCGCTTGCTGAAGCTCGGGGCTTTGGCTGCCGCCCTGCGAGGAGGAACCGTTCTGGTCCTTGCCCTCGTTCGTACCACTGCCATTCGCGTTGCCGTTGCTCTCGCTGCCATCACCGGATTCAGTGCCGTTCTGCCCGCCACTGTTCTGCCCGTCACCGCTTTGAGACGTGTTGCCGGAATTCTCGGCATCGCCCGCGGACGCACCCGAATTGCCGCCGAACACCTGGTCGAGCGCCTCGTCGAGCGTATCGGCGAATCCGACCTGGTCGCCGAACGCCACCAGCACCTTCTTGAGCAGCGGGAAGCTGGTCGATCCGCTGGACTGCACGTACACCGGCTGCACATACACCAGACCGCCACCCAGCGGCAGTGTCAGCAGGTTGCCTCGGTTGACCTTGGTGGAACCGGATTCGAGCAGGTTCAACTCCTTCGACACGTCCGCGTTCGCGTTGAAGTTGTTCTGCGCCTGCCCCGGTCCGGGAACGTTGGAGTCCTTGGGCAGCTCCTGCAATCGTATCGTGCCGTAGTTCGGCCCGATTACGCCCTTTTCGTTGCCCGCGTCGGAATCCACCGACAGGAAGCCGGTGAGGATTTCTCGCGTGGACGTGCCGGCGGGGATGTACGAGGAGGTCAGCGAGAACACCGGCTTCTTCGACCCGCCGGTCTGCAATGACAGGTAATACGGGGGCTGCGGAACGCCTTGCTGCTGCGCCGTGGCCGATTCGGTGGGATCCACCGGCGTCTGCCAGAAATCCTCGCCGGAGAAGAACTGGCCTGCGGACGACACATGGTATTTCGCGAGCAGCTCGCGCTGTACCTTGAACAGGTTCTCCGGGTAACGCAGGTGGCTCATCAGGTCGCCGGATATCTCGGAGATCGGGTGGTACTGTCCGGGGAAGATCTTCTCCCATGCCTTGAGCACCGGATCGTTGGCATCCCAGGCGTACAGTTCGACGGAGCCATCGTACGCATCGACGGTTGCCTTGACCGAGTTGCGGATGTAGTTGGCCTTCTGCGAACCCAACGCCTGGATCGTGTTCGACGTCTTGGTGGTGGAATCCTGCGTGACGCTTCCCAGATCGGTCATCTGCGAATACGGGTAGGCGTCCGACGTGGTGTAGCCGTCGACGATCCACTTGACCCGTCCGTCCACCACCGCCGGGTACACGCGGCCGTCCAGCGTCAGGTACGGGGCGACCTTGGCGACGCGCTCCTTGGGGGAACGGTCGTACAGGATCTGCGAGTCGGAGGTGACACGGTCGGAGAACAGGATCTGATCGGATCCGAACCGGACCGCGTACAAAAGCCGCGAGAAGATGTTGCCCACCGAGGGGCCGCCATCGCCGTCAAACGTATTGGTCGCGCCCTGCGATCCGGTCGGATAGTCGAACTCCCACGAATCCATGCCCTTCGGAGCCCCGACAATCGAGTATTCGGGGGCGTTCGGGGAGAAGTAGATGCGCGGCTCGTACTTCTGCGATTCGGTGAGCTTGCCCTGGGTGGGGATGCTGGATTCGAAGAACTGCGGCTGCCCGTCCGCCGCCACCTTGTTGCCGTATGCGGCCACGACACCGTACCCATGCGTATACACGGTGTGGTCGTTGACCCAGTTGCGGTTGTCGTTGCCTTCCAGATCCAGTTCTCGGGCGGCGATCACCGTGTCCTGGCTGACGCCGTCGATGTCGTACTTGTCGACGGCCAGCGTGTCGGCGAACGTGTAGTACTGCTTCGACTGCTGCAGCTGCTTGAACGTGGGGCTGACGACCTGTGGGTCGAGCAGTCGGATCTGCGCGGTGGATTCGGCCTCGGACGACAGCGCTCCGGACTTGCCCTTGGTGGTAGCCTTGTACTGTTCGACCTTCACCTTGTCGAGCCCGTACGCCTGCTGCGTGGCGTTGATGTTGCGCTGGATATAGGTGGATTCCATCTCCTGCGCGTTCGGGTTCACCTTGAACCGCTGCAGCAGCATCGGCCATGCGACGGTGAGCACCAGCGAGACGACCAGCGCGGCGGCGATCGCAATCACCGGCGTACGCCACGCCTTGAGAGCCGCGGCGGCGCGGACACTCGGCTTGGCGGCGCCTTCCAACGCATGGGAGCGCATCAGCCACACGCCGAGGAACACACCGAGCATCGCGGTGATGGCCGCCATGATGAACGTGACCGGAATGGTCGCGTGCACGGTGGTGTATGCGGCGCCGGTGATGCGGTCGCCCTGCTGGGTCAGATGCGTGAACACGCCGATCACCTGGCGCGCGGACCAGGCCAGCATGTTGAGGATCAGCCAGATGCCGATCTGGCGACGGGCGCGCTTGGTCACAGCGAGCACTCCGCGACCATGCACCGGCATGGTGAAGCGGATGCCGCCCATCATCGCATGCGTGACGACGGAGAACACAATGCCCATCAGCAGCAGCATCGATACGGCCGACATCACCAGCCGCAAACCGGGCAGCACAAACACATAGAACCCGTTGTCGATGCCGAACTGCGGATCGGCAGTGCCGAAGCTCTGCGCGTTGAACATCAGCAGGATCTCAGACCAGTTCGAGTTGAACTGCGAGCCGAACATCACGCCCACGACCAGCGACACGACCACGGCGGCGCGACGCGCGGTCTTGGAACTGAACGACTTGCCCACTTCGATGACGTCGTCCTTGATGCGGAACGTCGAGCCGTCGGACGAATCGGGGCGAGCGCGGATAGCCAGCCAAGCGGACACATAGCTGACCAAGGCCATCAACAACGCATACGCCGCCCACAGGCCGAACTTGACACCCAGCTGGGTCCACACCACGTTCTGAAAACCGAGCTGTCCGTACCACATCAGGTCCGTGATGAACTGCGACAGGCCGAAGAACAGGCCGACGACGACAACCAGCGCCAGCACGACGCCGATCAGAATCTTCGTCCCCTTGCTGGGCCCGTTCGGCAACGGTCGGGGCGTGAGCCTCGGCACGCCGCGCTTCGGCGGCTCCCCCTTGCCGGCGGATGGCGTCTCGCCATGATCGTCGCCATCCGCCTGCACGTCGACGATCACCGGATCGTCATCGGTCGCACCGGAGTCCCGACGTGGCCCGCGTGGCCCGTCGCCGGGATCGAACATACCCAACATATCAAAAAAAGACATGATACAAGCCTATCGAAAGGCTAGGAAAGCTGGTCATGCTCTGAGCTGAGAACACAGCCGTCGTACAACCGTTTCACAACCACTACACATGATGGCCTACGCTAGTGCATATGAGGATGCAGCAGATCAAACACGGCGGCAGGAGGCCGCGCCCCAGTTCAGCCCCCACCATCATCGCGGCCATGCTCTGCGTGGTGGCCCTTGTGGCGGCAGGCACGGCATGGTGGATGCTGCGCCCCCAGCAAAAAGACACGCTCGAACATCTCGCGCAGCCACAGTCCTCCTCTTCGACGCTGAACCGCGACAAGGCCCCCACACCGAAATCTCAGGAGCATCAGAAGGCAGCCGATGACTCCCCCGCGGCCAAGGCGAGCCGCGCCATCGCCACGATGAGTCTCGACGAACGGGCCGGGCAGCTCATCATGGCACCGATGTTCGCAGGCGGCAATCCAGCCGATCTCAGCGCCCTCATCAGCACACGCCATGTCGGTTCCGTAGTGCTCATCGGCAACTGGAACAACGGCACAGCCGCAGCCAAGACCGCCGCTGACGCGCTGCAAAGCTATGCTCCGAGCGGCAACCAGCTGATCGTCTCCACCGATCAGGAAGGCGGCCAGGTGCAGCATCTCAAGGGCAGTGGATTCGACACGATGCCGTCCGCGGTGGCGCAGGGCCAGATGAGCGCTGACACGCTGCGCTCCTCCGCAAAGACCTGGGGCGGCCAGCTCAAGCAAGCCGGCATCAACGTCGACCTGGCCCCGGTATTGGGGACGGTGCAGGTCAAGCGTTCCTCAAACGCTCCGATTGGCGCGCTGAACCGCGATTTCGGTTTGGATTCCAACGGAAACGCGCAGCACGGCATCGCGTTCGTCGAAGGCATGCGCGACGCGGGCGTCGGCGCGACCGTCAAGCACTACCCCGGTTTGGGCGCGGTGACCGGCAATACCGATTTCACGACCGAAGGCATCCTCGACACCACGACCACGCTTGATGACGAGGAGATAGGCGCGTTCAACACCACGATCAAGCAGGCGAAGCCGGCTATGGTGATGATGTCGCTGGCGACCTACCAGCGCATCGACTCGTCGGCGCCCGCCGCGTTCTCCAGCAAGATCATCGACGGCACGCTGCGCGGCAGCGTCGGCTATGACGGCGTGGTGATCTCAGACTCCCTTTCGGCCGCGGCGGTCAGCGGCATAGCGACCAAGGACCTGGGCGTGCGTCTGGTGGACGCCGGCGGCGATTTGGCGTGCATAGGCGATACGTCATATGTGACGCCGATTCTTGACGGTATCATCGCCCGTGCGCAGTCCGACCCGGCCTTCGCGAAGAAGGTGACGGCCTCCGCGACGCGCGTGATGACCCTGAAATACCAGATGGGACTGGCGAAGTGACACGGGAACAGCTGCGTCTGTCGGATCACCGATCCCGTCAACAGCGAGGAGACGAGCACTCCGGCCAGCAACACGAGCGGCGTACGAACGGCGGCCAGCAACACGGCAAGAGGGTCGGACTGCGACATGCGCAGCGCGTACGCGGAGAGCAGCGCGCATGTCGCGAGCGTGCCGACTCCTGCCCAGATCAGTGATTCCAGTTCGATACCGAGCAGCTGCGCGCCCTTAGATTCGCCCGAGTGCAACGCGCCTGCATATTCGAGCCGGCGGCGGCGTACCGAAATCACGCCTAGCAGCAGGCCGACCGCCAGTCCAAGATACGGCATCCAACGGGTCACACGGGTCAGATAGCCCTTCTGCGCGTCATAATGCGCATCGAACCCCTTGTTAAGAGCGGTCACACCGGGACGCATCTCCGATTTCGGGTTCTTCGTGGCGGTGGACAGCAGCAGCTCGTCCATCTGGTCGCTTTGCGGCCACTGCTTTGCCCAGCATTCCTGGAACACGCCGCCGCTCGATGCCGCCGGTGCGATCATCGCATAGGCGAACCGCATGTCCCTGCCGTCATTCGGCCAATCGAACACGCCCGCCACGGTGACCGTGCCATGATTCGTCTGCATGCGGCTGCCCTTGACGAGACCGAAATCATGGGAGACGTCGGATGACACCCACACGCCGGACGAGTCCGGAACCTCCTGCGGGTCTTCGGCGGTGATGAGCCGCATCATGCCCGCGGTCACCTCATATGATGACAGTTCGATGCCTTTCGTTGCCAGCGGCACGACCTGCGGGCCGGACCGCATCGCCCCGGAAATGAACGACGGGTCGCCATGGTCGGAGAGCCGGTCGCAGGCGAGTCCGTCGACATTGCCGCCGACCACGGTTTTCACGTCGGCGAATGCGCGGATGCGCACCGCGGCTTCGGTTTCCAACCTCATGACCGACATCGCCTCGTATCCTCCGAGCAGGGTGCCGGCGAACAGCACGGCGAGGAACATGACGAGAGCATGCGCGGTGCCCGAGGCGATGTTGCGCAGCGTCTCCGAGATGATGGATCCCAGTCTCATGAGCGCACCTCCGATCCATTTTCGGCGATGTCAGTTGAGTCGGTGGGACCACCCCCATCCGCTTCGCGGGAGCCCCCGCCAGCGGGGGCAAAACCGGAGTCCTCGTTATCGCCGGGGGCGTAGTCGGCCAGGTCGATGACGCGACCGCAGGCGTCGCGCGTGTCCGGGTCATGGGTGGCGACCAGCACGATCATGCCCTGTCCGGCCAGGTTCCCGAGCACGTGGCTCACCGAGTGCGCGGTGCGCGTATCCAATTGTGCAGTCGGCTCGTCCACGAGCAGCATGTCAGGTCTGGAGCATACTGCACGGGCCAGCATGAGCCGCTGCGCCTCGCCGCCCGACAGTTCGCCGAACCGCCGGTCGGCCGCATACTCCAAGTCGAACAGCCCCATGGCCTCCAACGCCTGCGGCTCCGCTTCGCGCCGGCGCAGCCCCTTGGCCAGCAGCGGGAACACGACATGGTCCAGAGCCGTTCGCCCGGGCACGCCGTACGGGTTCTGAAACACCCAGCCTACACGTTCCACGTTCTTGCGTTCCACCGTGCCATGGTACGGCTTCTCCCATCCGGCAAGAATCGACAGCAGCGTCGACTTGCCGCATCCGGATGGCCCGCATATCGCCACGGTCTGGCCGGGTATCGCTGTGAAATCCAGATGTTCGAACAACACGTCCGTTCCGGGGAACCTATGCGCCAAATCATGTACGCTCACCGATCGCTCCGGCTGCGGCGCGGCACCGACTCCGGCACCGGCGTATACATCTTCCCCCGTCATCATCGGCAGCTTTCGCCGGTCAAACCACTGCCTATCTCAACCGAGGTGATAGCCGCGGCATCGGCGCCTTGGGGCTCGACGAGACTCGCCCCGAGCTCGGATCCGACAATTGACACCTTGATGGTCCTGCCACCCGAGACGATGCACCCCTTGCTGCCGTTGACGCCGATCACCGACGCGGCCGGCACGCGCAACGCCTGCACCGGATTCACAAGCTGCACGCTGGCTTCCAGACCTGTGGCGAGCATGTCGCTGGTGAGTGACTGGAATTCCTGTGTGGCGGCGACTTTGGCGCAGAACTCGGCGTCATCCACTTCGGTGGTGCCGGCTTTCAGCGTGGCGGTCTGCCCGATCAGGGTGACCGTCCGGTCGAGTTCCGACGGCTGCCCGTTCTGGATGGAGAATTTCGTGACACTGCCGGGCACCTTCCCAACGACGCTTCCCCCGGCCACGGTCGCCCCGACAGTGCCGGCCCATTCGTTGACCCGCACGCTCGCGGCAGGTATCCACAGCACGTCGGTCAGCGGCAATGAACCGTCCGACGTGTTGCCGGCGGCGCTCATGAGCTGCTTCACTCCTTGAGACGTGATCCATGTATATGTGGTGGATTTCGCCGAGGCCGGCAATCCGAGGCGTGCGAGTTCGTTGTTGAGTGCGAGCACGTCGTCGCCTTTGTCCCCGGTGGCGAGGTCGCGGTACATCGGCGTGGCTGTCGCCAGTGCCACCACCGAGACTCCGTTGACCTTCATCGCGGTCTTGCCAGAGGTCAATCCCTGCGATGACATGTCCTCCGTCACTGTGCCGGAGGCGTTGCCGACCAGTTCGCGCGTTTGAGAGACCGTGGGAATCATGGTGACCTGGGTGGCTCCCGTGTACTCCTGCACTCCGGCCGGCGCGCTCGTGATCTCCTTGGCGGAGCCGAGCAGTGC
>OCPS01001333.1_pt1 | contig 20967 bp, 18 predicted proteins | sample 1538651 | NCBI WGS metagenome assembly OCPS01 (sample SAMN04571715, study PRJEB22368) | human gut metagenome | biome: human gut; material: stool | host: Homo sapiens | place: Luxembourg | collected 2012-09-21 | reverse complement strand
AATATGTCATAATATAATGAGAATTTTCAATATCAATATTGTTATTTTTTGCATAATCAATCATTTGTGAGAATCGTTTCACACGAATAACGTTACTAGACGAACCCCCACCGCTTACATCATCAAGTGCAAACACAGGCACCACACAAGCCGAACACATCACGATAAGTGCAAGCACTAATGACAGCGTTGCTTTAAGTTTTCTATTTATCATAATTCCCCCTTAAAAATTAGCATAATAAAAGGGCAGTTCACTGAATGAACTGCCCTCGTTGCTGTCAGGCTTACGCCTTTACGTACTTTTTGAACATTCTGATAGCAATGCCGATTACAGTTGTCAGAGTTATCACAGGGATAAGAGCGACGATAGAATCGGAAATGCCCTGAATAGCAGAGTTAGCGAACTTTGTCATAACTTCACCGACATTTACGAGAGTATTGCCACCTTCTGCAGTTGTAGAAACAGGATTCATTAACACATTCTCCTTTCTTAATTAATTAAGCTATATATCCACTTGCCAAACTTGATGACAAGATAAATACCGATAGATATTGTTATCAAAAAGCATATAGTGCCTAAATATGAAATTGTAATATTTTGATTATTGATTATAGTGTGCTGATTTTCGATAACAGCCGACATAGTATATTCATCAGTCTGCTCAGAGGTAGAAACAGACGATACATCAATTTGTGAAGAAGTGACATCATTCAACGCCCACAACCTCAATTCCCTGAGCCTGTCGCTCCAGTTCTTTAACACGGAACTGCAGTTTAGATATTTCCTTATTCTTCTTATCAATAGCCTTGAAACAACGAGTAAGGCAATAAAACAGGGCAAGCGCCACCACCAAGCAAAAATAAAGTGCGTATACTGTCATGTTCAAGCCCCCTTAGATAATGACCGCTTCAAGCTTCTTCTTATCGTTGTAGAAATACTGGATTTCCGTTCCGACAAGTTCTCCGATATCTTTCATAGACACATCTTTACCGAACACGTTTCCTCTTTCGCTCCAAGCACACTTGCAGTCATTGGCGATAGTGTAACCGACACCCTGAACGAAATTTGAATCATCTGCCAACTTGTTTTCTATAGGCTTCTGCACCTGCAAAACCAAGTTGTCATAGTCGATTGATTTTCCGTTATCGTCCGTGAATGTGCCTTTCTTGTGGATCGCTCCTATAAGTATTCCTCTCATGTTTTTTCCTTTCTGCGGTTGAGGTTATCCGCTCACCTTTACTTTATGTTTAGGTCATATGTAACCTACAATTAGCATTATAGGTCACATATAGCCTATTGTCAAGACTTTTAAGGTCACTTGTGATATAATTTGTTTACTTAAACAAAATTAAGGCGATTAAATTATGATAAATTACCAAAAGTGTAACAACAAAGGAGTGACAAAAATTAGTACAAATTATTATCCAAGGTTGAAAGACCTCAGAGAGGACAAAGATTTAAGCCAAGAAGATGTGGCAAGAATACTAGGGACAGAGCAATCATATTATGCCAAGTATGAAAACGGCGTAAGACCAATCCCATTTGAAAGAGTAATAAAGCTTGCGCTTTTTTATGATGTGAGCATTGACTATATAGCAGGATTGACAAATGACAAACGCGGCAGAGGATACAAGGAGCAAAGCAACGGAAAATACAACATAACACAGAAAAACAGCCCTAAGGCTGTTATCAAAATCAAGGAGGAAAAGTAAATGGAAGCGGTATTAACAACCTTAACATTTTGGTTTATAGCCGGGCTAATCGTATTTATACTGATAATCATATCAATCATTGGAACATGGTTTGAAGCACGTGAAATGCGCAAGGAACTGGAGCAGGTCAACGCATACCTTGCAACGCTCAATGACAACTTGATTATAGGTTTTCAGAACAACGACCGCCAAAGCCGCAACTTCTGAGAGCCTGCCGCCCTCGTTCCTGCTTTCCTGAGCTGTCGCTCTTGCCGTCCTGCGGAGCTTGTGCGCTTTTCTGCACTGTGCTGTCGCCCCTGCCGTGCTGTTTCTCCCTTGTGGAACTTGTGCGCTCCCCTGCGCTGTGTTTGGTGCGAACTGCGTTCGCAATGAGGGGGTATCTTGAGCGGCGTTCCCCTCTTTTTGGAGCATTGAAAGCATTGAAAACATTGAGAGTGTTGAAAAATCATAGATTTTCCAACACTCCCAACATTTCCAACACTTCCAACACCCCAAAAATTCACCCCCTAGCCGCTCGCATGATAGATTTCACAGATATATCGCTCAGCTCTTTTTCTTTTCTTTGAATGTGCGTTGCTTTTCCCGGGGCTTTTTCTTTGTGGTTTTGTCCGCTGTTTGTGTTTTTTGTTTTCTTTTTCCGTGTTTTTTCTTTTTGCTCTTGTGGAGCTTGCCTTGTGTCGCTTGTCGCTCCATGTGAGGGCTTGTGCCTGCTTCCGTGAGTAGTTTTCCCTCGTTGCTTATCACTTCTCCACGGGGCTTATAGTTACTTTTGCGAGGGGCTTCACTCATGCCGTTCACCGCTTGTCAGTTCTCATAACCCGAAGGTCGTTGGTTCAAATCCAGCTCCCGCAACCAGTTTTAGGACTATCATTCGATAGTCCTTTTTTCATGCCCAGATCACCCACAAATACCACAAAAAGATCGGTCAGTAATCCCATTTGGGATCTACTGACCGATCTTGCTGTTTATTCACTTGCACAAAACATAACGCCAGCCTTAAATCAACGTTCCTTGTCCGTCAGCTCAAACCTGATACTGTGCAGGTCAAGCCCATTCTGCGCAAAGTATATCCTGAAAGTTGTGAAGCGTGAGAACATAGGCGTTTCCTTTTCCATTGAAACAGCCTTGCCACCAGTACCGTTGAACGTGAACGTACCCACCGCAGTTCCCATGCTGAACAGCGTCATAGGTATCTGCGCAAGCTCACTCTGCGTAGAACTTGCCGTAACTATCACCCTGTAAATACCGAAGTTTGACAGGTCAAGAGCAAAGCTATAAGAAGTGCCTTTCTTTGTGTCAACATCACTAAGGTCAAGAGTTATGTCACGGTCTACCTTATAAAACTGTACAGGCTTGTCGTCCTCCTGCTCCTCGTCCTCTCGGTTTATCACCTTGACAGTATCTCCTATACCCTCCGCACGCTTAAGAGCATTAGTGTGAAGAAGAAATCCGCATATGTTCGCCGCATTTCTCTGAAGCTCACACCTCTCTATACCGCCATTTTCAAGGGCAACAAGCGTGTTGTCGTCATTCTTTTCTCCGTCAGGACAAACCATGTAAACATCGTTCTGCGCCCTAGCCATAGCTGCAAGATCCGTCTTGTCAGGCTCTTTTCCACGAACGTTTATGTTCGCCCACCAGTCCGTCATGGTGAAGCCCTTGAAGCCCCATTCCTCACGAAGTATCACTGTGTTAAGGTCAAAGTTTCCTGCCGTCCACAAGCCGTTTACTATGCCATATGTGGTCATAACAGAGGAAGCTCCTCCCTCTTTTACCGCTATCTCAAAACCCTTTAGATATATCTCCCTGAGTGCTCTTTCCGATACCACCGAGTCGATAAAATGCCTGTTTGTCTCACGATTGTTCGCACAGAAGTGCTTTATCGTACCTGTCACCCCTGCACCAGCCATGCCCTTTAACTCAGCCGCCGCCATTTTGCCCGTAAGAAAAGGATCTTCCGAGAAATACTCAAAGTTTCTGCCGTTCAAAGGGTGTCTGTGAATGTTCATTCCAGGGCCAAGCAGACAATCCACCTTGTTAGCCGCCATTTCAAGCCCCATAAAAGTGAAAAGCTCACTTGTAAGCTCCTTGTTGAACGAAGAAGCTATCATAGTACCGTTCGGCAGGCTGAAAGCCTTTGTGCCGCAGTCAAGTCTCATGCCCGACGGACCGTCCGAACAGCAGCCAGCAGGTATGCCAAAGCCATTGAGATTTTCCGACACTCCCCCGAACGCCGATGCCGTACCAGCCGTGACCCTAGGGCTTCCCATGCCCTCGCCCCTTATAATGCAGGAAAGGTCATAGTCTGAAAACTGTGCAATAAATTCGTCCATTGTGTTCTTGCCGTTCTTAACGTCCCAAAGCTTTATGCCCTTGTCACCAGTGTATGCTATCTCTTTCGGAAGCTTCTCCAAACGCCTTGCACTTTCGTCTACCTCAGATACAGGCACAGCCTCTCTGCCAATGCTGAAAGCTCCGCCCTCGCAAACAGGCTTTATCCTCTCAAAACTCTCCACAGGAGCAAGCGACTGAGTGAGCCTTTCTGTTACCAGATCCTCACCCTGCTCAAAACTGCAAGCATATTCCGCACTTCTCACGTCACTACCCACATAGAATTTATATTCCCCTGCTTCAAGCACATAGCATGACTTGTTGCCCGTCACACCCGAATCGTCATAAGAAGCAAGCTTTGCGATATCCACTGCTATCTCAACCATCTGCTCTTCCTGTGGTACAAGCTCCCTGGTCTTTTCAAAGCCGCAAAGCACTCTAGCCGCCTTGCCGAGCCTTCCCTGCGGAGCTTCGCAGTAGACCTCTATTACCTCTTTGCCCTTGTAAGAACCGATATTTTTCACCGATACAGAAAGCTTCACAGCCCCCTCTGTTATCTCAGCCTTTTCCGTCTTTATCTCAAACCCAGTGTATGAAAGGCCAAATCCGAACGGATAAAGCACCTTGTCTTTAGCAAAAGTCTCAAAATAGCGATATCCCACATAAATATCCTCAGCGTAAATATCCCTGTTTTCCTCCCTGCCGAAATTAGCGTCCGAAGGGTAGTCCGACGCCTTGTATGCGATAGTGTCAGGAAGCTTTCCGCTTGGGCTTACCTTTCCTGTCAAAACGTCTGCCGTACCCTTTCCGCCTGTCATTCCCCCCTGCCAAACATAAAGCACAGCGTCAGGGGCAATTCTGTTTATGACGGTCATATCGATGATATTTCCCACATTGAGAAGCAAAACAACTTTCTTGAAATTCTCCCTCACCACCGTGAGCATAGCTATCTCGTCATCGCTTAGCAAATAAGAGCCTGCCTCCAGCCTGTTGTCCTGCTCCTCGCCTGCCGTCCTGCCTATTATCACAATGGCAGTTTCACAGCTTTTTGCAGTTTCTTTGACAAGCCTCTCGTCAAGTGGCATCTCTTTCTGCGACCAAGGCTCTCCGCCCCAGCCCTCGCCTAAGTCGAATGGGTTTTCCTTGTCCCATTTTCTGTATGTGTCAAGAAGCTTCTCATTGACCTTTACGCCGTTATCAATAAGCCCGTCCAGAATGTTCACTACCTTAGTAACGTTCACCATTCCTCCCGAGCCTGTTCCGCTTTTATAATAATGAAACTGTATGCGTCCGAAAACAGCCACCTCTTTGTCTGTATCAAGTGGCAGAGCATTATTTTCATTTTTGAGCATAACGATTCCCTCAGAAACCATTTTCGCCGCAGTATCAAGATATTTGTTCCAATCAAGTATTCTTTCCATAGCTTTCACCTTTCCATATTTTCTATTGAATTTCAAAGTGTATTATAGCACAACCCTCCCACCTATTCAATAAAGATACTATGAACAATGGGTTTACTTTTTATATAGCATATCCTGTCCTCAGGAAAAATATTGCACAATGTGTTTATTTGTGCTATAATGAGTATATATGACTGCACCGCACGCTCCTTGTTCGGTGTTCCTTATTAAAAAAATTATTGTCGGAGGGGTAAAAGTGGATAATATCGTCACTGTCGGCGGACACATAAACGCATCTATAAACTTTGCCATGCAGCAAAACTATGTCCCTGTCATAAGAAGCCTTGTAGTAAATAACAACTCAGAGGAAGTCCTTGAGAATATCAGCCTTAAAATAACCTTTGAGCCTGAGTTTGCAAAGGAATTTACATATTATATCGGCTCTATCCCCGCAAAAAGTTCTGCCGAAATATCCCCCGTGAGGATATCTACCAACACAGATCTTCTTTTCTCTCTTACAGAAAAAATGGTGGGCAATATCACCATTGAGGTGCTTCAAAATGGCGAAAATATCTTCACCTATCAGAACACTATAGAGCTTCTCGCCTGCGATCAGTGGAGCGGTTTGAACATAATGCCTGAGATGATAGCCGCATTTGTTACGCCAAATCACCCTGCGCTCTCCCCAGTTATCCATGACGCTTCCACGTTCCTGAAAAAGTGGAAAGGCGACCCCTCTTTCACAGGCTATCAGACCAACAACCCAAACAACGTGAAGCTTCAAATGGCAGCAATTTTTGCCGCCCTTGTCCAGCAGAAAATAGTCTACAACGATCCCCCTGCAAGCTATGAAGTCATAGGTCAGAGGATACGCCTGCCGCATAAGGTCTTGGAGCAAAAAATGGGCACTTGTCTTGACCTTGCGGTGCTTTATGCCGCCTGCCTTGAAGCGGTGGGACTTCACCCTCTGCTGTTTTTCATGACAGGTCACGCATTTTGCGGCTGTTGGCTTGAAAACGAAACTTTCGCAGATTGTTGCGTCGACGATGTTTCCGCTATTGAAAAGCGCATTGCAGAAAATGCCGAAGAAATGCTCCTTGTGGAGTGTACAGACTTTGTTGACAGCAACGTTCACGATATCGAGCGTTTCGACCATGCCATGAAACACGGCAAAGACCATATAAGCAACATGGAATTTCAATGCGTCATAGACATTATCCGCACCCGTGGAAGTGGCATAAGACCTATCCCACTGCGTCCCGAGCAAACCTTTTCAGGTATGCAGCTTGCAGAAGAATCCGACAAGCCAAAAGAGATTCTCGCCCCCTCCGAGCTTAACAGCTCTCTTCTTGGCAAAGTGGCAGAGGGCAACGATAAGCCCGTCACAAAAATGCGTATATGGGAAAGAAAGCTCCTTGATTTCAGCCTGCGAAATTCTCTTTTGAACTTCCGTGTTACAAAGAACACCATGCAGCTTATGACCGCAGACCTTGGAAAGCTTGAGGACGAGCTTGCAAGTGGAAGTGATTTCCGTATCATGGAAATACCTACCGAGTGGACAGTTTCCACTCGTGACGCAAAAATATTCGCTATCGAGAACGAAAAGGACCTTGTGACAAATATCGCCGAGAACGAGTTCAAAAACAACCGCATAAGAACTTTCCTCAGCGAAACTGACCTTGACTCTGCCCTTAAAAGCCTCTACCGCTCCGCAAAGGTGAGCATGGAGGAAAACGGCAGCAACACCCTTTTCCTCGCTCTGGGACTTCTCCGCTGGTATGAAAGCGACCTTTCCGAAAAGCCACGCTATGCACCTCTCGTGCTCATACCGATAGATATCGTCCGCAACACACGCAATAAGGGCTATATAATAAGGAGCAGACAGGAAGAAACTCAGATAAACGTCACACTTCTTGAATATCTCCGCCAAGACCATGGCATCAGTATCACAGGTCTTGACCCTCTACCACTTGACGAACATGGCATTGACCTGCCCCTTGTTTTCAATACTATCCGTCAGGCTGTCATGGGCAAAAAGCGTTGGAACATCGAGGAATATGCCTTTATCGGTCTGTTCTCGTTCAGCCAGTTCGTAATGTGGAACGACCTTCGCAACCGCTCAGAGGAGATAAGCCAAAACAAGGTGGTGTCCAGCCTTATGGCTGGTTCTCTCACCTATGCCCCTGAGGATATAAGCATAACCCCTGAGAATATAGATTCCGATCTTGACCTTGAAAACATGGCAGTGCCAATGAGCGCAGACTCCTCACAGCTTGCCGCCATTGCCGCAGCAGGAAGCGGACAAAGCTTTGTCCTTCACGGCCCTCCGGGAACAGGAAAATCTCAGACTATCACAAATATGATAGCAAATGCCCTCTACAATGACAAGTCTGTGCTGTTCGTTGCCGAAAAAATGGCAGCCCTCAACGTGGTGCAGAAACGTCTTGCAAATCTGGGTCTTGACCCGTTCTGCCTTGAACTCCACTCCAATAAAACAAACAAGACCACTGTCCTTGCAGAGCTTGACAAAGCCCTTGAAGTGGGCAAAATAAAATCTCCCGAGGAGTATTCAGCCGAAGCCGCAAGGCTCAAAGCTCAGAAAGCCCAGCTCAACGATACCATAACCGCACTTCACGAAAAGCGTAACTGTGGTGTGACCCTTTATGAAGCTATATCAGCCTATGAGCGCAGTATATCCGAAAAAGACAAAATATCAGTTTCAAAAGATATTCTCACAAATATAGCAAAGGAAACTCTCGACCGCTTCAGCGACCTTGTGCATAGATATTCAATAGCCATAGCCGAAACAGGCGACTTTGCCGACTTCCCACTTAAAGATATCGGCATTACATCATATTCTATGGAACAGCGTGACAAGTTCCACACTGAAGCCGCCGACCTTGCCCAAAAAGCCACCGCTTCCTCTCAGTGCGCACAAACTCTCGCACAGGCTTATAGCTACAGCGGCGACCTTGACAAGACAGCAATAAAAATGCTTTCTGACATATACAAAGCTTCCACCGCTGACGGCGAACTTCTTGACGGACTTCTCTGCGCACCACACTATGACCTTGCAATGCAGAAGATAAAGGACACCGTGTCAATGGGCAAAGAATACAGCAGCCTTTCCTCGGATATACTCACAAGCTTTGAAAAAAGCGTCTTTGACTTCCCTGCCTCAGAGTCAAGAATGGTATACAAGCAGGCAGTTCAAAGCTGGTTCCTGCCAAAAGCAATGAAGCTTGGAAAGCTCACAAAGGGAATAAAGCTCCACGCCAAAGACCCTGCTTTCGTTACAAAAGCAAACCTTGGTGAAATTCTCGATAAGCTTTGCACCATAAGCGAAAAGAAAGACTTTCTGCGAAGCCTGCCGTCAGATGTAACAGCGCTTCTCACAGGTATTTACATGAACGAGCAGACCGATTGGAATGCCCTTGAAAAAGCCGTTTCAAAAACCGACAGCATTATGAATGCCATTAAGCAGAAAGCGGGTGCTGACCCTGCACAAATGGCTCAGACTATCGGAAAAGCAAACTGCACTTCTGAAGGACAGGCTCTCTCCTCATTCCTTGAAAAGCTTTCAGCCTTTGAGGACAGCTTCTCAGCCAACATGACCGCCATAGAAGCAAGTGCAGATTGGCTTGGCTTATCTGCAGAAAAGCTTAATACCTATGCCGAAAACGCAGATAAGCTTAGATACGCTGCCCAGTTCAACAGTGTTGACAAAGAGCTTTCAGACAACGGACTTTCAGGTGTCAGCGAAAGCTACCGCACAGGCAATGTTGACAGCGAAAACGTAGAAAAAGCATTCTCCTGCACGCTAAACTATCAGCTTGCACTTATGATAATAAACAGCGATAAACGTCTTAGCCAGTTCAGCAGTAACAGTGCAAACGACCTTATCACACAGTTCAAAGACACTCTCGATAAATTCTCACGCCTGACTATACAGGAGCTTTTGGCTCGTCTTTCTGCAAAAATACCTGCCCAAGGCTCAGCCTGTGCTTCCACCTCTGAAATGGGCATACTCAAACGTGCCATAAAGAGCAACGGCAGAATGATGTCACTTAGAAGCCTTTTCGATAAGATACCAAATCTTCTCCGCAAGCTCTGCCCTTGTATGCTCATGAGCCCCATATCAGTTGCACAGTATATAGACCCGTCATTCCCGAAATTCGACCTTGTTATCTTTGACGAAGCTTCACAGCTGCCAACAGCCGAAGCCGCAGGCACTATCGCAAGGGGCGAGAACGTTGTTATTGTGGGCGACCCTAAACAGCTCCCACCAACAAACTTCTTCTCCTCAAATCGGATAGACGAAGAAAACAGCGAAAAAGAAGACCTTGAAAGCCTCCTTGACGATTGCCTTGCTATCTCCATGCCGCAGCAGTATCTCAAATGGCATTATCGTTCACGCCACGAGAGCCTTATTGCCTACAGCAACATGAAATACTATGACAATAAGCTTCTCACATTCCCGTCCCATAACGACCTCATTTCAAAGGTGAGCATTATCCACCCCGAGGGTCACTATGACAAGGGCAGAACAAAGCAGAACAAGGCGGAAGCAAGAGCCGTTGTTGACGAGATAATAAGACGCATGAGCGACGAAACGCTCCGCAATGACAGCATAGGTGTTGTAACATTCAGCTCCGTTCAGCAAAATCTCATTGACGATATGCTCTGCGAAGAGTGGGCAAACCACCCTGAGCTTGAAGAGCTTGACAGAAAGTCACCAGAGCCGGTCTTCATCAAAAACCTTGAAAACGTTCAGGGCGACGAACGTGACGTTATACTCTTCTCCATCGGCTATGGTCCTGACGAAAAGGGACAAGTTTCAATGAACTTCGGCCCTCTCAACCGTGACGGCGGCTGGCGAAGACTTAATGTAGCAATATCCCGTGCAAGAAAAGCCATGATAGTCTACTCTGTCCTCCGTCCTGAGCAGATAGACCTTTCAAGAACACGTTCCGAGGGCGTTGCAGGACTTAAAGGCTTCCTGGAGTTTGCCGAGCGTGGAAAGCTTGCCGTAACAGCCCACAGCACCACAAAAAGCACAAGCGACAGCACTGTAACAGAGTGTATCGCAAAAGCCATAAAAGAGCTTGGCTATGGGGTAAAATGCAACATCGGAAGCTCCGAGTTCAAAGTTGATATCGGCATAATCGACCCTGACAACGAAAAGGAGTATCTCTTGGGCATACTCCTTGATGGTGAAAACACTCTCCACAGCTCAACCGCACAGGATAGATTTATCCTACAGCCAAGCGTGCTTAACGGTCTTGGCTGGAATATCCTGAGAGTGTGGACGCTCGATTGGTTTGACGATAAGGACCGAGTTCTGGGAAACATAAAAGCCGCCATAGACAGCGCACCAAAGCATGAAGCCGAAACCGCTCCCCCCTCAAAGCCTGCCGTCTATTCCACATCGCAGTTTGAAAGAGAAGAAGCTTCCGCCCTCACATCAGCCTTTGCACAGCCCTATGTGACCGCAGATATTGGCATAATGGGTACATCTGATGACTTTTATAAGCCCGAAAATAAGCAGAAAATAAGGGAAACAGCCGAAAAGATAATTGCTGTCGAAGCACCAATAAGCGAGAAGCTTTTCATGAGAAAAGTTTTCACCGCATGGGGCATAACACGAAGCGGCTCAAGAGTGGAAAGCATCTTTGCCGATGCCGCACAAGGTGTTTCACCATTCGCCACAGCCGATGAAAACAGAGTTTTCCTTTGGAAAAAGGGGCAATCCCCTGAAAGCTATTCTATCTATCGCACAAGCGACGATACCAACAAGCGAAGCATGGAGGATATCCCCTCCGAGGAGATAATAAACGCCGTGAAAGAAGTGCTTTGCCAGCAGATAAGCCTTTCAGAAACCGACCTCGTAAGAGAAACAGCCAAGAAATTCGGCTACACAAGAGCCGTAGGCACAACGGAGAGCGTAATAAGCTACACCCTGAAAAAAGCTCTCACCGCAGGTCTTATCAAAAAATCAGAAAGCGGAAACATCTCCGCAAAATAATACACAAACCAAAACCACCGCCGAGAGCTTTCCTCCCAGCGGTGGTTTCTATTCATATCAGTATTTCCATTTCTCCGAGCAAAGCCGCATCTCAACCATGTGCTTGTAGATACCGTTAGTCTTTTTAAACGCCTCAGGCTCACTCTCATGTTAGCCTGCACCCCGAACGCTGCCTTGTGAGAACACATTAGCGCAGCGATATAAAACACCATTTCAAGAACTGCAAAGGAACTTTTCTTTTTCTCTTTCATAACATAGTTATTTAAACTTGTCAAGTTTTTTTCTTAAAGCAACTCAAAATCTTGTAATAATATCATTTTCATGATATAATTTTATCATATGAATAAACGACAGGAAATGATAAAATGAAAAACATAAACAAAGCGATCGCCTTTGCTAAAAAAGAAACCGTCCTGATAGTGGCAATGCTCTTAGCCGTTATATCTGCATTTTTCGTCACACCTGACAAAGCATATGCAAGTTATGTCGACTTCCGAACACTTGGACTTCTGTTCTCTCTTATGACAGTGACCGAGGGCTGCAAAGGTCTTGGCATTTTTGAACGCAGTGCAAAATTTATCATAAGCAAAGTCAATACCGCATTTCAGCTTTCCATAGTGCTTGTGGGGCTTTGCTTCTTTTCAAGTATGTTCATAACAAATGACGTTTCACTTCTGACCTTTGTTCCCCTCACTCTCACCGCCCTCTCAACTCTCGGTGAATCAGGCAACAAACTTCTCATACCCATTGTCGTCCTGCAGACCATTGCCGCAAATCTTGGCAGTATGCTCACGCCTATAGGCAATCCTCAGAATCTATACCTTTTTGGTGTATCAGATATGAAGCTGGAAAATTTTCTTGTACTTATGCTTCCCTTTACTATTGTTGCAGGAGCGATGCTTTTTCTGTGGACGCTTGCAGTGTGTAAAAAGTCAGGAAAGCTGTCTGTCAAGACAGATATAACTGCTGAAAACTTCGATACATATTCGACTAAAGACAAGACAAAGCTTTCAGGATACGTCCTGCTTTTTGTCCTTTGCCTGCTTACAGTTGCAAGGCTTATCCCATGGCAGATAATAACCCTCTGCGCACTTGCTTTCTCTGCCATTGCTGACAGAAACGTGCTTAAAACAGTTGATTACTCACTGCTTCTTACATTCTGCGGATTTTTCATTTTTATCGGAAATATGAGCAGAGTAGAGATTTTCCGCAGTGTACTCAGCAGCATAATAAACGGTCACGAGCTTTTTATTGCCGTTGCCGCAAGTCAGATAATAAGCAACGTTCCATGCGCTATACTCCTTTCAGGCTTCACCAACAAGCTGAACGCACTTATAATAGGAACGAACATAGGCGGCCTTGGTACTCTTATCGCCTCCATGGCAAGCCTTATATCCTACAAGCAGATATGCCGCAGCCACCCCCATATCAAAGGCAGATATTTCGCATATTTCACAGCCGCAAATATCGCTTTTCTCGCTGTAATGGCTCTGATTGTAAAGATCGCATACTGAAATAAGTTTTCTATACCCTGCCCACTTTATCTGCATAACATTTTCGCTAAATGCCCACACTATCCGCAGGAGGTGTTTTTATGCTTGAATTTTTTGCAGGAACGCTGGTAGGCGGTTTTGTGGGCGTTGTGACAATGTGCCTTTGTATCACCGCAGGCGAAAGCGACCGTCATGATGAACGATGATGTTTTACACAGGTAAACTTCGTGATTTTTACCAAAAAAGCTGCCGCAAAATCTCCCTTTGCGGTGGCTTTTTTTATGCCTGTCCGTATTGACAAATACTCCGCTTTGTACTATAATAGTATCATTGTACTTTAGCAAGTAAAAACGCAAAAGCATAAAAGCTTTAAAGCGACACATGAAGTAAAAGGAGTGTATTGGATTGACAGCAAGGTGGATAGTATTGGTATTATACCTTGCACTTATGATAGGCATAGGTGTTTATTACCGCAGAAAATCGGCAAGCGTCAATGATTTTGTACTGGGAGGAAGAGGTCTTGGAGCATGGTTCACAGCCTTTGCATACGGAACTTCATACTTCTCGGCAGTAATTTTTGTAGGCTACGCAGGAAAATTCGGCTGGAATTACGGTGTAGCTTCCACATGGGTAGGAATCGGAAACGCCGTCATAGGCTCATGGCTTGCATGGAAAGTTTTGGGCAGACGTACAAGGATAATGTCAAAACACCTTGAGGCAAAGACCATGCCTGAGTATTTTGAAAAGAGATACAACAGCAAGCCTTTGAAGATAGTTTCGGCACTTATCGTGTTCGTATTCCTTATCCCTTATACGGCTTCGGTCTACAACGGCTTGTCAAGACTTTTTGAGAAGGGCTTTGGCATTCCTTACAAATATTGTATAATCGGCATGGCAGTTTTCACTGCGGTGTATGTTATCATGGGTGGCTACAAAGCTACAGCACTGAACGATTTTATTCAGGGAATAGTAATGCTTGTAGGCATTGCGGCGGTAGTTCTTGCAGTGCTTGGCGAAAACGGCGGCCTTGGAAATTCTTTTGACCTGCTTGGTGATATTTCTGACGCAAATGGCGACAAGGGTGCATATTCGTCACTATTCGGTCCTGACCCTATAAACCTTGCAGGCGTTGTTATTCTTACCTCTCTCGGCACATGGGGACTTCCGCAAATGGTGCAGAAATTCTATGCAATAAAAGACGACAAGGCTATCAAAACAGGCACCATCGTATCCACATTCTTTGCAGTAGTGGTAGCAGGCGGCTGTTACTTCCTTGGTGGCTTCGGCAGACTTTTTGTCAAGAGCGCTGACGGACTTCCTGAGGGCGGTTTTGACGGAATAGTTCCGACTATGATGGAAAAGCTTCCTTCACTGCTTTTCGGACTTGTTATCGTTCTTGTGCTTTCTGCTTCAATGTCAACACTTTCATCGCTTGTGCTTACATCAAGCTCCACTTTGACTATCGACCTTATCAAGCCTATAATGAAAGAAAAAATGGACGAGAAAAAACAGCTTATCACAATGAGAATTTTCATTGCCGTATTTCTTATCATCTCAGTTGTGCTTGCAATAATCACCCTTGAAAATCCACAGACAGTAATTTCAACTCTCATGTCTATCTCATGGGGCGCACTTGCAGGAGCATTTCTTGCACCATTTATGTACGGACTTTTCTGGAAGGGCGTAACAAAGGCGGCTTGCATGGCAAGCTTTATCGCAGGAGTAGGCATAACGGTCGTACACATGGCATACTACACCCTTGCAGGACACACAGGAACACTTTGGGGCATAAACCTTGCCTCGCCTATCAACGCAGGCGCATTTGCGATGCTTTTCGGACTTGTTCTTGTACCTATCGTTAGCCTTATCACAAGGCAGAGCGACGCTGACAAGGCTCATGCTGAAAAGGTGTTCGAGTGTTATAATGACAGCGAAATATGATTTCACATGGCTTACATAATTGAAACGCAGACAGGGACGGACTTTGTTCGTTCCTGTTTTTTTGGGGATAATGCAAATGATATAGTGAGCGAAACGACAAAACAAGCGGGCGAACGGTGTTCGCCCCTACGATTTTGTTGCCGTGGGTTTTAGCCTTTTTTATTCAATTTTCAAGTTGCATTCGGAGTATGACACTGGGTATTATGCCCTAGGTTTTGTATACACAAAATATCACAATGCACGCCCACGTCCTGATACAAGTACTCTACAGCCTGTTCTAGAATCTCTCATCGTATTCACTAAGTCACAGGGCTTGTACGTGCCCGCAAGTATCTAAGACGCCTTCTACTTATCCCTGAAAGATGCTCTTTTTGTTGCATAAAAAATGCAACAATTAATGGATTATTGCCAAATTAAATCATAAATCATTTGTTTGCACAAATTGACCACATGAATTTTGTATAATATCCACTGTAGGGGCGAACAGTGTTCGCCCGTTTTCCTACCTGAACTAACTTTTGGGGGTCCACATTATTAATGTGTATACAGACAGCAAAAAGTTCCATAAAACACCGTTCAACACCTGAACGCATTTTATGGAACTCTTTTCAGATTATAAATTTCTTCGCCTTGTTTACAATACTGCGGTCGTTTTCGTAAGACAGGACCTGTCCTGCCCTGCCGATCTCGACCCAGCGTATGTCTGCGATCTCCTCTTCCTGAGGAGTGTAGTCGGTGTTCTTTGCTTTGCCGATAAAGTAGACAACGATCTTCTGCGTGTCCTTCCTTGGTGAATAGGACACTATCTCCCGAAACGTGGTATCAAGATTTACGTCTATCCCCGTTTCCTCCATGATCTCACGCTTGGCAGTTTCTTCCTCTGTTTCATCGCCCTCAACGTGACCCTTTGGGAATGACCAATGACCGCTGTTGATATGCTTTATCAGCAGTATCTCGGTGTTGCCGTGATACTTTCTGTAAACGATAGCACCGCAGGATTTTTCATGCAGCATCATTTTTCCTTTCCGGAGCTTAGCCCCAATATTTACTCATTGATTTAATTATATCACAACAGCCCTCATTTGTCTATACCCTTTAATAAATATACTCCTATTTTGTGCATATTCCACAAATCAGGTAAAATAAAAAAAGCCGTGCAAAAGCACAGCTTTTTGAAACAGTCAAAGATTATTCCTCGACCTTGTTCTCGATATACTTAACGATATCGCCAACAGTCTTGATGTTCTCGACCTCTTCATCAGGGATCTCTACATCAAAGCTCTCCTCGATGCTCATTACAAGGTCAACTACGTCCAGTGAGTCAGCGCCGAGATCCTCTGTGATAGAAGCCTCCATAGTTACTGCGTCCTCTTCAACGTCGAGCTGCTCTACGATAATGTCCTTGATCTTATCAAATACCATTACTTTACCTCCATTCTGTACTTTACTGGGTCTGCCGCTCAGCGCAGCATTTATGTCAGCCGCCGCCGCTCATAAGTCGGCAAATCATTCGGCATGATCATCAAAAAAACTCATTCCTGCGAACTTTCCTCAAACTCGCCCACAGTTCTAAACTTATTATAACGCCCCTCAAGCAATTCGTCAAGACCTTTTTGCAATTTTCTTTTCAAAGCGCCCTCGATATAGTTAGAGATATTCTCCGCAGTGAGCTGTGGGTCGTTATGTGCGCCGCCGTCGGCTTCGGAAATTATATGGTCGCACACGCCAAGTCTTGTAAGATCCTCGGCGGTTATCTTCATTATATCGCAGGCTTCACGCTCTCTTGTGGAATCCTTCCACAGGATACTTGCAAAGCCTCTCGGTGATATTACCGAATAGATAGCGTTTTCAAGCATTGCAAGCTCATCGCACACTGCAAGAGCCAGCGCTCCTCCCGAGCCGCCTTCTCCGAGTATTATGGAGATAACAGGAGTCTTGAGGGTCATGAACTCCATGATGTTTTTGGCTATCGCTTCGCCCTGACCACGCTTCTCAGCTTCTACGCCGCAGAATGCGCCTGCTGTATCAACAAGGCATATAACAGGTCTATGGAACTTCTCAGCCTGCCTTGCAAGCCTGAGAGCCTTTCTATAGCCCTCCGGGTGTGGCATACCGAAATTGCACTTCTGATTTTCTGCAAGATCTCTGCCCTTTACCTCTGCGATAACTGTAACAGGTATGCCCTTAAAATAGGCTATACCGCCCATAACAGCACCGTCATCACCAAAAAGTCTGTCTCCGTGCATTTCAAAGAAATCGTCAAATATAAGAGGGATATAGTCCTTGGCAGTTGGTCTGCCCTTGTGTCTGATTATATCAAGTCTTTGACAAGCTGTCAGCTCACTCATTTGAGGACACCTCCTTTGCTGGCTTATGAAGTCTGAGTATATGAGCGAGAACTCTTCTCATTTTCTTTCGCTCAACTATCATATCAACAAAGCCGTTTTCAAGCAGGAACTCGGCAGACTGAAAATCGTCAGGAAGCTTCTGCTTGATAGTACCCTCTATAACACGTCTGCCTGCAAATCCGATAAGCACCTTTGGCTCTGCGATTATGATATCGCCCAGTGACGCAAAGGAAGCTGTTACACCGCCCGTGGTAGGGTCGGTCATAACTGCGATATAAAGCAGACCTGCTTGGTTATGTCTGGCCACAGCACCGCTTGTTTTCGCCATTTGCATAAGGGAAACTATACCCTCCTGCATTCTTGCCCCGCCTGAGGCTGTGAATGCGATAACAGGGAGCTTATTTGCGGTGGCGTATTCGATAGCTCGTGTTATCTTTTCGCCCACAACACTGCCCATGGAAGCCATCATATAGTTGGAATCCATAACGATTATAACTATCTTCTCGCCTCTTATGGCAGCCTTTCCTGTGATAACGGCGTCTTTAAGACCGGTCTTCTCTCAAAGCCTGCTGTTTTGCTTCATAGTCAGGGAAATCTATAGGATTTTTTGATACCATATCCTTATCAAATTCCTCAAAGCTACCCTTATCTATGGTGATATCAAGACGTTCTTTTGCTGTAAGTCTTGAATGATAGTTACAGTGAGGACAAACCTTGCCGTTTGCCTGAAACTCCTCCATAAAAGTGACGTTTCTGCATCTTGGACACTTGAAAAGCAGACCCTTTGGGATATCGGTCTTTTTCTTGTCATCGTCCGCCTTATCGCCGTTAAATCTTACTTTAACGACAGAAAACAGATCTTCAAGCATTATTCCTTACTCCTCTCATCTGCCAAAATGTCGGTACGGTTAAGAAAACCGTTATCGTAATTGCCCTCTAAAAACTCAGGGCGTCTTATAAGCTTAAGCTGGAAATCAACATTGGTTGCAACTCCGTCCACGATAAACTCAGACAGCGCCCATGTCATTTTTGCAATAGCTTCTTCTCTATTCTTACCATGAACGATGAGCTTGCCTATCATGGAATCGTAATAAGGCGGTATCTCATAGCCCTGATAAACTGCGGTATCTACTCTTATTCCTGGTCCTCCTGGGATAAAGAGCGACTTTATCCTGCCCGGTGACGGTCTGAAATCAAGAAGCGGATTTTCCGCATTTATACGGCACTCTATTGCATGACCTGTCAGCTTTATATCCTCCTGCTTTATAGACAATCTCTGTCCTGATGCGATAAGGAGCTGTTGCTTTACAAGGTCCACGCCTGTGACGGCTTCTGTGATAGGGTGTTCCACCTGTATACGGGTGTTCATTTCCATGAAATAGAACTCGCCGTTTTTATCCACGAGGAACTCAATAGTGCCTGCATTTCTATAGCCGCAGACCTTAGCGGCTGTACAAGCGGCTTTGCCCATTTTCGCACGAAGCTCCTCATTCATAAAGCTTGCAGGGGAAGGGGCTTCCTCGAGGACCTTCTGATTTCTTCTCTGCATGGAGCAGTCACGCTCGCCCAGATAGATAACGTCGCCGTAATTATCCGCAAGTATCTGTATCTCGATATGCTTAGGGTCTTCTATGAATTTCTCGATATAGATCTCGTCATTGCCGAAGCAGGCAAGAGCTTCCTGCTTTGCGGCGGTCATCTGCGCTTCAAGTTCATCGTCGGAGTGAACGATCCTTATGCCACGTCCTCCGCCGCCTGCTGAAGCCTTTACCATAACAGGGTAGCCAAGATCTCTTGCAAGGGTATGCGCCGCATGGATATTTGAGATAGCGCCGTCTGAACCCATTATAACAGGCACGCCTGCTTCTTTCATTGTTTCCTTTGCCTGCGCTTTATCGCCAAGCATTTCAATAGACTCGGCTCTTGGTCCTATGAAAGTTATGCCGCACTTTTCGCACATTCTCGCAAAGGACGGATTTTCAGACAGAAAGCCAAAGCCCGGGTGGATAGCGTCTGCACCTGTTATCTCGCAGGCGGAGATTATCGCCCTGACATTAAGATAACTGTCCTTGCTTGGTGCAGGACCTATGCAAACGGCTTCGTCTGCTATCTGAGCGTGGAGAGCGTTTCTGTCGGCAGTTGAATATACCGCAACAGTATGTATGCCAAGCTCTCGGCAGGCTCTTATAATGCGGACAGCGATCTCGCCTCTGTTCGCTATCAATACTTTTTTGAACATATTATGCCTCACTAATTATGACTAGAATAAGAGATACCTTACTTTATCGCAAAAGTTATCTCAGCGGAAACAGCCTTCTTGCCGTTTACAGAAGCAAGTGCCTTTCCAACGCCGATAGGACCCTTGACTTTGATTATCTCCACCTCGATATCCAGCTTATCACCAGGCACTACCTGCTGACGGAACTTACAGTTGTTTATGCCGCCGAACAGACCTATCTTACCCTTGTTCTCAGGAAGTGAAAGCAGTGCAACTGCACCTGCCTGCGCACACATCTCTACCATAAGTACGCCTGGGGTAACAGGATAGTTCGGGAAATGTCCCTTGAACCAAAAGTCCTCAGCCTTTATATACTTTGTAGCCTTTACACGCTTGCCCACTTCAAGCTCGTTTACCTCGTCGATAAGCAGAAAAGGGTCACGGTGAGGGATTATTTCCATGATCTGCTCTTTATTCAAAACAACTGCCATTGTCTTTCCTCCAAATCAGTTTAGTCAAGTATCATTATGGTCTGATCGAACTCAACAGCGTCGCCGCTGTTTACGCATATCTCTCTTACCACGCCGTCAAATTCGCTCTGTACTTCGCTCATTACCTTCATGGACTCGATAATGAAGATAGTGTCGCCCTTCTTTATCTTGTCGCCAACGCTTACGAACGGCTTTGAATCAGGTGACGGAGCGGCATAGAATGTTCCCACGATAGGGGCTTTAACTGCCTTGCCGCCTGTTACCGGCGCTGATGTTGCCGACGCTTCTGGTGCTGTCTGTGCTGCAGGTGAAGCTGTGCCCACAGCCATTGGCATAGGCATTCCCATTGGTGCAGGAGGAGGGCATTTCTTGCCCTTTACTGTTATCACCTTGTCGCCGTCAGCTATTGTTATCTCACCGAGGTCTTTATTCTTCACGATATCGGCAAGCTTCTCTATTGTTTCAAGGTCAAACTGGCCATAAATTTTTTCGCTCATATCAGTTTCTCCTTATTAGTCGCACTTCTTGATACAGATAGTAGCGTTATGTCCGCCAAAGCCCAGAGAGTTTGAAAGTGCTGCATAGACAGGCATTTCTCTGTTGCCCTCAACGCAGTAGTCAAGGTCGCACTCAGGGTCAGGAGTGGTGTAGTTTATTGTCTTATGAACAAAGTCGTTCTGTACAGAAAGTGCAGTAACGATAGCTTCCATGCCGCCTGCCGCACCAAGAAGGTGACCTGTCATAGACTTTGTGGAGTTTATGACCGTCTTTCTTGCGGCTTCTTCGCCAAGAGCAAGCTTGATAGCTGTTGTTTCATACTTATCGTTAAGACCTGTTGATGTGCCGTGAGCGTTGATGTAGTTCACCTGCTCAGGCTTCAGACCTGCTTCTTCATAGGCATACTTCATTGCATGAGCGGCAGCCTCACCTGTTGGTGATGGGCTTGTCATGTGATAAGCGTCGCCTGTTGCGCCATAGCCTGCTATCTCAGCTATGATATTTGCACC
>OCPS01001323.1_pt1 | contig 21117 bp, 16 predicted proteins | sample 1538651 | NCBI WGS metagenome assembly OCPS01 (sample SAMN04571715, study PRJEB22368) | human gut metagenome | biome: human gut; material: stool | host: Homo sapiens | place: Luxembourg | collected 2012-09-21 | reverse complement strand
GACTCTGGAAGATTGGGCTGATGAGATCCATAATACTCTGAAAGAAATCATGCCAGAGGTAAAAACAGCGGATGAAAAAGTAGAATCATTCCTGTCTGGTGGAGTTGATTCTTCCTATGTGCTTGCAATGTCTGACGCAGAGCAGGCAGATTCCTGTGGTTATGAAGAGGAAAGATTTGATGAATCTGTTCTTGCAGAGAAGACAGCACAGCTTCTTGGAAGAAAATTCTCCAGAAGTATCATTACTCCGGAGCAGTTCTTTGATATTGTACCTTATGTTATGTACAATATGGAGCAGCCACTTGGAGATGCATCTGCGATTGTATTTACACTTGGATGTAACGCAACAGCAGAACATGCGAAGATCTGTTATTCCGGAGAGGGTTCTGACGAATTCTTCGGTGGTTATAATATGTACAGAAACGCAGAACGTTATGGTGAGAATCTGAAGAATTTCTATGTTGGAAATACCAATATCATGAAAGAAGACGAGAAGCAGAAGATTCTTAAGAAATACGATCCAGACGTACTGCCAATCGAACTTGCACGAGGAATCTACGAGGAGACAGAAGGTCTTGATCCGTTGACAAAGATGTCTGATGTAGATATTCAGATCTGGCTGGAAGGTGATATTTACCTGAATGTTGATAAGATGAGTACAGCAGCCGGACTTGAGATCCGTATGCCGTTGACAGATAGAAGAATTTTTGATATCGCATCTCGTATGCCGTCTCGCTTTAAAGTAAATGAAGAGCAGAATAAGGTGGCATTCCGTACGGCAGCTGCGAAGGTTCTTCCGGAAGAAATTGCATTCCGTAAGAAGTTAGGATTCATCGTACCAATCCGTATCTGGATGGCTGATGAGAGATACAATCAGGACGTACAGCGTCTCTTCCACAGTGATATTGCAGAGAAATTCTTTGATGTGGATGCAATCAATGCGATTTTTGATGAATATGTTGGAGGAAATTCTGATAACTGGAGAAAAGTATGGACAATCTATACGTTCCTCGTATGGTATGAAGAGTACTTTGTGAAGAGATAATAAAAAGACTATATATTAAGACTTTAAACATTTTTAAGTGATGGGGTGGAAGCATAAAAAGCTTTGCCCCTTTTTGTTATCCCATTTGATTATCCGGGATATCCACGAAAAAGAGACAAAAGAAAATCCACCGTATGCACCTACGCTATACAGTGGATCTTCACTTTGTTATTCCATCCATTGGAATATTCCTCCTTATTTACTTGATATCTATCTGAAACTATTATCTCAAATAGTGATTTTATATTTTAATTCATTTAATTATCCCATTGGAATATCCTTCTTTCGATTCTTCTTTTATCTATTTTGGATTTTAACTTATCGTCCCATTGGAATTTACCTCTTTCAATTTATTTGTTTGATGATTTAATGAACTATCCCATTGGATTTTACCTCTCTCTCTTTAAATATCGTTTCCGTTTTTTAAATTACTCTTTCTGGTGGCCTGTACCTCTTTCTTTAGATTTTTAAGGATTTAATTTACCTTCCCATTGGACTATACCTCTGTTTCTTTAAAATTAATTTTAATGAAAGGATTAAGTGTCTGGTGGTTTGTCCTCCTTTTTGTTTTTTATTTCGTTTCCTTTTGTTGATTCTATATTAACTCACAGATAAGCATTTGTCAATAGAAAATCAGAAAAAAGTTAAAAATAATTCAAATATACAGAAAATAAGAAATAAAACACAAAAGATACAGGCTATTAGTTGCGACTAAGGTAATTGCATTAGACAGAAAAGTGGACGCAATCTATGAAAACATGGTATGATACTAAGAAAAGAGTTGCCAGCTGCACATAGAACGAACAGCAACAGAATGCAATGCTACAGGCCCTTGCAACGGGTGGGAAATGGAGAGAGAAAATTGAGTAAAGAGTCAAGAACCAGCTGTGAAACATGCACTTATTATATTTATGACGAGGAGTATGAGTGTTATCTCTGTGATAAGAATATGGATGAGGATGATTACATCCGTCTGATGACAAATCAGCATTATCAATGTCCATATTATCGGAATGGAGATGATTATCTTGTTGTTAGAAAACAGCTGTAGAATCATAGAAAAAGCAAGGAAGTACAAAACCAAAAGAAAGAATAAGAAGAAAAGCGGGAGAATCGTTGGATCAGATTCTCCCGTTTTTTAAGAAAGACCTTTGTGCAAGCACCGGTGGTTTCAGACCTTTTGACCCTGGTATCATTAAATTGTTTTCAATACTTTTAAGAGCCGGTTATTGTCTTCTGGTTTCATAATGCAGAAGCGGATGAATTCGCCATCCAGGCATTGGAAAGAAGAGCAGTCGCGGATCATAAGTCCTTCTTTTATACAAGCTTCGAATACATCGAAAGAAGTTACTTCTGGCTTTAAAATCTTCACAAGGATAAAGTTCCCATATGGAAAATAAACCTTGAAAGAAGACATCTTTTTTAATTCAAGAAACATCCGGTCACGTTCCGTCAGGATTAATGCACGTGTCTGGCGGATGTAGGAAGTGTCTTTGAACATCTGCTCGCCGGCATATGCTCCAAGGCTGTTTAAGGACCATGGAATCTGCTTTTCTTTCATCTGAGATAAGAATTCTTTATTTCCGGTAATGCCGTATCCAAAACGCATTCCCGGAGCTGCATAGAATTTTGATACACCGCGCAGTACCATGAGATTAGAGAATTCTTTCGTGTATGGAACAGCGGTTACTTCCTGAACGGAAGGTGCAAATTCTACATACGTTTCATCAATCATAACAAAGATATCGCGGTTTGCGCAGAATGAAAGCAATGCACGCATTTCATCTTTTAAGATGGCAGAAGAAGTTGGATTGTTCGGATTGCAGAGAATCAGAAAATCATATCCGTTTAACAAAGTCCGGCAAAGATCTTCTACATCTAATTCAAAATCTTCCGCTTCCTGAAGATGATAATAGTCCTGTGTACTTCCGGAGAAAGAAAGTTCTCTGGAGTATTCAGAATAGGTTGGGCCAAGAATCAGAGTGCGTTTTGGTGCTCTTGTTTCAATCAAAAGTGAAATCAGTTCGCTTGAACCGTTGCCCGGCAGGATGAAATCAGCAGGAACATCGCAGTACTCAGCAATTGTGTTGCGAAGTGATTTATAATCTCGGTCAGGATAAGAAGAAAAGAGGTCCACATGAGCCGCAACAGCTTCCTTAACAGAAGGGGAAAGTCCGAGTGGATTTACATTTCCGGCAAAGTTTGTAATACTGTTTTGGTCGATATGATAATACTCACTGATTTTCTCAATATCACTTCCATGAAAAACTGGTTTTGTATTCGTCATAGGCGTCTCCTCCTTAGTAGGTTTCGAATAAAATTCCAAGCGTATTTGGTCCACAATGGCTGGAAATCGTACAGCTTGCTTTCGTTATATGGATTTCATCAAAATGCATAGCTTCTTCGATTGTATTTTTAACAAGTTCAATATATTCCGGATCAATGCCGGAGTGCGTGATAAAGATCAGAGATGGATCGATATCCGGATAAGCAGCAAGTTTGTCTTTTACATATTTCACAAGAACTTTATCAAGCGTTCCTCTGTATTTTTTTCCGACATTCATGCTTCCGTCTTCCGTGCTGACTTCAATACATGGCTTTAATTTCAGAACATTTGCTCCGAGAGCAGCGACCGTCGAACAGCGCCCACCGGCATGTAGAAATGTCAGCGTATCCAAAATAAAGCTGGCATGACAATGCTTTGTGCGTTCGCGAAGAGCTTCGGCAATATCTGCCGCTTTCATTCCCTGCTCGATCATCCGACCGGCATTTGTTACAAGAAGTCCTGTTCCGGTGGAGAGAGAACAACTGTCAATCACATGAACATGCCCGAGCTCTTCAGCAGCAATACAGCAGTTTTGATGAGCACTGGAAAGTGAGCTACCAAGATTGATATGGATCACTTCATAGCCTTCATTGACCCATGGTTTAAAATGTTCAATATATTCCGCAACATTGACAGCAGCTGTTTTTGGAAGGATTTTTTCATCGTAATATTTCTGGTAAATTTCTTCCGGTGTAATGTCAATGCCGTCCTTATAATCTTTTCCATCCAGAATGATGTGGAGTGGAAAATAGTGTACATGATAACGTTCTTTTAGTTCCTGATCCAGGTCACAGGTACTGTCGGCACTTAAAATGATCTTATTTGTAACAGAATCAGTCATAATTCTCCTCCTAAATTAGTTCAACAAATTGAATTGTATGGCTAGTATGTATTTATACTGCATAATGTGTACACAAATTATAACATATTTTTCACATAGAGTATAGTTTTTGTATCCAAAAAACAATACAAAATAAGACTTTTTTGCTATTGTTCGCTCATAATTACTACTTGTTCGCTCTTACTGTATTAAAAATGCAAAGAATTTTGGAAGCTTTTATTGACATATATAGATAATCGATATATAATCAAGCCAAGATATGTAGATAACCGATATATCAGCTGGGAGTCAATCCACCAACTGATATAGCCTCCGGCAGGATTGCAGAGGCATTCTTGAACTACTGCAAGATGAGTTTCATTCTGCAGTGAGAATGTTAAGAAGTGTACGGTTAACGTAAAATCAGAAGATTAGGAGGAATTGTTATGGCAGTTGACAGAAGTCTGGTATCAGGAAGCACAACGATGTTGTTATTAAAGCTTTTATCTGAAAAGGATATGTACGGTTACGAGATGATCGAGACCTTAAGAGAAAAGTCCCAGAATGTGTTTGAATTAAAGGCGGGAACGTTATATCCATTGCTTCATGGAATGGAAGATAAGAAATATCTGACAGTTTATGAGAAAGAGGTCGGTGGTAAGGTTCGTAAGTATTACAGTATTACGAAAACCGGGAGGAAAGTTTTAGAAGAGAAGAAAGAAGAGTGGAAAATTTATTCATCGGCTGTAGTGAATGTGTTGAATGCAGCAGTTTGTTAGAAAGGGTGATGTTTGATGAGACGAGAGGAGTATTTGTATACATTAACAGAACAGATTCGCTGTAAGATGGCAAGAGGGACGATAGAACAGGAGATCAATGATCATATTGAGGATCAGAAAGCGGAATTCCTAAGTGAAGGAATGAGTCAGACAGAAGCAGAAGAAGCTGCGGTTCGAGAAATGGGTGATCCGGTAGAAGTCGGGCTTGAGATGGATAGAATTCACCGGCCGACAATGGCGTGGGGAATGATCGCATTAATTGTTGGATTAAGTCTTGCAGGCTATCTTTTACGAAGTGTTATGTATCAGACCGTTTTAGGTATTGAGCAGAGTGCGGGAAAAACAGAAGAACTGTTCTGGACAGGAATGTCATCGAGCTGGCATACGTCGCTGGAACTGCCGGCACTTTTGATTGGACTTGTGCTGATGATCGGCATTTGCTATATGGATTATACGAGGATTGCGGCTTATGCAAAACAAATCTTGATTGTATATCAGGTTTTATTATTGGTCGGACTGCAGTTTACGGGGCTGAAAGTGAATGGAGCGGCGAGGTATATTAGAATACCGTTTGGAAATATTGGATTGAATCTGATTGACTTACTCTGGCTGACAATTCCGTTGTTTGCAGCGGTATTATATAGTTACAGAGGTCAGGGATACCGAGGAATTTTAAAGGCAATCCTCTGGATGATCATTCCATCTTATTTTCTGTTCATAAGAAGCCAGAGCCTGATTGCGGCAATGATACTGGAATTGGTTTATTGTGTGGTTCTGGCGGCGGCTGTTTACAAAGGCTGGTTTCAGGTTTGTAAAAAAGCAGTACTTACGGGAATCGGAGCAGTAGTCGTTCTGATACCGGTTCTGCTTGCGGGAGGCCTCTGGTGTTTTGGCAAGGCTTACTAGAAAGAGCGTGTAGTGGCTATTTTATCGATCGGTGATTATGCAGCAAATTTCCCAGGAGTCAATGTGATTCGGGAAATGATTTCCGGAAGCTCAGCATTTCATGGCAATCCGCAGTTTAAAGAACTTCTGACATCTGTAGACGGAAGTGTCCATCTGCTTGCCAGTGTGGTAGCTGCTTATGGAATACTGGCAGGTATTCTACTGGTTCTTTGTCTGGTAGTTCTGATCCTTCGGTTTGCTAAGATTTCATTAAATCAGAAGAACCAGCTTGGTATGGTGATGGGAACAGGATGTACAGCATTGTTCCTGATTCAGACAGTAGTTTTTATATTAGAAAATCTGGGAGGAGTCGGTAATATGGGAATCTACTGTCCATTCTTTGGAACAGGAAGATCAGGTATGCTGACATCTTATATCCTGCTCGGATTACTACTCAGTATCTGCAGATATCAGAAGACAGCGCCGGAACCGGTAATCAGGTCCTGGCGCTGGAGGCAACGTTCTCAATCATGAAAAATAAATTATTTTGTTGTATTACGACGAATTAATACAGGGGCAATTTGTTTATGAACAGGTTCACCTAATGGTTTGGGAACACGCTTTTTCTGCTCGTCCATCTGTTGGACAAGAAGATCCATGGCAGTCTTTGCAATCACATCAATCTGCTGGCCGATGGTTGTGATCGGAAGGATTGCCTCGCTGGCAATCGGAGAGTTGTCAAATCCAACAATCTCATAAGTAGAAGGAAATGTTCCATATTTTTGGAAAATTAAATTAAGAAACATATTTGCATAGGTATCATTCGCGAGAAAGATACCTTTTTTTTGATTGGGGTATTTTGCTTCTATTTTGTTGAAAATCTCTCGGATTATGTTTAAAATCTCATGATAAGAATCACCTTCTACACTAAGATCTATATCATATGGAATATGATATTCTTCGCAAGTAGCCTGAAAGGCTCGGATTCGGTCATAAGCCGGGATGGATTTATTCACATTGACATTTATATGAATTAATATGTCACATTTATCCCGAATCAACAGGGACGTAGCTTGAAGTGCACCCATATAGTTATCAGTATTGACACTGCTGATATATTCTGCTTCGCGTTCAATTGCGATGACAGGAATCTGATAGGAAGCAAGTTTCTCAGATGGAAGAGTGTGACTTAAAACAATCAGTCCTTCAATCTGATAAGACAGAAGTTCTTCAATGTACTGTTGTTCTTCTTCAGCACCATGTTCACTGGCGAAAACAAGAAATTTATAGTGATAATCACTGTAACTGGAAAGGAATTGTGTCAGCATCTCAGAATAATAGTGCAGATAAAGGTTTGGAACAATGATTCCGATAAATTCACTTTTCCCATTTGCCAGAACCTTTGCCAGCTTATTCTTTTTATATCCAAGTGTATCAAGAGCCTGTGAAATCTTTTCCTGGTTTTCAACCGTCAGTGAATCCGGGTGATTGAAATATCTTGATATTGTAGTTTTTGAAAAATTGGTGTACTCCGCAATATCTGCAAAAGTTACCTGTTTTTTACTCATAAAAGTTGAATCTCCTTCAATATGATGGCTGATGGTTCATAATATCTTTTAGTATAGCAATTTTCATGGAAAAACGCAACATTAAAATAACTGGTTACGTAACCGGTTATTTTATCGCGCGAAAGTGTTGACAGAAAGAGAAGAATATAGTAATATCAAACTATAAAGTAACCGGTTACGTAACCGGTTTTCCATAAGGTTAAAGGAATGGAGGAAGAAGTGCATGAAAAGAATGCAAAATCAAGCAAAGTCCGTAAGCAAACGAACGTGGAGAGAAAAGATGACTTATATGAAGAAAAACTGGCAGTTATATCTTTTCTTCCTAATGCCAGGGCTTTTACTGACAATTATTTTTAAGTATCTCCCAATGGGTGGTCTCCTGATAGCTTTTGAAGACTACAATGTAATAAAAGGAGTTCTTGGTAGTCCCTGGGTAGGACTTGAGTATTTTAGGCGATTTTTATCTTCACCAGATTTTATGAATTATCTGATGAATACATTAAAATTGAGTATCTATGGACTGTTGTGGGGGTTCCCGGTTCCGATTATTCTTGCATTGCTTCTAAATCGCATCCGTAAGACAGGGATTAAAAAGAAAGTTCAGCTTTTGATCTATATGCCGAATTTTATTTCAGTCATCGTACTTTGCGGTATGGTTCGTATGCTTTTATCACCTGTAGGACCGCTGAACAAAGTGCTCGGAATTAGCACAAACTGGATGACAATGCCTTCTGCATTCCGAACAATTTATATTGCAAGCGGAATCTGGCAAGCAGCAGGATGGTCATCTATCATGTATACAGCAGCATTGGCAAATGCAAGCAAGGAGCTGGAAGAAGCAGCGACCATGGATGGAGCAAATCTTCTGCAGCAGATCTGGTATGTAGAGTTGCCGGCAATTAAAAATATTATTGTAATTCAGTTTATTTTACAGGCCGGAAATATTATGAGTATAGGTTTTGAAAAAGCATATGCTTTACAGACAGACATGAACTTGCCGGCATCAGAAATCCTGTCTACATATGTATATCGTATTGGACTTCTGAACGGAGATTATGGATATTCGACAGCGGTAGGTCTCTTCAATTCGGTTGTAAATGTTATCTTGTTGATCTTTGTAAACCAGGTTGTTAAGAAACTGAATGACGGAGAAGGATTATAGAAAAGAGGGAGAAGAGATGGAGAAAAAAAAGAAGAAAAAATATTCAAGGACAGACAAAGTAATCCTTGGAATCGGATTTACCATTCTTGGTTTATTCGTCCTTTCTATAGCAATACCGATTATCTATGTAGTACTTGCATCCTTTATGGATCCGACTGTTTTGAATAACCAGGGATTGAGTTTTAATATTAAGGACTGGACATTAGATGCATATCGAAGAGTATTAGAGAATGAAATGATCTGGCGTGGCTTTTTAAATTCCTTCCTGTATTCACTTGCATTTACAGTTATTTCTGTTTTTGTGACATTGTTGGCAGCGTATCCACTGTCCAAAAAAGAATTTGTAGGAAGAAAGGTTTTTAATATTATCTTCTTAATTACTATGTTTTTTGGCGGCGGAATGATTCCTACATTCATTTTGATCAATCAACTGCATATGGTTAATACAGTGTGGGCAATCCTGATTCCAGGAGCATTTAATGTATGGAATATGATTCTTGCAAGAACTTATTATCAGTCAATTCCAACAGAATTAAGAGAAGCATCTGCGATTGATGGAGCGAATGAAATCCAACATTTCTTTAAAATTATGATTCCGGTATGTAAGCCAATCATTGCAGTACTGGCGCTTTGGTCTTTCGTTGGAATGTGGAACAGTTATTTCGACGCAATGATTTATTTGAATGATGCGAATTTGCAGCCATTACAGTTAGTACTCCGTTCTATCTTAGTACAGAATACACCACAGCCGGGCATGATTGCCGATATTCAGAGTACAGCGGAAATGGCAAAAATAGCAGAACAGCTCAAATATGCAACCATTGTAGTATCAAGTTTACCACTGTTAGTAATGTACCCATTCTTCCAGAAGTACTTTGACAAAGGAATTATGGTTGGATCGGTAAAAGGCTAATAAGAAAGGAATGATACAGATATGAAGAAAAGAAAAGTAAATGCATTACTTGCAATTGTACTATCTCTGACGATGCTGGTGGGAGTTACAGGTTGTGGAAAAGAGCAGCAGCTTGAAGCTGAAATCAACCCGGATACACCTGCAACGGAAGTGCAGTTTCCATTGAAGGAAACTGCAGAACTTTCCTTTATTACAAGTGCACCGGCTACATCAACACAGGAGCCAAATGAACGAGTAATCTTTCAGAGAATGGAAGAGCAGACGAATGTTCATATTGATTGGACTTGTTTTGTAACGGATCAGTTTTCTGATAAGAAAAATCTGGCACTTGCTCAATTTGGAAATCTACCGGACGGATTATTCAATGCAGGAATGAGTGATTATGATCTATTGCGTTATGCAAAGCAGGGTATCATTATTCCATTAGAGAATCTGATAGATAAATATATGCCGAATTTACAGGCAGTATTTGAAAAATATCCAGAATATAGGACAATGTGTACAGCACCAGATGGACATATTTATTCATTCCCTTGGATTGAACAGCTTGGAGCCGGAAAAGAAGCCATTCAGGCAATCGGAGATGTTCCATATATTAACAAAAAATGGCTGGATTATCTAGGACTTGAGATTCCGACAACAACAGATGAATTGGAACAGGTATTGATTCAATTCCGTGATCATGCAGATGAACTTGAAAAAGAATTTTCAATCGAAGGTGATGTGATTCCAATGTCATTTATTATCAATAACGGAGACCAAGATCCGGCAATTTTAATCAATGGATTTGGAAAAGGTTATGGAGATACGGGAGATCATTTCGCTGTAACGGATGAAGGAAAAGTTATTTACACAACTGTTCAGGAAGGTTACAAAGAAGGAATTGAATGGTTACATAAACTTGTGACAGAGGATTTAGTTGACCCAGAAGCATTTACACAAGAGTGGTCCACCTATGTAGCAAAAGGTAAGAACCATCGATACGGTCTCTGTTTTACATGGGACATTGCAAATATTGATAACAATGAAGATTATGTGATGCTACCGGCGTTGACAGGACCGAATGGTATGAGAAATATCACGAGACAGAACAACAGTGAAACAAGTGGATTTGACCGTGGAAGATGTGTTCTGACATCAAGTTGTCGGAATACAGCACTTGCTGCTGCATGGATTGATCAGATGTATGCACCACTTCAATCACCACAGAATAACTGGGGAACTTATGGAGAAAAGGACTCCTTTAACATTTTTGAACTGTCCACAAACAAAGATGGTGGAGAAATGCTAAAGCATATGGATCTTGGAACACAGTCTCCGGTAGAAGTGCGTGAGGCACAATCGGTAAATGGCCCTCTTGCAGTTTTAAATGAATATTATGATGTATATGTAACACAGCTGGAAGATGCAAAATGGCGTTTGGATAATATGCATGAAACTTATTTACAGGATATGAACAGTAAATATGTTTATCCAAATGTCTTTATGAGTATTGATGATACGAATAAAGTATCTCAGTACGATACAGATATAAAAAAATATGCAGAACAGAAGAAAGCAGACTGGATCCTGAATGGAGGAATTGAAGAAGAGTGGGATTCCTATCTAAAGAAAATGGAACAGTATGGGCTTTCAGATTATCTTTCAATTAAACAGAAGTACTTTGATGAGTATCAGAAGTCATTAAGTGAAGAAAAATAACGATACGAACAACAGGAGAATTTGCATGAGTGAGATGTTAGAAAAGGCTAGAAAATATGAAGATGAACAGGGAAAGCAGATAAAAGCAGAAGACAGACCGGCTTTTCATGTGAGTCCGTATGTAGGCTGGATGAATGATCCGAATGGATTTTCATACTATCAGGGAGAATATCATTTATTTTATCAGTATAATCCATACGATACACATTGGGACAGTATGCATTGGGGGCATGTGGTAAGTAAAGACTTATTGCATTGGGAATATCTCCCGGCAGCTCTTGCACCAGATGAAGACTACGATAAGATGGGCTGTTTCTCAGGAAGCGCAATAGAGCTGGATGATGGCAGACAATTGCTTATGTATACAGCCGTAGATCATGAAACATTAGAAGATGGAAGTAAAAGAGATATACAGACACAGGCGGTAGCTGTCGGAGACGGAAGAGATTATGTGAAGTATGAGAAGAATCCGGTCTTGACAGAAAAGGATCTTCCGGAAGGTGCAAGTAAAGTGGATTTCCGTGATCCAAAGATCTGGAAAGGAAAAGATGGAAACTTCTATTGTGTGATCGGAAGCAGACCGGCAGACGGAAGTGGACAGATTCTTCTTTACAGAAGTGCAAATGGATTTGACTGGGAATTTGTCAGCATCCTTGCAGAAAATAAGAAACGTTTTGGAAAGATGTGGGAGTGTCCGGATTTCTTTGAACTGGATGGAAAACACGTCCTCCTGACAAGTCCGCAGGATATGTTACCGGAAGGCTTGGAATATCATACCGGAAACGGCACTTTATGTATCATAGGAGAAATGGACAAGGATACATATACCTTAAAAGAGCAGTTCAATCAGTCTGTGGATTATGGAATTGATTTTTATGCAATGCAGACAGTGGAAGCACCGGATGGCCGCAGAATTATGATCGGCTGGATGCAGAACTGGGATACGCTTGCTCATCGTTGTAACGACTCAAAATGGTTTGCACAAATGAGTCTGCCGAGAGAATTGTCTGTGAAAAACGGAAGACTTTATCAAACTCCAATCAAAGAACTCGATGCACTGCGCAAAAACAGAGTTGAGTACAACGATGTAGTAATAGATAATGATACGATCACATTAGATCGCGTCGAAGGACGAACCATCGACATGGAACTCGTGATACGTCCGGAAGATAAAGAAAATGTATATAAGAAATTCGCATTACGTTTCGCACAGAATGAGAAATTCCATACAGAATTGAGCTTCCGCCCGTATGAGTCTGTATTGAAAATTGACAGAAAATTTTCAGGAACCGAACGTGCACTGGTTCATCAGAGAAGATGTCAGGTGAACGGAGATGCCAATGAGTTAAAGCTTCGTGTGATTCTGGACAGATTCAGTGCAGAAGTATTTATTAACGATGGCGAGCAGGTTATGTCTGCTGTTATGTTTACAGAACAGGAAGCAAACGGAATTTCATTCTTTGCTGATGGTGCAGCTAAAATCGATGTAGTGAAATATGATCTGGTATAGAAGTTACATGATAAATATACATTGAGATTGAAAATGCATGGATAATGATAGGGGGGATTCCTGGTTAAGGAATCCCCTTATGTAGTATAGGAGTATAGTATTGATGATGGAAGTAAGAAGAAAAAGACATGAAAACGAACTGCACGAAAAATATATGCAGTTGTATCATAATGAACAATGTTATGAAGAATTAATGCAGTCATTGGAAGAGGCTTATCAGAACAGACCTGCTGAACTTAGACGGTTAGATAATAAAAGAGAAAAAGAACCGAATTGGTATCGAAACAGAAATATGCTTGGGATAACGATGTATCCGAAGCTATTTGCAGGGGGATTAAATGGTGTGATAGAGCATTTGGATTATTTGTCTGAGCAGAAGATCACCTATCTTCATCTGATGCCGCTTCTGAAAATGCCGCATCCATATAATGACGGTGGCTATGCGGTAGAGGATTTTAAACAGGTAGATCCTGAAATTGGAACAAACGAAGAGTTGGAAAAGTTGACAAAAGAGCTGAGAAAACGCGGAATCAGTCTGTGTCTGGATGTTGTTATGAATCATACAGCAGATACGCATGAGTGGGCGATGCGAGCCAAGAGAGGCGAACAGGAATATATGGATCGCTATCAGTGCTATGAGACACGCGAGATTCCGGATCAGTTTGAGAAGACGATGCCGCAGGTGTTCCCGGAAACTGCGCCGGGAAACTTTACATGGTGTGAAGAGATGCACAGACATGTGCTCACAACATTTTATCCTTATCAGTGGGATCTGAATTATCACAATCCGAAAGTATTTAATGAAATGATAGGAAATATCCTGTATCTGGCTAATATGGGAGTGGAAGTATTCCGTATTGATGCAGTTCCGTATATTTGGAAGGAGTTGGGAACCAACTGCAGAAATCTTCCGCAGGTTCATAGTATCGTCCGTATGCTGCGTATGATCCTTGAAATGGTTTGCCCAGGTGTGATCTTAAAAGGCGAGGTTGTTATGGAGCCAAAAGAACTTCCGGTTTATTTTGGAACAGAGCAAGAGCCGGAATGCCATATGTTATACGGTGTTTCCAGTATGGTGAATCTGTGGGCAGCACTGGCTACAAGAGACACAAGAATGTTGAAGCATCAGATGGATGTGATTCACAGTCTTCCGAAGAACTGCTATTTTGTCAATTACCTTCGCTGTCATGATGATATCGGCTGGGGCCTGGATGAAGAGCAGGAGAAGAAGCTGGAGATAGATCCGATTCAGCACAAGGAATATTTATATCATTTCTTTGAGGGGACATATCCGTACAGCTTTGCTCGTGGAGAGCTTTATAATTACGATCCGGTGACCAAAGATGCCAGAAGCTGTGGAACAACGGCAAGTCTGTGTGGAATCGAAAAAGGTGGATTTGAAGGAGATCCTGAGCAGGTGAAACAGGGAATCCAGAGAGTGCTAATGATGCATGCGGCATGTATGAGCATGGAAGGTTTTGTGATGCTTTCATCCGGAGATGAGATCGGTCAGGTCAATGATTACAATTATAAGAAAAACCCGGATACTGCTGCGGACAGTCGATATCTGCATCGAAGTCCGTTCCAGTGGGAGAATGCAGAGAAGAGAAAAAAACCAGGTACTGTACAGTATGCGATCTGGAATGGTTTGAAACAGATGGAAGAATTCAGACGTGAGGAAAATTGCTTTGGAGAGACTGCCGGTATCTCTACATGGGATACAGGAAATTCTTCAGTCTTCGCAATCAGAAGGACAGCAGGAAGAGAAGAACTGATCTGTCTGGCTAATTTCTCGGAGTATGGACAGAATGCCTGGCTGAATTGTCTGGAAGGTGAATATGAAGATTTATTTACAGGAGAAAAACTGGAGATGAATTCGGTATGGATGAATCCTTATCAGTACAGATGGTGTGTGAAAAAATAGAAATCTGTTGAGAATAGAAAAATGTTGTCGCTTTGGCAGCAGAATGGAGAAGAAAATGAAAAAATATGATGTAGTAGCACTTGGAGAATTATTGATTGATTTTACAGAAAACGGAAAGAGCAATCAGGGAAATCCTCTTTTTGAGGCAAACCCAGGAGGAGCACCGTGTAATGTGCTTGCGATGCTGACAAAGTTAGGACATAAGACAGCATTTATCGGAAAAGTAGGTGAAGACTTTTTCGGAGAGCAGTTAAGAGATGCAATTACAGAAGTTGGGATCGACGCATCCGGATTATGCACAGATAAAGAAATCCATACAACACTTGCTATGGTACATACTTATCCGGACGGAGACAGAGATTTTTCATTTTATCGTAATCCGGGAGCAGATATGATGCTGAACAAAGAAGAGATTTGTGAAGACATTATTAAAGAAACGAAAATTTTTCATTTCGGAACATTGTCTATGACACATGAAGGAGTGCGCGAAGCAACAAAAGAAGCCATTCGTATTGCGGAAGAGTCCGGTGCGATTATTTCTTTTGACCCGAACTTACGTCCTCCACTTTGGAATTCACTGGATGAGGCAAAAGAGCAGGTGTTATACGGTCTCGGACATTGCCAGATTCTTAAAATCTCTGACAATGAGATTCAGTGGCTGACAGGTGAAGAGGATTATACTGCAGGTGTAAACTGGATCAGAGAAAGATATCAGATTCCGCTGATTCTTGTATCTATGGGAAAAGAAGGAAGCCGTGCATACTATAACGGAAGCATTGTAGAGGTAAAACCGTTCCTTCAGAAAAATACAATTGAGACAACAGGAGCCGGAGATACATTCTGCGGTTGTGTCTTACATTATATCTGTGAACATGGAATGGAAGATTTAAAGGAAGAAAACCTGAAAGATATGCTGACATTTGCAAATGCGGCAGCTTCTGTGATCACAACAAGAAAAGGTGCACTGCGCGTAATGCCTACAAGAGATGAAATCCAGAATCTGCTGATCGAGCGAGCTGCAGAGTAATGTGTGCTGAAAAATAGTTGAGAAGAATAATACTCTGAAAAACGAAACAGAGAGGATACGCAAGTTACAAACGTATTCTCTCTGTTTTGTTCTCTCTTATATCTAGTAACTGTTCAGAGCCAACCTCCAAAATGCTACGCATTTTGGAGGTGTGGCGTATCCGCCAAATAAAATTTCAAAAACAGTCTTAAAAATGCAAGCATTTTACACCTGTTTTATGAAATTTTGCTTGGCTCTGAACAGTTACATTTCCTATAAGCAAATTTCGGCAGTCCGCCTTCTTCCGGTACTTTTACAGAACCCTGGATGAGAGGCAGTGCATAGTCAATGAACTGCTGTCCGATATCGGAACCATTTCCTGTGATCCAGTCTAAAGGAACTGTTTTCTCCTGATTACAGATGAGATTTACATCTTCCGGAGCGTAAGTAATGTGGTAATCCGCATCGTCTGTACGGTGGAAGGCAATCATCATTCCTGTTGTTCCCTTCAGTGCAGTCTGCACACCGAAAGAACCGGAAGCGATTGCTTCTTTCTCGTCTGTCGCAGAGAGCATAGCGGAAGAACAACGCTGGTTGACATTGAGTTCGATGGAGCGAACTTTTACGCCAAGGCGGTCTTTCACGAGGTTTTCCAGATATTTTCCGGAGCCTGTCAGCATTTTATGTCCGAATGTATCTACGCCTACATCACTTGCAAGCTCGCAGACAAACTTACCGTTTCCGTCATTAATTCCTTCGGAAATGCAGACAACCAGGTTGGAAGTATGCTCGAAAGCTTTCTGAACATCTGCAAGGAACTGTTCCTGATCAAATGCAACTTCCGGAAGATAAATCAGAACCGGATTGTCGCCTTCGAATTTACGGGCAAGGACACTGGCAGCGGTCAGCCATCCGGCATGACGTCCCATGATCTCAACGAGTGTAACGGATTTTTTATTATCATAAACAGAAGCGTCGATTGCAATCTCACGAACAGTGGACGCTACATATTTGGCAGCACTTCCGAATCCCGGTGTATGGTCTGTCAGGACAAGGTCATTGTCGATCGTCTTAGGGATTCCAATGAAACGGATCTCGCTGTTTACAGTCTCAGCATAGCGGGAAAGCTTACTTACAGTATCCATGGAATCATTTCCGCCGATGTAGAAGAAGTAACCGATATTGTACTTCTCAAATTTCTCAAAGAGCTGCGGATAGACAGCGTCTGTCAGGTCTTCCGGAAGTTTGTAACGGCAGGAACCAAGATAAGATCCCGGTGTTGTCTTGATCAGTTCAAGCTCACCGTTCGCTTCTAAAGGTTTCATATCCATCATATTCTCATTCAGGAAACCTTCGATTCCGTTGATCATTCCATAAATTGTTCCAATGACATCCTCACGGTTCAGTGCTTCGTAAACAACCCCATAAAGGCTGGCATTAATAACTGCGGTTGGTCCGCCGGACTGTCCGACGATTGCATTCTTCTTCATAAAGTTTCTCCTTTGGTTTAAGTTGAGATAGTCGATTTCTGTTGTCAATATATTCTAAGAACTCAATAATATATTGATGATTCGTTATTACTATAGCTGAAAAAAAGAAAATTTACAACAATAAGTCGAAAAGATGCTATAATGAGCGTAAAAGAAAAGGAAGCGACGCCGTAGGCGGGCATTTAAAATGGAGGAAAAACCATGAAATATATTTCATTTGCAATTCCATGTTATAACTCAGAGGCATATATGGAAAAGGCAATCAATTCTATTCTTGTTGGGGGCGAGGATGTTGAGATCATTGTAGTGAATGACGGATCAAAAGATGGAACTCAGGAAATCGCAGAACGATATCAGGAAAAATATCCGACGATTGTAAAAGCAGTCGCGAAACCGAACGGTGGACACGGAGATGCAGTGAACTGTGGACTGGAGCATGCGACAGGAAAGTATTTTAAGGTTGTAGATAGTGATGACTGGGTAGACGAGGAAGCACTGTTAAAGGTTCTTGACACAGTCAAAGGATTTGTAAAAGATGAGTCTGAAGTAGATATGGTCATTGCGAACTATGTATATGAGAAGGTTGGCATGACGCATAAGAAAGTCATTCGTTACGATAACGTTCTTCCGGAGAATCAGATTTTTAAATGGGAGGATATCGGACATTTCCGTCTGGATCAGTATATCTTGATGCATTCTGTAATTTACCGTACAGAGATGCTTAAGCTTTGTCAACTGGAATTACCGAAGCATACATTTTATGTAGATAATATTTATGTATATTATCCGCTGCCACATGTACGTACACTTTATTACATGAATGTAGATCTTTACAGATATTTCATCGGACGTGAGGATCAGTCAGTCAATGAGAAGGTGATGATCAGCAGAATCGACCAGCAGCTTTTCGTAACGAAGAAAATGATTTCTATGTATGAGCTGCGTCTGATCGGAAGTAAGAAACTGAGAAAATATATGGTGAATTATCTGGCGATTATGATGACAGTTTCTTCTATTTTATGCATTCGCTCTAAGAAGAAAGAGAATCTCGAGAAGAAGAAAGAACTGTGGGCTTATCTGAAGAAAAAAGACTATAGGACTTATATGAAGATCCGTTATGGAATTCTTGGACAGACGATGAATTTTCCGGGAAGATCAGGAAGAAGAGTGTCTTCACTTGCGTATACGGTTGCGAGAAGATTTATCGGATTTAACTAAATAAGAACAGTTACAAAAATTCTATGAATATTTGGGACAGGTGAATTAATAAACCAGTCATGACATATACTGATTTGGATGAATTTAGCTTTTAGAAAAGAGTAGAAGATTTGAAGAAAGGAAGTATATGACATGGCTGTTTTATTTTCAGAAAGCAAGACAAAACAAAATCTGATGCGTGCGTTCGCAGGAGAGGGACAGGCGCGGAACCGTTATACATTTGCGGCGGAGCAGGCACGAAAAGAAGGAAAACCTGCAATTGCAGATATTTTTCTATACACAGCAGATCAGGAGCGGGCACATGCGGGAAGATACTATGAATTGTTAAAAGAAGCATCAGGAACGAATATCTTTATTGATGGAAGTTATCCGGTAGATGAGACGAAGACTCTGGTTCAGCTGTTGCGTGCGTCAGAACATAATGAGCAGGAAGAGGCGGAGGATGTGTATCCGGCATTTGCAGATGTAGCGAAACAGGAAGGATTCTTTGAGGTGGCAGCAACATTTCAGCAGATTGCAGAGATAGAAGCAGCACATAGCCAAAGATTCCGTAAGATTGCAGACAGCCTGGAGAATAACACGTTTTATATGTGCGAAAATACGGATGGAACCAAAAAATGGATCTGTACAAATTGTGGTCACATCTACGAAGGGAAAGAAGCACCTGCATTATGTCCGGTATGTAAGCACCCACAGGGATATTTTCTTCCTGGTTTTCTTGATTTGCACATTGGATTTTAGGCAATGAGGCATTTCAGAAGTTTTTGAAAAAACGGGCAGATTTATAAATGAAGAGGAACAGCAGGTGGCATGTGTATTGCCAATGGGCTTGTTCCTCTTTTATTATCTTTATGAAAGTTCCCTGTCCTTCCCAATAAAGAAAAGTGCAATCGTATCCGGTCCGACATGGCTTCCGGTACAGAAATCATAAGAAGTATTTATAAAATCACGCACTTTGATTTTCTGTTGGATCTTGTCCATGATGTAAAGCGAATCTTCATATGCATCTGCATGTGCGATCCCGAGAATCTGCTTTTCTGGCTCTACAATGTTGTCGCAGACCAGATTGACCAGTTCGTTCAGTGCGGATTTACGTCCGCGACAGTTCTTGTAAAAAACGATATAGCCATCTTTATTTCCACGTAAGATTGGTTTGATCTTAAGAACATTTCCGATGGTGGCAACGCTTCCTTTGACTCTTCCGGTGCGGGAAAGATATTTTAAATCCCCGACAGTGAAGACTCCGTTCATTTTTCCAACATAATATTCCAGAGTATCAGCGACCTCATCCACAGACATTCCTTTGGCACGCATCTCGCTTGCATAGATGGCAAGGATTCCCTGGGCAAGTGAGGCATTGAGAGAGTCGACCAGACGAATCTTGTGTTTATCTCCGAATTCATCTAACAGCTCTTCTGAAGCTAATCTTGCGGAATTGTAAGTACCACTGATATTTTTACTCAGTGAGAAATATAATACATCCTGGTCTGCTTCGAGTGCGCTTCGAAATGCTTCCTCAAAGGCAGCAGTGCTGATCAGTCCGGTTTTGATTTCGCAGCCCCTGCTCATGGCCTGATAGTATTCGGATCCTTTCTGACGTTCTTCCTCTGGTGAAAGATCCGGGTCAAAACAGGTAATCTCTTTGCCGTCAACAAGATTGACGAAAGAAATCACGTGAATATCGTATTGTTTTGCAGTTACAGCCGGCAGATTGGCTGCCGAGTCAACAAAAATCTGAAACATAGTATCTTTATCCTTTTATCCCTGTTTATTTTTGCAGTAAAAAATCTTAGAGCAATAATATAAATTCTAACACTGAATGCAAAGGAATGCAATTAAGAGAAAATAAAATCGATTTGCCTTAGTCTAGTAATAAAATTATAAAATTTTAGAACTAATAATAGAATCTATAAAAGTTAATAGAATGCAAAAAACAATAAAATTCATATAGTTTTTATATTGCGATGCAAAAACTATTGAATATTATTGCTTTTTACATTATCATAGGTGAGACGATGTGGAAAATCAATACTATTGGAGATTTATCAGGATTATCTAAAACAGCATGGCGTGGACGAAGAGCAGATTATTGCAATTAATTTTGAAGATCTTGATTATGAGGAACTGACAGAATATAAGTAACTACAGCGACTATATGTAGTCGCTGAAATAAATACCGTAGTTTCGGGGCTTTCAGCCCAGTGACCACGAGTTTTGAGAGGAGAAAAGAACTTATGAAAAGAGGAAGAAAGATTTTGGCGCTCTTTCTGATCATTACAATGCTTCTTCCATTTGTAATGAATATTCCGGCAGAAGCGGCAGAAAAAAGCAAACAGTTAGATGTATTGTTTACGCATGACACACACTCGCATTTAAACAGCTTTTCAACAATTGTAGATGGAGAACAGAAAGAAGTCGGCGGATTTGCGAAGCTAAAGACTCTGATTGACGAGAAGAAGAAAGAGAATCCGGATACACTGATATTGGACGGCGGTGATTTTTCAATGGGAACGCTGATCCAGACAGTTTATGATACCGAAGCAGCGGAACTTCGGATGCTGGGATATCTCGGATGTGATGTGTCAACTTTGGGAAATCATGAATATGATTATCGCTCCAAGGGACTGGCAGACATGCTGACAGCGGCGAAGAATTCCGGCGAGACGGTACCGAGTCTTGTCGTGTGTAATGTTGATTGGGACAGCATGGAAATGAACGGATTAAGTGAAGGTCAGAAACAGATCCAGTCAGCATTTGAAAACTATGGCGT
>OCPS01001290.1_pt1 | contig 21587 bp, 19 predicted proteins | sample 1538651 | NCBI WGS metagenome assembly OCPS01 (sample SAMN04571715, study PRJEB22368) | human gut metagenome | biome: human gut; material: stool | host: Homo sapiens | place: Luxembourg | collected 2012-09-21 | reverse complement strand
TTTGTCTGCCGCCTAAAGCGGTCTGAAGCACGTGACTTTAGTCATGTGAGGTTCAGTTCGTATAAAAACAGTATCGGAAAATAAGAAAAGAACCGACAGAGAAATCTGAGAACTAAACTAAAGATTTCCCCGCCGGTTCTTTTTCTATGCATCTATTTTCATCCATTATATATTTCGCATTGACTTTTTATATACCGATTGGTATAATGATAACAGAAACACACATAAGAAACCTGCAAAATCCAACAAAATTCGTCAAAATTGCCAAAAACTCACGCGATTCGACCATCACACACAAAAGCAGACTTCTTAAATACAAAATCAACAAAAGCATTTTAAACCAAAACAAATGCCAACTCACACGTAACAAACAACCACCCAAACACACCGCGGCCAGGCGAACTCCAGAGAGCGTCCCTTCCGCAACAAAGAGGATTCAAAATGGACAATCGTCAGCTAATCATGAACTCAGCTCTGACCCTCTTCTACGAAAGCGGGTACGACGCCGTCGGTGTTCAGCAGATCGTAGACTCCGCCGGAGTATCCAAACCAACCCTGTACTATTACTTCGGCAGCAAACAAGGCCTCCTCGAAGCCCTGCTAAACGAGCACTTTCAGCCCATGGAACAAAAACTCATCGAAGCCTCCGAAACCGGGAAAAACATCCCCGAAAAACTGTACCGCATCGCGCGTGCCTTCTTCAACGGAGCCTCCGAAGACCCGAAATTCCATATGCTGATGATGGCACTGTTCTATTCCGGAAGAAAAAGCGAAGGCTTCCGCACCGTATACCCCATGATTGACCGGTTCTATCACCTGTGCGTCGACGTCTTCGACAACGCCAGCGCCGAACTCGGCAACATGAACGGCCGTCAGGAACAATTCGCCGTAGGCTTCTCCGGAATCCTGATGCACTACCTGATGATGACAGCAGGAGATCAATCCGATCTTTCCAACCTCGTCGTCCGGGACGAAGAAGTCTACCGTCTGGTACACCAGTTCATGTATGGAATTTACTCATAACCCAAAAACAAGGAGGACAAACAAAATGGCACCATGGTATGAAGAGGCAGAATTTTATCACATCTATCCGATTGGACTGACCGGCGCGCCGAGAAAAAATGAATCGGAAGAAACCGTACACCGCTTTTCCACACTGGAACAGTGGCTTCCGCACATCGCAGATCTCGGTTGTACCGCAATCTATATCGGCCCCTTGTTTGAATCAACCACACATGGATACGACACAAAAGATTACAAACAGGTAGACCGCCGCTTAGGCGACAACGCGGACTTTGCCGCATACGTAAAAAAAGCCCACGAACTCGGCATCAAAGTCGTCGTAGACGGTGTCTTCAACCACACCGGCCGCGAATTCTTTGCCTTCCGCGACATTCAGGAAAAAAGAGAACAGTCCCCGTACTGCGGATGGTACAAAGGAATCTGGTTCGGCGGAAACACCTGCTATAACGACGGATTCTCCTACGAAGCATGGAGAAACTGCTTCGAACTCGTCAACCTGAATCTCCAGAACCAGCAGGTCCGCGACTATCTCCTTGATGTCATCGACTTCTGGATCGACGAATTCGACATCGACGGCATCCGTCTCGACTGCGCCGACTGCCTGGATTTCGGCTTCATGGAGCAGATGCGCGCACGCACATCCGCCAAAAAACAGGACTTCTGGCTGATGGGCGAAGTCATCCACGGCGACTATGCGCGCTACATCGGAGACGGCCAGCATCTGCTGCACAGTGTCACAAACTACGAGCTTCACAAAGGACTTTATTCGGGACATAACGATCATAACTACTTCGAAATTGCACATATGATCCGCCGCGAATTTGACGAAAACGGCGGCATTTACAAAGGAAAGAAACTGTACAGCTTCGTTGACAACCACGACGTAGACCGTCTGGCCAGCAAGCTGAACGTAAAAGAAAACATGATTCCAATTTATGCGCTGCTGTACTTCCTGCCGGGCATCCCGTCCATCTATTACGGATCGGAATTCGGCATCGAGGGAAGAAAAGAAGGCGGAAACGACGATCCGCTGCGTCCGGCGCTGAATCTGGAAGAACTGGAGAAAAATCCGCCGGCAGAAAAACTTCCGGCATGGATCAAAACATTATCAGACGTCAGAAAAAAACATCCTGCAGCACGAACGGGAAGATACCGCGAACTCATGCTGACCAACCGCCAGTATGCCTTTGCACGCCTAGATGAGACAGACGCTCTGATCACAGCAGTAAATAATGATGAAAACCAGAGTGCGGGAGTCTGGATTCCTGCATCTTGCGACGGAACATGGAAAAACGCGGTAACCGGAGAAGCCATTTCTCCGGAAAATGGAAAACTTTTTGTTGAAGTACCTCCGTGCGGCTGTGTTCTGATTGAAAAAGAATCATAAAGGGGATTTTTTCTATGAAGGAAACTGCAAAAACAACAGCAAAAACCAGAAAAGCGCCAAAAAAACCGGTGGGCTATCAGCCAAGATTTTCTGAACTGGATCAGTATTTGTTTGGTCAGGCAACCCATTACGATATTTTCCGGAAAATGGGTGCGCACCTGGACAAAAAAGACGGCAAAGTAGGAGCCTGGTTCACCGTATGGGCTCCGCATGCGGCGGAAGTATCTGTCATCGGCGAATTCAACGGCTGGGATGCCCATGCCAATGTGATGCGGAAAGTCGGCGAGGACGGCGTTTATGAAGTGTTCATTCCGGGCGTGACCGAGGGAATGATGTATAAATATTACATCCGCACACCGGACGGAAGAGAACTGTACAAAGCAGATCCATACGCATTTGCATCCGAAAAACGGCCGGGTACCGCGTCAAAAGTAGCGGAAATCGAAGGCTACCGCTGGGGTGACAGCGAATGGCTGACGAACCGCAAAAAATTTGACGTTCAGAAATCCGCGCTCTCCATCTACGAAGTGCACCCGGGCTCCTGGATGAAACATCCGTGGTCCGAATCCAACCCGGACGGATTTTACAATTACGTTCAGTTCGCACATTCGCTTGCCGATTACGTAAAAAAAATGGGCTATACCCACGTAGAGCTGATGGGAATTGCAGAGCATCCGTTTGACGGTTCCTGGGGCTATCAGGTAACGGGCTATTACGCACCGACCTCCCGCTACGGAACACCGAAAGAGTTTAAATATCTTGTTGATTATCTGCATAAAAATAAAATCGGTGTTATTCTGGACTGGGTACCGGCACACTTCCCGAAAGATGCGCACGGCCTTGCTGATTTTGATGGCCAGCCGCTGTATGAGTACGCCGACCCGAGAAAGGGCGAGCACCCGGAGTGGGGAACGAAGATCTTTGATTACGGCAAAAATGAAGTGAAAAACTTTATGCTGGCAAATGCGCTTTATTGGGTAGAAGAGTACCACGTAGACGGTCTCCGTGTCGATGCTGTTGCTTCGATGCTGTATCTCGACTACGGAAAAGAGCCGGGCCAGTGGGTGCCGAACAAGAACGGCGGAAATGAGAATCTCGAAGCCGTCGAGTTCTTCAAACACCTGAATACCCTGGTGCGCGGACGAAACAAAGGTGTCATCATGATTGCCGAGGAGTCCACAACGTGGCCGAAGGTAACGGGAAGCGTAGAGGACGGCGGCCTGCATTTCTCCTACAAATGGAACATGGGATGGATGCATGACTTCCTCGATTACATGAAGCTCGATCCATACTTCCGCAAATACAACCATAACAAGATGACCTTCGGCATGACCTATGCATTTTCCGAGAACTACATTCTGGTGCTCTCGCACGATGAGGTTGTCCACTTGAAATGCTCGATGATCAACAAAATGCCGGGCGATCTGGAGGAAAAATTCCAGAACCTGATGGTAGGCTATGCTTTCATGTTCGGGCACCCGGGCAAAAAACTTCTGTTCATGGGACAGGATTTCGGACAGCTCCGCGAGTGGAGCGAGGAACGCGAGATCGACTGGTTCCTGCTGGCAGATGAGGGGCATCAGCATCTGCAGACCTTCTTCAGTGACCTGCTGAAAATGTACCGCAAGTACCCGGCACTCTACGCGAACGACTGCGGCTACGAAGGCTTCCAGTGGATCAATGCCAACGACGGCGACCGCAGCATTTACAGCTTCGTCCGCTGGTCACCGACAGGAAAAAACAACCTGTTGTTCGTCTGCAATTTCACACCGGTCGAGCGTCCGGATTATATGTGTGGCGTACCGCGCAAAAAACAGTACCGCCTGATACTCGACAGCTCCGATATGAAATACGGCGGCCCGACCGAAAAACGCCAGGTAGCCTACCGTGCCAAAGAGGGAGAATGCGATGGCCAGCCATATCGGATTGCATATGCACTTCCGGCGTATGGTGTGGCGGTGTTCAGCTTCTAAAATAAGATAGCTACTAATTTTCATTAATATCATGACCGGCAGAGAACGAAAGAGATTTCTTAAATCTGTCGGTCATTGTGTTTTGTGTTCGAAGGAAAAGAGGTGTTGATTTGATGAAAGAAGAAAGAAAAGAGCCGATACAGATTCCGCACATCCAGACAATCAACGATCACATTTCCTATCTTACACCGACAGAACATCCACTTTCGGCAAATGTTGTGATCATCGAGGGTGATGCATTTTTCTGGGTATATGACGTGGGAAATCATCCTGCGGTTTCAGAAATTCTGCAGAAAAAGTCAGAACAGACAGGAAAAGAAATTCGGGTGATTTTATCCCATTTTCATCCCGACCATATCGGGAATCTGTCGGAGATTTCGTGCGAAGCGGTTTACCAGGGGAAAAATACGTTTCGTTATACAAAAACAGGAACTGTGATAGAAGAAGATACGTGGTTTCAGGACGGTGACGTGTGGTTACATTTATTTCCGATTCCATCGAGTCATGCCAAAGGATCGCTTGCATTGGAAGTGGATGAGACGTGGTGCTTTCTCGGGGATGCGGCATATGCGACGCAGAAAAACGGACAGACCGTTTATAATGCCGAGCGCCTGCTGGCAGAAATCCGAGTTCTGAAAAACGTGCGTGCGCCGCATTTTTTCCTAAGTCACAGCGAACCGTTTCAGCAGAACAAAGAGGATGTGCTGGAATGGATGGAAGCGATTTATGAGAAACGGAAACGAGATGAATCATATATAAAAACACCCCAGCGCTTATGACAGGGAGTCCTTCGAGGCTGAATCAGTTATGCCACTTCGGCAATTCACTTTCTTTCACCGAAACTGATTCAAGATCCATATTCGACCAATATGAGCCGATATCTGAACTTGTGAAGTATTCAAAATTGCCCGTGGAAGATTTCAGCTTTCCGTTCTTGACTCCATTGCAGACATAAACCAGTTCGTAGTTTGTCCCATCCGAAAGGTTAAATCGAAAACTGGTCACATCTGCGCCTGTGATTTCCTCGACTTGTTTGTCTGTCAATGATAAGTTTTCAAACATATGATACAAGTCTGTTATATCAGTTTTTGCAACGACTATTTTCTTTTCTGCTGATACCGGTGCTCCCGCATAGTGGTACATTTCGATATTTTCAACATCTCCAACTTCAAAAGGAAAGTCGATATGGACCGTTTCTTTGCTACAGCCGACCAGTACCATCATTAAAATCAGAAAGGATATCAAATTTGTCGCTTTTTTCATATCATTGCACTCCTCGTCATGTTTTTGACAGGTCAAGAGTTCAAAAATCCTCTTGCAAGCGAGCTTGCATTAGCTTTTTGAGCCTGGTATCATGATGATTTGAGTATATCATAGTTTAACCGAATCAAGCAAGTCACCTGCTTCCATTGCGCGAAGCAATAAGCAGGGGGTTGGGACTTACTTGATTCGGTTAAACAAACAAGGGAGATGAAAAAATGAATGAAATTATAGCTTTACAGAAATATGAAAACGAAGCACAACTTGCAAAAGAGCTGATTCGAGGCTTTTGGCTGGCTCATGGTGATTATGTTATAACCGACGAAGAGGCCGCGGAGAATCTTGCTGCCTGGACAGACAAAGGGCATGTGTTTTATTTTATCTTAAAAGAAGAGATCCCCATTGGATTTGTGCATCTCGGAAGCCGCGGGGCGGAAGTTGACTGGATCGAAGATCTTTTCGTACTTCCGGAATACCAGGGAAACGGATACGGAAGTCATGCGATTGCGCTGGTCGAAGCCGAGATAAAAAAGTATTCTGAATCTGTCTATCTTGAGGTAGCTGCGCGAAATTTTGGAGCGATGAAACTCTATCATAGATTGGGATATCATTGCCTGAACACTGTGACGTTACGCAAAGATTTTCAACCGGAGAATTTTGAAGTGATTCGCAGCGAAGAGCTTTTGGGGTATCCGTTGGAAGTTAAGAAGTATATTAAGTAGAATCTCACGCCGATTTGCGCAGCAAATCCAGACCTCCCCACCGCCCGCCTCAATGTCAGCCCGGAAGTGCGTCTGTGTCGTCTGGGACTGTGCCCCAGGGCACAGTCCCAGGCGGCGCAGGTGCACTTCCGGGTGTCCGTTTTTTAAACAACCGCAACCCCCGCCATCCCCAGTACCGCCGCAATCGCAAACAGCACCAGCAGATGCACCGGATAAAACGCATAAAACGGATACTTCAGATTCAATCCCCGTTTTCCGTTATAAAAATGCACCGGAATCATAGCCAGAAAACAGGTGATTTCATTCAGACTCAACAGCGTAAGCACCGCACACCCGATTCCGATACAGTACATTTTATTCTTTCTCATATTATACATCAGCACAATCGTCAGAATTCCCATTGCACTGTAATCTGTCTTCAACAGCGTGGCCACTGCACAGGCTGCCACAATCACCAGCAGCTTGCCAACCGAAACCTTCCAGTTCGCCCTCTGCCATGCACCGGCATCTTTTTGCGCTTTTGAATCGATTTTCTGCAGAAAAATCATCATCACAAGGCCGATAAATAAAGTGAAAAAGACATTCTGATAATCCAGATAAAACGGTTTTCCCGCAAATGCCAGATCGAACGGAATCTCCGAAACCAGTGCAAAAATCCCAAGATTCAGCGCATACTTTTTCACATCATGCGTATGCATGAACCCTTCAATCAACAGAAAACAGAAAATCGGAAAACTGATCCTTCCGATTGCGCGCATAATCATATCCGCATAATAAATCACAGCTGTGTTTCCGGTAGAGAGAAATGATGCGCCTCCGTCCGAAGCGTTCACCGCATTCAGAAGACCGCGGGAAATCAGGATTCGGTCGAAAAGTACAGCTGCAGTGTGGTCGATCAGCATACAGACCATCGCAATGATTTTCAAGGTACTGCCGGGAATTTTACCGGCGCTTTTTACGGGTTTCGCAGTAGTAGCTGCCATATAAAACATCCTTTCTGGAACGCAAACGAAAGGCAGACTGTGCAAGCCGTCTGCGGATCAGGTTCCTGTAACGACAAACAGCAGAAAATCCTGCTGTTTTGCCAGAGTTGTAATACTATGATTATACGTTCTGAGGAGGTTAATGTCAAAGAAATAAATGGTTTTCATCACTGGCTGTTTTTGCGTATTTTCTTCTGCGTCCTGTGGTAAATCACAGGCAGAGACAGAAAAAACAGTTCTGAAATAACGCAGAGTATGGTAGAATCTGCCAGTCGGGTAAATGAAAATAGAAAGCGTCTCCGGGCTCATCCCAAAACGAACGGGGCAGCGTACCAATTCGTAAACCAGAATTGGTACGCTGCCCCGTATTTTAAAATACATCCAGGTCTTTTCCGTTCACGACATATCCGTCATACCCTGCATCCCGGATTTCATCCAGAATCGCGGCATCGCGCCATGCCATCTCGGCGGCAAGGTTTTTGTGGTTATCCTGTACATTCATATGGTAAATCCGGTGATACGTAACGAGCAGTTTCGGATTTGCCTTTTTTGCAACACCGGCAAGATCCGTGCTTAACGTATGCACTTCCCGGTGGTATTTCTGCCATTTTGGTTCGCGGCAGGAGATTCCGGCGGCGTATTCCACTTCGTGCAGCAGGATATCACAGCCTTTCGATTTTTCTGCCACGAGATCCAGCGGAGCGGTATCGCCGGTGATGACGATTGTGCGGTCCGGTGTGGTGAATTTATAGCCGTAGCATTCCAGTGTTCCGTGGCTGACCGGAAAAGCCTCCACCGTAACCAGGTCATCCCGGTAGACAATGCCGGATTCAATTTCTGTTACCTCAACGCGGTAGCCGGATTCGTTTGCTTTTTCGAAACCGTGAATTCGGAAATCAATGTCGGTTTCATAGGCCTGTAAGATATGATCGGTCATGTGCTGTAAGCCCTTTGGCCCGAAAACTTTCAATGGAACCGGGCGCTCCAGCACCCACGGAGTAAAAATCAGATCCGGGTATCCGGCGGTATGGTCTGTGTGAAGGTGCGTACAGAAGGCAACGGTCAGAAGATCCGGCCGCAGGGCATCCACGCCGTTAAAATAGGCGGCTGAGGCCTGGCGGACAACGCCAGGGCCAAAATCTACCAGATAAGCACGGTCACCGACCACGACAGCGGAGGAAGGTCCGTTGGCATTCGGACACGCATTTGGTGTGCCGGTTCCGAGAAGAACAAGTTTTGTCTGCATTCTTTCTCTTTTCCTTTTCTTTTTTTGTTTCTGTTTCTGTTTATGATTTTCTGTTACGATTTCTGCTTTTGCCTTATTTCTCTTCTTTTGATTCATTGTTTTTGGTTTCCGGAAGATGCTTAATGGAAATTCCGGTAAATCCATAGAAAATACTGAAAACCGGGGTCAGGTAAAGCAGGAATAAGTACGGGAAAAATGCCGACCATGCAACACCAAGTGTGCCGGCCATGTATACGCCGTAGCCATGCCATGGAATCATAGGACCAGCCATAGTTCCGGAGTCTTCGAGGCAGCGGGAAAGAATTTCCGGTGCAACCTTGCGCTCTTGAAAGACAGGTGCCATCAGACGGCCGGTCAGAACGTGTGCCATCGGCTGGGAGCAGCTGATGAGGCTGGTCACGTAACCGACAATCATCGTTGCCAGGATCATACTTCCATCGCTGTTGATTCTCTTTACAATCGCCTGAAGAATGTGATCCAGTACACCGAGTTTTTCCAGCATGCCGCCCATGCCGACAGCAAAGCAGATAATGGCTACGTACTGGAGCATGCTTCCCATGCCGCCGCGGTTTAGGATGGATTGTAATACCGGTTCTTCGATTGTGGTTGTGTAACCGTTGTAAGCTGTGCGGATGATGCCCTGCAGAGTATCGTGCTGCACAAAATAGGAAACAAATCCGGCAGCGAAGCTGGAAAGGCCAAGTGCAGAGATCGCATTTACTTTGCAGAGGAGCAATACAATAATCAGGATGGCAGGGATCATGGTAATCCATCCGAGCTGGAATTCACCGTTTAAAGCATCGATGTAAACGGTAATGCTTCCCTCGGTATAGCTTCCGCTGGTCTGCTGGAAACCGAGAATAGTAAAAAGAATTAAGGTAATCACATACGTTGGAAGGGTGGTCCAGAGCATCGAGCGGATATGATCGCCAAGTTTGGCATCTGCAACGGCCGGAGCAAGGTTTGTGGTATCGGAAAGAGGACTTAATTTGTCACCGAACATGGCACCGCAGATGACAGCACCGGCTACCATGCCAGGATGGATACCCATGGCGTTTCCGATCGCCATCATGGCAACACCTGCGCTTCCGGCGGAACCATAGGAAGTACCGGTTACAATACTCAAAATGGAGCAGAACAGCAGCGTCAGAGGCAGCAGCCAGGACGGGTTAATCATTTTTAAGCCCCAGGAAATGATGGTGGCAATGGTACCACTCTGCAGCCAGGTGCCGATCATGACACCGATGGCCATCAGAAGGCAGAGCGTCGGGACGACCATACGGATGGCATCGTATGCGCCGGCAACAATTTTGGCGTAAGAAATACCGAAAATTTTACAAAACAGATAGATAAAAATCCAGCTTGCAAACAGGCCGATCATAGGACCGCCGGTTTTCAGGCGGATACAGACTGCGACGGATACGATGATCAGCAGCAGCAAAAGCAGTGACTGTGGCAGATTGAGTTTTTTTTCTTTCGTTCCACTCATAAAAAAAGTCCCCCATTCATAGGTAAAATGATTTGCTCATTCAACGCGTTAAAGTAGAAAAGATATGTAATATATTATAATGGTGAAATGCAGAAAAAGCAAGGGAAATCCCCTTGATTTTTTGTTCTATGGTTGCTATAATAGGCGTGAGTGTGGGGCGGAGGATAAACTTCGGCCCTTTTATAGCTAACTATAAACGGAATCAACAAGATAAAGAGGTTAAATCAATGACAAGAATAGACATTATTTCAGGTTTCCTGGGCGCAGGAAAAACAACCCTGATCAAAAAACTCCTCGGAGACGCACTGAAAGGCCAGCAGGTTGTCCTGATCGAGAACGAATTCGGTGAAATTGGAATCGACGGAGGCTTCTTAAAAGATGCCGGTATCGAAATCCGTGAAATGAACTCCGGCTGCATCTGCTGCTCTCTTGTGGGAGACTTCGGCGTAGCATTAAAAGACGTTATCACCAAATATCACCCGGACCGCATCATCATCGAGCCGTCCGGCGTAGGTAAACTCTCCGACGTCATCAAAGCGGTAGACGGCGTAGAAAAAGAAGCAGGCGTAGCCCTGAATTCCGCAACAACCGTAGTCGACGTTATGAAATGCAAAATGTATCTCAGAAACTTCGGCGAATTCTTCGAGAATCAGGTAAAGAGCGCAGGAACCATCATCCTGAGCCGTACCGATAAAGCCGATACGGAAAAAGTAGAGGCAGCTGTAAAAATGCTCCGCGAACTGAATCCGGAAGCACACATTATTACCACACCGGTTGAAGTACTGGGTGGTAAGAAAGTACTCGATACGATGGAAGGTGCCATCATCAACCTTGCGCAGGTAGAAGGGGAAGAGCATCATCACCATCATCATGACCACGACGAGTGCTGCTGCGGCCATGACCACGATGAGGAGCATGAGCACCATCATCACGATCATGATGACGAGTGCTGCTGCGGTCACGATCACGAGGAGCACGAGCACCATCATCACGACCATGATGACGAATGCTGCTGCGGTCACGATCACGAGGAACACGAGCATCACCATCATGACCATGATGACGAATGCTGCTGCGGTCACGATCACGACCATGAGCATCATCATCACGATGATGCGTGTGGCTGCGGTCACGAGCATCACCATCATCACCACGCAGACGAAGTTTTCACAAGCTGGGGTCAGGAGACTGTGAAGACCTTCACCAAAGAGCAGATCGAAGGCATCTTAAAGAAACTTTCCGAGGATACCGCTTATGGTATGGTTCTTCGGGCCAAAGGTATGGTAGCAGGCGCCGATGGACAGTGGATCTATTTCGATATGGTTCCGGAAGAGTACGAAGTACGTGACGGAGCACCGGAATTCACCGGAAGAATCTGTGTCATCGGTTCCAAATTAGCAGAAGATAAGCTGGCAGAGCTGTTCGGACTGTAAAAATACAAAGTAGCTGCGAAAATTACGGTCCGCAGGGTACCTGTGAACTGTAGTGAAGCTGCCGCATCAGAAACAAAATCCGATGTGGCAGCTTTTTTCTTGATTTAGAGACAAAGCAAAAGGCACGCCCGGAATCTCAGCCGCAAAAGCAAGTGCAGAAAGATTCCGGGAGTACGTCAAAGACAACGGAGGTACAAAATGTACGAAGAAGACGAAGTAGAAATTCCGATTTATCTCATAACAGGATTTCTGGAGAGTGGAAAAACCTCTTTTATCAATTTTACCGTAGCACAGGAATATTTCCAAATTGACGGGCCGACCCTTCTGATCACAACCGAAGAGGGTGAGGTAGAGTATGACGAAAAAGAACTGCTCAAACACAATACAGTACTGGAAATCGTAGAAGGACCGGAGCAGTTTACTTTAGATTACCTGAAAAAACTGAACCGTAAATATCGCCCGGAGCGTATTATTCTGGAATACAATCCGCTCTGGAGTGTAAAAAAACTCGAAGAAATGGAGCTGCCGCGCGGCTGGGGCATTGTACAGGAGATTGTGACAGTCGATGCAAGCTGCTTCCAGATTTATATGCAGAATATGAAATCTGTTTTCATGGAGATGGCAAAAAATGCGGATATGGTTATGTTCAACCGCTGTCGTCCGGAAGATCCGCTTCCATCCTTCCGCCGCAGCATCAAAGTAGTCAACCAGGCGTGCGACGTTCTGTTTGAGAACGAAGAAGGCGAAATTGACAACATTTTTGAGGATCAGATGCCGTTTGATACCGATGCCGATGTGATCGAGATTGATGACGCCGATTACGGAATCTGGTATGTCGATATGGGCGACAACCCGGAGCGTTACGAGGGCAAGACTGTTCATTTCCGCGGTATGGTATTAAAGAGCAAGGATGTCGGAGCCGATTTCTTTGTTCCGGGTCGTATGGCAATGACCTGCTGTGCAGATGATACTTCTTTTATCGGCTATGTCTGCAAATGCGCAAGCGCCAAATCTCTCGTAATGGGTTCCTGGGTTGACGTGACTGCAACGGTAAAATGGGGCTATATGAAGGTTTACGATGGCGAAGGCCCGGTTCTGTATGCAAAAGAAATCAAACCGGCCAAGAAACCGGAGAGCGAGCTGGTATACTTTAACTAAACATTGCCGAAGCATTTCAGCGAATAAAAGAGCAGGAAAAAGGCTGCTCTTTTGTTCGTGTTCTTTCTTTATGACAGATGGAAAAACAATATATCATTTTTCGGTGCGGCGAAGCAGCTATTCGGTTATGCGCAAGTAGCGAAGTGGATGGAGAATATCCGTTTTGACCGTGACGTGAACAAAAACTGCGCCGGAAAATGGTCTGATGACAGGAGAATTTATGTATATTATAGTAGGTCTGGGAAATCCAACGCGCCAGTACGAAGGGACGAAGCACAATGTCGGATTTGATACCATCGATTATCTGATCGATGAATATCAGATCCCTTCCTCCGGTACAGGCCACAAGGCTCTGTTCGGAAAAGGCATGATCGCAGGTCAGAAGGTTATCGTTGCAAAGCCGATGACATATATGAACCTGAGCGGTGAGTCCGTGCGGGAGCTGGTGAACTATTACAAAGTGGATCCGGAGAGCGAGCTGATCGTGGTTTACGATGATATCAGCCTGGCGCCGGGACAGATCCGCATCCGCAAAAAAGGAAGCGCGGGCGGCCACAATGGCATCAAAAACATCATCGCTAATCTTGGCACCGACCATTTTATGCGTGTGAAGGTCGGCGTCGGTGAGAAACCGAAAAACTGGGATCTGGCGGACTACGTGTTAAGTCCGTTTACGAAAGACGAACGTCCCCTTGTAAATCTGGCGATCGAGCATGCGGCAAAAGCAATCGAGCAGATGCTGAACGGGGATGTGGACGCAGCCATGAACGAGTATAACCGCAAATCTGCAAACCCGGCAGAGTAAGGAAAATGAAAGCGTTATTAGAACCGATCAAAGAAATTGCCCGTTTTGACGAGCTGTTCCGTGATCTGAAAAAAGGAACCGCAGGTGTGACGGTGATCTCGGGCTGTCTGGAAAGCCAGAAAGCCCATATGATCGCAGGTCTCTCCGAGGATGCCCCGGTGCGGCTTCTGATCGCGGAAAATGAATTAAAAGCAAAAGAATTATATGAGGATTACCGGCTGTACGATGCGGAGACGCTGTATTATCCGGCGAAGGACCTGATTTTCTATCAGGCAGACATTCACGGAAATCTGCTGATCCGGCAGCGGCTTCAGGTGATCCAGGCACTTCTTGAGCGGAAGGAAGTTACCATCATCACCAGTGTAGGGGGATGTATGGACTTTCTTCTGCCTCTTGGCGTGTTCGAAAAACATTGCATCCATCTGCGCAATGACAGCGAACTCGATCTGGATAAAATAAGAAAAGAGCTGGTGCGGCTCGGCTATGAGAGTACCTTTCAGGTGGAGTCGACCGGTCAGTTTTCCGTCCGCGGCGGCATTCTCGATATTTATCCGCTGACGGAACAGAACCCGATCCGGATTGAGCTCTGGGGCGATGAGATAGATTCCATCCGAAGCTTCGATGCGGAGAGCCAGCGGTCGATTGAAAACCTCGAGGAAATCACAATCTATCCGGCATCGGAGCTGATTTTAACAGAGGACACGATTGCGCGCGGCGTAAAAGCTATAAAAAAAGAGGCGAAAGCGCAAAGCACAAAATTCCGCGACAAGATGATGACAGAGGAAGCGGCAAGGATCCGCCATGCGGCAGAGGAAATCTGCGATCAGATCGGCGAGGGCGAAATTCTGCAGGGAGCGGAGCAATATCTTCATTATTTTTATCCGGAGACCGTCTCGTTTCTTGAGTATCTGCCGGAGAACAGCCGCATTTTCCTCGATGAGCCGAACCGCATCATCGAGTGTGCCGATGCGCTGGAAGCAGAATTTCAGGAGAGCGTGAGCCACCGTCTTGAAAAGGGATACCTCCTGCCGGGACAGGCGGAGCTGATGTGCAGTACGGCGGAGCTTGTGGCAAAACTGAACCGCCGCGGCTGTGTTGCCGTATCGCTGATGGAGCCGCAGAAGGGCGAGTGGAACATCCGCGATGAGTTCAGTGTGACGGTGAAATCGGTCAATTCGTATAACAATCAGTTCCCGCTTCTGGTAAAAGATCTGAAATCCTGGAAAAAAGCGGGTTACCGTATTGTACTGGCGAGTCCGTCGCGGACGAGGGCGCAGCATCTGGCAGAGGACCTGCAGAATGAGGAGATTCCGGCCTTCTACAGCGAGAATGAGGAGCGTGTTCTGAAACCGGGCGAGGTCATGCTGATCCACGGCGCGGCCCGCAGAGGCTTTGAATATCCGATGCAGAAATTTGTGCTGATCACAGAGACGGATATTTTTGGAAAAGAGAAGAAGAAAAACCGGAAGAAATCGGAGTATTCCGGTCAGAAAATCCAGAATTTTGCGGATCTTTCGATCGGTGACTATGTCGTGCACGAGAGCCACGGTCTTGGTATTTACCGCGGTATCGAGAAAATTGAGATGGATCGCGTAACGCGTGATTATATGAAAATCGAGTATGCGGGCGGATCGAACCTCTATGTGCTGGCCACCCAGCTTGATACGCTGCAAAAGTATGCGTCCGGCGAAGCCGCAAAGGTGCCGAAGCTGAATAAGATCGGCGGTCAGGAATGGAATAAGACGAAAACACGGGTTCGCCATGCGGTAAAAAATATCGCACAGGATCTTGTGAAGCTGTATGCCGAGCGGCAGGCGTCATCCGGCTATCAGTTTGGAAAGGATACAATCTGGCAGAAGGAATTTGAGGAACTGTTTCCGTTTGAGGAGACGGACGATCAGCTTGCGGCGATCGAGGCGACAAAGGCGGATATGGAGAGTAAAAAGATCATGGACCGCCTGATCTGCGGCGATGTCGGATACGGCAAAACCGAGGTTGCAATCCGTGCAGCGTTCAAGGCAGTACAGGAGAGCAAACAGGTCGTCTACCTCGTTCCGACCACTATTCTGGCACAGCAGCATTACAATACGTTCGTTGAGCGCATGAAGGACTTTCCGGTGCGCGTTGATCTTCTGTGCCGGTTCCGCACGCCGGCAGAGCAGAAAAAAACGCTGGAGGATCTGAAAAAAGGACTCGTGGATATTGTCATCGGAACACACCGCGTTCTGTCGAAGGACGTAAAGTTCAAAGATCTTGGCCTTCTGATTGTCGATGAGGAGCAGCGGTTCGGCGTGACGCATAAAGAAAAAATCAAACAGCTGCAAAAAAATGTGGATGTTCTGACACTGACGGCGACGCCGATTCCACGTACCATGCACATGAGCCTGATCGGCATCCGGGATATGAGTGTGCTCGAGGAAGCACCGCAGGATCGCCAGCCGATCCAGACCTTTGTCTGTGAATACAATGAAGAAATGGTCCGCGAGGCGATTAACCGTGAACTTGCGCGGGGCGGGCAGGTTTACTATGTCTATAACCGTGTCCAGTCGATTGCGGATATGGCGAACACGATCCAGAAGCTCGTGCCGGATGCAAATGTGGGCTTTGCGCACGGGCAGATGAAGGAGCGCGAGCTCGAGAAGATCATGTACGGCTTTATCAACGGAGAGATCGATGTGCTCGTGTCAACAACGATCATTGAGACAGGACTCGATATTTCGAATGTCAACACGATGATTATCCACGATTCCGACCAGATGGGACTGTCACAGCTCTATCAGCTCCGCGGCCGTGTCGGTAGGTCGAACCGGACGTCGTATGCGTTTCTGATGTACCGCAGAAACAAGATGTTGAAGGAAGTGGCGGAGAAGCGTCTCCATGCGATCCGTGAATTTACGGAGATGGGAAGCGGCTTTAAAATTGCAATGCGTGATCTTGAGATCCGAGGCGCCGGAAATCTGCTGGGCGCAGAGCAGTCGGGCCATATGGAATCGGTTGGATACGATCTCTATTGTAAAATGCTCGCAGAGGCTGTCCAGGAGGCGAAGGGCATCGCACCGGCAGAAGCGTTCGAGACAACGATTGATCTGAATGTCAGTGCCTATATTCCGGACAGCTACATCAGCAACGAGTCTCTGAAGCTTGACACCTATAAGCGAATTGCGGCGATTGAAAATAAGGAAGAGTATGAGGACATGACGGAGGAGCTGACCGACCGCTTCGGGGAACCGCCGAAAAATGTACAGAATCTTCTGGCTGTTGCAGAACTGAAAGCGCTGGCGCACTGTGCGTATGTGACGGAGCTGAAACAGATGGGCGATTCGGTACGAGTCACCTTACAGCAGCATGCAAAAATCGATGTGGCGCGGATTCCGGAGCTGCTGCAGAAATACCGAGACGAACTGAAATTCCAGATGGAGTCGCTGGCGTTTGTCTACACGCCGCGGCGGAGAAATTCAAAGGAAAAGATCGATCTGCTGGAGAAGAGCCATGCACTGGTGGAAGATCTGCTGCAGATCACACAGGAGTGAAATACTCGCATAACCACAAAATCGTGTGAAAAAGGCGTGAACAGGGAAGAAAAAAGTTGCCCTGTATCAACAAAAAGGGTATAATAGGAAAAGCGTTTATAAAAATCGATGCAGGACCGGAAATTCGAACGTGTAAAAAGAAAAACTCTTTTTGAGCATACATTTCGCCCTGCATGAGGAGGAAGTAATGAAAAATTTAAAAGCAAAAGCAGTCTGCGTTATGCTGAGTGCTTCGATGGCAGCGATGGGACTGACTGGCTGCGGTTCCGACAATGTGGACGGAACAAAAACGGCAATTACTGTAAATGACGAGTCGATTACACTCGGACAGGCAAATTTCATGCTGAGATATCAGCAGGCAACCATGTACAATTATTATTCCAAGATGTACTCGATGTACGGAATGCAGATGCCGTCTGAGATGTACGACAAGGAAGGCGACGATGGAAAGACTACCGGGGAAACGTTCAAGGAGCAGTCTCTTGATACGATCGAAAAAGAGCTTCTGATGCGGCAGCACGCAGAGGAATACGGAATTTCCCTGACAGACGAGGAAAAACAGCAGGCGAAAGAGGCTGCACAGGCATTCGCAGATAAGAACGGTGACGATGTGATGAAAAAGCTGCACGCAACCGTTGAGGACATCCAGGATGCACTGGAGCTGTATGTTATTCAAACCAAAATTTATGATCCGATCATCGCAGATGTAGATACCGAGGTATCCGATGAAGAGGCAAAGCAGACCGCCATCAGCTACATCACGGTATCCACAGCAGGAACCGAGAAGGATGACGATGGAAAAACGATTGATTTGACGGACGAGGAAAAAGCGGCAAAGAAAGAAATCGCACAGAGATTCCTGGATCTCTTAAAAGAGTCTGAGGATCCTGCAGCCGCATCGTTTACCGATCTGCGCAAGGAGCTGAACGATCAGTTAAATGCGGAGAATACCGCAGATTCCACCGATTCTGCAGATGGCTCCGATGAGAGCAGCTCTTCTTCCGGTGCTTCCGACACAAGCGCATCCGACGCTTCAAGCGCAAGCACATCGAGCAGTTCCGACAGCGATTCCTCCTCTGAGGTTTCTTACCTGACCTCTTCCGAGACATCCTTTGGAACCGGATCGGAAAAAGACGATGACGATACCTGTTCTCTTGGAGATAAAGTAGCGGAAGAAGCAGCAAAGCTGAAGGATGGCGAGTATTATGACGGTGTCATCGAAGGCGACGATGCATATTATGTGATCCGTGTAGATAAAGCATTCGACGAGGATAAAACCGAGTCCAGAAGACAGACTATCATTTCCAACCGCAAATCGGATAAGTACAACGATACACTGGACGGATGGGTGAAGGAGAGCGATATCAAGGTCGCATCCAACTGGAAAAAGCTTGAGGTAACAGACGCAGATCTGTATACGATGACAGTTGACAGCGCTTCTACAGATTCCACAGATGGAACCACAACCGACAGCACAACAACGGACAGTACAGCAACGGACAGTACAACGTCTGACAGCACGACATCAGGCAGTACCGAAACGACATCGACAAGCAGCACAGGCACTGCTTCGACGTCTTCAAGCACTGCAGAATAAAAGCATACGATACAGGACAAACGGCAGCCGGATCCAGGAGAGGGGTCCGGCTGCTGTTTGTGTCTGAAAATGTTTTGGAATAAAAAAGGTAACGATTCAGAGCCCCATCTCGATTCCACTTACGCTGCATCTCGATGTCGCTTCTCGCCATATGAAATTCCAGAAAAATAGCTCATTCATGTAAACATGATTCGCGATTTTTCTTCCATTTCGCATGGCTCTGAATCGTTACAAAAAAAGAAAATAATGCGGAATTTATAGAATAAATTGACAATGGAAAGAAGTCAATCTAAAATGAAATTACAACCAGAGTGTATCTCGCAAATTGCGGAAATAATTTTTCAGACACGCTCTAATGTTCAGGCGAAAACGATGTACCAGGAAAGAAGGTGGAGAAATGAAGAAGGCAGTAATTTCCGTACTTGTCGGTACAGCAGTACTGGCTTTCGTTGCGTGTGGAAAAAATGCTGCAACGGAAAACAGTTCCGATTCGGGTGTTTCAACGGTATCGGCATCCTCGCAGGTGGAAAATGGACAGAAAGCAACCCGTGTGAACCAGGGAACAAATTTGTCTCCGGGGTCACCGAAGAATATCCCGTCCGGTGGGGGGAACAGCTCGGGCAGGACACATCATTCGGAGACGCATCATTCGGAGACACATCATTCAGACGCGCATCATGATTGAGAATGTCGGGGTTTGCTGAACATCCGTGAACAGAAACAGACGAAGGGGTATCCAAAACGGATACCTCTTTTTTTACTTGTCGGGAAAACAATACAATGCTATACTGAACATGAATTTGACGCGAAAAGCGCGGCAGGTTCAGAAAAACAGCCGGGATTTGTCAGTATACGCGGACATGTGCTGCAGGGAACTCGGGCAGAATGGAGAAAAGAAAATGACAAGAGAAGAATTTGAACAGCTTGCCGGAGCAGGTGTCATTTTATTGGATGGCGCAACCGGATCAAATCTGACAAAAGCGGGAATGCCAAAAGGAGTCAGTACAGAGCTTTGGGTTCTGGAGCACCCTGATATTCTGGCAAATTTACAGAAGGCTTACGTGGAGGCGGGAAGCCAGATTGTCTATGCGCCGACATTTGGTGCAAACAGACTGAAATTAGCGGATTATGGAAGAGAAAACGAGGTGGAGGAGCTGAATGCACGCCTGGTGGACATCTCGAAAAAAGCGCTTGCCGGAACAGGTGCGCTGATCGCGGGAGATTTTTCTACACCAGGAAAAATGCTGCAGCCAAAAGGCGATCTCTCTTATGAAGAGCTGCTGGAATCCTACACAGAGCAGGTAACAGCGGTAGCAAATGCGGGTGTTGATCTTCTGGTAGCGGAGACGATGCTGAGCGTGGACGAAACGTGTGTCTTTATGGATGCTGCATTTTCTGTCTGCGATCTGCCGATTATGTGTTCTCTGACGCTGGAAGCAGACGGTTCTGCCCTGTTCGGCGGAAACGCTGTGGAAGCAGTTGAGACACTGCAGGAAATGGGAGCATCCGCCGTAGGACTGAACTGCTCGGTCGGACCGGATCAGCTTGAGGCAGTCGTAAATTCCATGAAAAAAGTGGCAAGAGTACCGGTTATCGTAAAACCGAATGCCGGCCTGCCGAAAATTACGCCGACCGGTGAGGCAATCTACAGCATGGATGCGCCGACGTTTGCAAGATATATGAACATTCTGGTAGACGCGGGTGCAGGCATTGTCGGCGGCTGCTGCGGAACGACACCGGAGTATATTCGTCTGGTGAAAGAAATGCTGGATGCGAGAAAGTAAATCAAAGATTACAATTCGCAGGAAACTGTGAGATGTAATGAATTCCCCTGTTGCGGACAAAATCTGTACGGGGGAATTTTTTTACGTTACCGGAAACTTCGTTGAATTTTCCGATAAAGTAAAAAGCCCTCCGGGCAGGATTCTTTCTTACAGAGAGCAAGACAAAACAGGTTTCAACGATCTGGTTTGATGGACAGTCTGGGTGGAGAAAAAAAGATAGGAAGTCTGGAAAAAAGACATGGAATTGTGGAGAAAAGTCTGGTAGAATACGTGTCGTGTGGAAAACTTTCCGTAAGAAAGGATGATGAAGGATGTATCAGAATTATATTTTTGATTTATATGGAACTCTGGTAGATATACATACGAATGAAAAGAAAGCGTATCTCTGGAAAAAAATGAGCCTGTTCTTCGGCATGAAAGGGGCCGCCTATGAGCCGAAAGAACTCCGGATGGCGTATGAGACAAAAATCAAAGAGCAGGAAGCTGCGCTTAAAATGGAATGCCGCGGCAGCCATGTACCGGAAATCGACATTGCGGATGTGTTCCGGCAACTGTTTGAGGATCAAGCTGTTTCGGTAACGGAAAAAGAAATTGCAGATCTGGCGAAAATGTTCCGTGCGATTTCGATAGAAGAACTGAAACTGTTCCCCGGCGTGCCGGAAATGCTGCAGCGTTTAAAAGACGCAGGAAAGAAGGTTTTTCTGCTGTCCAACGCACAGGCGCTTTTCACCGCGCCGGAAATTTCCCTGCTCGGCCTTACGAAATACTTTGATGGAATCCTGCTCTCATCGGATGCCGGTGTGAAAAAACCGGATCCGGCGTTTTATGAGATGCTGCTGAAGCAGTATCACCTCGATCCGGCAGAATGCCTGATGACAGGAAATGACGATATCGCTGACTGCCACGGTGCAGCCTCTGCCGGAATTGCAAGCCGTTACGTGGCAACGCGCCAGTCACCGAAAATAAACGACCCGCTGCCGGAAAACTGTGAGAAGATCGCGGCGATTGCGGAGTTATTTTAACTGAAGAGCATTCAGCAGCACTCCTGAAAAAATAATGCGAAAAAAGGGGCTGTCGCACTGAATGATGAACCGCTCCCTGTCAAGTAGACAATTGAAAAAATATAAATTTTTCCTGCCAGTAGAAATTTATCTGCTGGCAGTTTTTATGCAGCTTGCAAGTAAATTTCATGTTTTT
>OCPS01001280.1_pt1 | contig 21789 bp, 16 predicted proteins | sample 1538651 | NCBI WGS metagenome assembly OCPS01 (sample SAMN04571715, study PRJEB22368) | human gut metagenome | biome: human gut; material: stool | host: Homo sapiens | place: Luxembourg | collected 2012-09-21 | reverse complement strand
TTTTTAAAATAAACATCGTATCTTAAATCATAAAACACATCTTCATCAAATTCTTTATTCAATATAGATACCTCCTCGTATGAATTTTAATGAAATAAATTTACTAAATTGATTATGTCATAGTTCCTCCTTATATTACTATTCAAAATTATCCTCCCTTATAATAAAGAGGCGAAAAATGCGATTTTTTTTAATTTTTCTTTCATTTTGTTATGTGAAAGCGTTTTCAATCATTTGAAACAAAAAAATAAGACAGGTATTAGTAAATTATCAATACTTGTCTTACTTTAATCTTTAAAAATATTAATTTAATTATTTATACCAAAATATATTTTTAGCTTTTCTTTTTCCATTTAGCATATAATATTATATCTTCTGTAATTGGAAAATCATATAGCACGCCAGTTTCTGTTTCATATCCTAAAAATTCATAGCCATCATATTTTGGTTTATCATAGATGACTTTTCTTTTATCATATACAAGATAACAATAGGTTGTCATATTCATGTAATCTACAAGTTTAACATTATGACAAGCCTTTTCTTCTTTTGTTTCATAAGGAGGCGTTATTTTAGAAAATCCTAGACAATTTCCGGCAACCCATAAGCAGCCATCCTTAGGATTAACTCTAATGCATAAAGGCTCAGCTCCACCATCAATGCCTTCAACAATAGAATCGGTTTTATTAGTATTAATAACATAGAATGTTTTTCCACCATCACATGAACGATATAGTGATGCATCACTTCGATATTTATAATTTGCACCACCAACATAAATTATTTCAGGATGACTAGTATCCACTGCGACTGTCGTAAGTCTTCTTACTGATAATGTGTCAGAACCCAAATTATTAGCAATATTCTCATCATATTTAAATGATACCCTAATATTTTCAGTTAAATCTGTAATCTTAAAATTGTTAAGGTCAATAACAAATAATGAATTCCATTGTGCTGTAACATAAAGCTTGTTATTTATTTCATCATAGGCTAAATCACTTAAATATGCATTATTCCACCACTTGTTTAAATCTGAAGATTTAACTATAACATTCCAGGTTATGCCTTTATCAGAAGAACTTACAATTTGACCAAAGGTATCGTTAATACCATATAAAACACCTGTACTTGATTCTGAATATACTCCAGTAACACCACTCATAGGATGCCAATTTAATCCTAAATCATCACTTCTTAAATTTGCACAAAATAACAAATTTTTATCAAGTTTAGATCCAACACTTACATAATTAGACTGTTCCTTAAGTCTTGATACTCCATTTGGTTTAATATAACCACCTGATATTAAATGGTTATCGTCCATAATAATATTTGCGGTATGCCCGCCATCATAAGATATCGTAATATACCTATTTTTACTATTTCTAGGAGCGAACACTGCATATAAGACATCTTTATTTGCTGCATATCCCCCATAAATATTAGCATTATCATTTAAAGCATTATTAGCACCTAAATTCACATAGTCAAAACTTTTTCCACCATTTGTGGTGAGTGCCCCATAATAATCCTGAGCTCCAAAGTACATAATATCTGAATCATATACATTAAAATTAAATTTACCACCGCACATAATGCCGTTAATACCATTACTATAATATTTAAAACTTTCACCTTTATTTTGAGAACGACTTAACCAATCATTTTCAAAATCATATATAAGATTTTCATCCACAGGTGACCAATAAAAATTCATCATCCTATTAGCGTATGGTAAAATATTATATTCTTTATTCTCTTCTTTTTTAAGCTTATTAGGAAGTGATATATTAAATGTATGTCCACCATCAGTTGAGTACAAAACTGTATTAGACGCAGCCTCATAATATAACGGATTAGTTAAAATCATTACCATATTATTAGGATTTGCAGGGCTTACTTTAATTGTATATAGATGATGGATTTTAGGATCGTAATGATACTGATAATATTTATCATTACCCTCTTTAACAAAATATGAATGCCAATTTTCTGAATACAAGCTAATATTTCCAGCTGTATAATCAGTCTCTGTCGCACCTGTAAAGCTTGTAATTTCTTCAAGTGAATCATGATATAGGTATAACTTATCCACTTCATTTGTATCAGTTAATATATAAGCTTTTTCACCAATAACATCAAGCCCCGTAACATTTGATGCCAATACTTTAGTAAAGCTTTCTCCCTTATTCTTACTTAAAAATAAGCCATTATAATTACCACAATACAAATATCCTCTTGAATCAACCTTAACAATCGAATCTCCTAAATCCTTATTAATCCTTGACCAAGTATAACCACCATCACTTGACTTATAAAGGCCTTTGTTTTCATCTGTAAGAATTGTACTAGTATAATCAGCCTTTTCAATTAAAGATAAATAAACAATACTAGAACCATCAACATTAATATCATAGCTTGAAGGATCAAAGGCCAAATCTTCTTTAGTATTCCGGTAGCCATTAATAGGTAAATGCTTAATAAATTGCCAGGCTTCTCCTTCCGATTCACTCAAATAAATTCCTGTTGTATAAGATATATTAGGGCCATTAGTTCCAAAAGAAATGACCCTTTTAGAATTATTAGGATCAATTTGAATATCACAAATTCCCTGAGCGTATAACCCCTTATTCTTTTTCTTCCAGGTATTACCACCATCTGTTGATTTAAAAATCCCCCCAACATCCGTACCATAAAACATTAAATTGCCATTCTTATTATCTCCCGTAAGACATAAAGGCCACTGAGCACCTTCTCCGCCTTGATAGCCAAGAGATAACATTTCATCTGTTACAATAGGAATTTCTTCAAAGCTACTAATATTAGTTTTATTAGCCTCGTCAATACCTTGAACATGTTCTATGCCACAATCAATTTCTTTCATATTTGCTTGATTAGATGATTCTTGATAACTAGATGTTACATTCGAATCAACAGTGCAGCTTGTAGCTAATAAAGAAAGCGATAATAGTTCAAAAGCTATAAATATTTTTTTCATACCTCACCTTATAGAAAAAAGGCCGCCTTAGCGACCGTTTTTTAGTAGTTTTTAGCATCTACTTCAAAATAGCTTTGAGCATGTTGACAAACAGGACATACAGCTGGAGCTTTCTTACCAATTACAAGATGTCCACAGTTACGGCACTTCCACATAACCTCTTCTGCTTTTTCAAATACCTGTTGCATTTCAATATTAGAAAGAAGCTTTAAATAACGCTCCTCATGAGCACGTTCAATCTTACCAACAGCTCTAAACTTCCAGGCAAGTTCCTTAAATCCTTCTGCCTCTGCTGTTTTAGCAAAATCCTCATACATATCAGTCCACTCATAGTTTTCACCAGCTGCGGCAGCGTGTAAATTAGCAATTGTATCTCCAATGCCATCTAGTTCCTTAAACCACATCTTAGCATGTTCCTTTTCATTTAAAGCAGTTTCTTCAAATATAGCAGCTATTTGCTCGTATCCTTCCTTTTTAGCAACTGATGCGAAATAAGTATATTTATTTCTTGCTTGAGATTCTCCTGCAAAGGCTGCTTGTAAATTTTTTTCTGTTTGGGTTCCTTCATACTTTGACATATTAATTATCTCCTTTATTTTTTATATTTTTTTGGCAATCATCACAAATAGTATTAATCATAAGTTCATAAGAGTCGAGGTATTTAAAATCACGCTTTAAGATTTGAGTTATTTCATCACTATTATAATCATATACCCTTCTACATTTTAGACATAAAACATGCCCATGGGGATAAATTGATTTATCATAAATATCATAACCAAGCGTAGTTTTAAGCTTACGCACTTTTCCTTCATCAACAAGATTACCTAAATTTCTATAAACCGTACCTAAAGAAATATTAGGCATTTCCTTACGAGCTTCTTTATAAATTTCTTCAGCTGTTAAATGAAGCATAGACTCTTTAATTATTCTTTCTATAAGGTCACGCTGCTTACTCATAAATACCTCCTATTAGTAATGATTACTATATACAACTATATTCTAACCTATTTAATTATCTTTGTCAATATTAAAATAGGAATGATTACTATTTTAGTATATCCTTTTTAAACAACAATATACATTTTATAAATCAAAATTTATAAAAAAATATTATATAAAATAATTCTAATTATATTGTCGCTGAATAATTAAAAAAAGAGTATCAAAACGATACTCTAATCCTTATTCTAACCAATAGAATTTTCCATATTAAGATTAATAAGACGATTTAATTCAACAGCATATTCCATTGGAAGCTCCTTAGCAAATGGCTCAATAAAGCCCATTACAATCATTTTAGTAGCTTCCTCTTCGGTTAGGCCTCGGCTCATTAAATAGAATAATTGTTCTTCATTAACCTTAGAAACCGATGCTTCATGCTCAATATACATTTCATCATTACGTCCCTCATTTAATGGAATTGTATCTGATGTTGAAATATCATCAAGAATCAAGGTATCACATTCAACATGACTTCTAGCACCCTTAGCCCCCTCAAGAGCTCTTACCATACCACGGTAATTAACCTTTCCGCCACCACGAGATATAGATTTAGAAATAATTGTTGAAGTTGTATTTTTACCAATATGAATCATTTTAGCTCCAGTATCTTGAAATTGATCCTTTGAGGCAAAGGCAATTGTTACACAAGTACCCTTAGCACGATCACCCTTTAAAATACATGCAGGGTATTTCATATTAATACCTGATCCAACATTGCCATCAATCCATTCCATTGTACCATCCTCTTCAACAAGAGTTCGTTTAGTTACAAGATTTACAATATTATTTGACCAATTTTGAACAGTTGAATAACGACAGTAGCCACCCTTTTTAACGTATATTTCTACGACTGCTGCATGCAAAGAATCCTTTGAATATTGAGGAGCAGTACAACCCTCAACATAATGAATAGAAGCTCCTTCATCTACAATGATTAAGGTTCTTTCAAATTGTCCCATTCTTTCACTATTAATTCTAAAATATGATTGAACAGGCTTTTCAAGCTTTACCCCCTTAGGTACATAAATAAATGAGCCACCACTCCAAACAGCACTATTTAATGCTGCATATTTATTATCATTTGGTGGCACAAGCTTACCAAAATATTCCTTTAATAAATCGGAATATTTCTTTAAAGCTGTATCAGTATCGGTAAATATAACCCCTAAATCATCAAGCTCCTTCAAATTGTTATGATAAACAACCTCAGATTCAAATTGTGTAGAAGCTCCCGCAAGATACTTATGTTCAGCCTCAGGAATACCTAATTTTTCGAAGGTTTCCTTGATTTCTGTAGGAACTTCCTCCCAGGTATGGCCTTGTTTATCCGTTGATTTAATATAATATGTATAATCATCAAAATTAATTGACGACAAATCAGGACCCCAAGATGGATTTTTAAGCTTTAAAAAGGCATCATAGCTTTTAAGACGAAACTCCCTCATCCAATCAGGCTCGCCCTTAGCCTTAGAAATAAATTCAACGACCTCACGTGAAAGACCCTTACCAGAATCAAGAACAGATTTAGTTTCGGTTTTAAAGCCATATTTATAGTCACTAGAAACTAACTCTTCTTCATTATTCTTTGTCATTAGAAGCCTCCTTAATAGCCTGCTCAATAGCTTTCCAAGCTAATGTAGCACATTTTATACGAGCTGGAAATTGACTAACACCACTATATGCAACGGCCTCACCAAGTTCCTCCTCATGCTTAGGATCTTCACCCTTTACAAGTTCATAAAAGTCATTAATAACTTCAAGAGCCTCATCTACCTTAAGCCCCTTTAAAGTATCACTCATAACAGAAGCTGATGACATAGAAATAGAGCAACCTCTTCCATCTTGATGAATATCCTTTATAACTCCATCCTCGATTTTTACTTCTACATTAATATCATCACCACATGAGGGATTTTTAAAATGAACAAATTGATATCCTTCACCATGTGTTAAGCCCTTATTTTTAGGATTTTTAGCATGATCCATAATAACGGCACGATATAATTCTTCTATACTTGACATAAAAAGTCCTCCTAGAAGCTCTTAAAGAAATCACGAGCTTCTTTTACACTATCTACTAATTTATATACATCATCCATTGTATTATATAAATAAAATGACGCTCTTGTGGTAGAAATTTGTCCTAAAAAAGACGTTATAAGCTGAGCACAATGATGTCCTGCTCTAATACAAACATGATTTTTATCATAAATGCTAGCCGCATCATGAGGATGAACTCCCTTAATATTAAAGGCGATAACCCCTGTATCTGTATTTTTATTATATATTTCTACATCTTCAATTTGGCTTAAAAGCTCGATTGCCTTTTTAGCAAGCATATTTTCATATGAGCCAATCTCATCAAGACCGATTTCATCAAGAATTCTACAAGCTTCACCAAGACCAATAACCTCAGCTATCATAGGTGTTCCTGTTTCAAATTTATAAGGGGCATCCTTATAGGTTTGAGAGTCTTTTTCCACTACATCAGCCATATCGCCACCAAATTCAACCGGTTTCATTTTATCTAAAAGCTCCTTCTTACCATATAAAACACCAACACCAGAAGGTCCTAGCATTTTATGTCCGGAAAATGATAAGAAATCACAATCAAGCTCTTTAACATTAATCTTCATATGTGGAATAGCCTGTGCTCCATCAACAGATACAATAATTCCTCTTTGGTGACAAATCTCAATAATTTCCTTAATTGGCGTAATATAGCCCATTACATTAGAAACATATGTCAAAGCGACAACCTTCGTCTTATCAGTTAAAACCTTCATAAAATTTTCAACTGTAATTCTTCCTTCTTTAGTTAAAGGAATATACTTTAAAGTAGCGTGCTTCTTTTTGCAAACATTAAACCAAGGCATATGGGATGAATGGTGCTCAAGCTCAGAGGTTATAACCTCATCACCTTCATTAATATTATCCATGCCATAGCTTAAAGCCACTAAATTTAGGGAAGCTGAGGCTCCTCTTGTAAAAACAACCTCTTCAAATTCAGAGCCAATAAAATTAGCTACAAGATTACGAGCCTCCTCATACATATCAGTTGCTTGATATGAAAGTCCATAAACACCACGATGAACATTACAGCTTAGATTATTATAATAATAATCCATCTTTTCGATTACATGACGTGGCTTTAGGCTTGATGCCGCACTATCAAGATAGCATAAATCCTTATGAGCATCAAAAACCGGAAACTCCTTTTTTATATTTGTAATATTCATATTATCACCCTAGATTAAAGAATAAATTGATGATGAAATCTCATCACATAAAGACTCATCAAGTAAATTATCCATAAATGGATTAATAATACCTGATAAAATAAGCTTAAAGGCTTCCTTATTTGAAAGGCCTCTACTCATTAAATAAAATAATTCGTCATCAGACATTTTACCAATAGCAGCTCCATGATTTGCATGGACATCATATTCATCAATTAAAAGAATTGGAAGTGATTTAACCGCCGATTTTTCGCCACAAATAATTCCCCGAGAAAGTTGTTTACAATTAGACCCTCTCATGCCTTTATATATTTTGCCAGTTGTATTAAAGGTTATTTCACTATTATCAAGACTAATACCATAATTTTCAATATTCGAATTAGAATTAATTGCATTATGATATGCATTTTGAACAAGATTAGAGTTAAAGCCTTTAGCAACAATCAATGAACTTACATCAATTGTTGCATGCTCACCATTAAGATTGAAGACAGAATCAAGCATTATTTTGTTTGAAGCAATCTCCTTAACAACAACCTTACTACCAAAAGAGGCATTAATTGTTTGTTTTGAGGTATGCTCATTAAAATGAATAAAGTTTAAAATAACAAGGGAATCTTCACCAGCATTAATTGTTATATTTTCAATATTAGCATCTAAAAAAAGTAGTTTAGCTTGTGAATCATCATCAACATTAATAATTAATGAATTAGTATTACCAGTAATTTTAAGTTCAAGTGAGGAAGCATTTAATTCATTAACATTCGTAACATCGAAACTTTTCATTATTTAGCCTCTTTACGAGCACAACTTCCAAGTAAGACATGGGTACGCTCTTCTTCCTCAATATTAATACCAAGCTCTTTTTTAACCCATGAATATCCTTCTTGGTCAATCTTCTTAATTAATTCACTTCCGCCCGTTTTTACAACTTTTCCATTAATCATTATATGAACATAATGAGGTTTAATGTAGTCAAGAAGTCTCTCATAGTGTGTAATTAATAAACAAGCAAAATCATCAGAAACCATATTTGATACATTTTCACCAACAATACGTAAGGCATCAACATCAAGACCCGAATCAATTTCATCTAAAATAGCAAATTTAGGGCGTAGCATCTTCATTTGAAGAATCTCATTACGCTTCATTTCACCACCTGAAAAGCCTACATTCAAATAACGATGAGCTAAATCAGAAGGCATTTCAAGATCCTTACAAGCCTTGTCATATTCTTTAATAAATTTAAAAAGTGACATATCATTTCCACAAGCCTTCATGGCGCTTCTTACAAAATCACTATTTGTAACACCGTTTACGGACATTGGATATTGATAAGCAAGGAAAAGGCCTAAACGAGCACGCTCATCTACAGTCATATCCTTAATACTCTTACCATCAAATAAAATATCTCCGCTTAAAATTTGATATTTAGGATTTCCCATAATACAGCTTGATAAGGTTGACTTACCTGTACCATTAGGCCCCATAATGGCATGAACTTCACCTGTGTTAATAGTTAAATTAACTCCTTTTAAGATTTCTTTTCCAGGAATACCTGCATGTAAGTCTTTAATTTCAATTGTATGTGACATATTTGTCAGCTCCTTTATTCTCTTTTAATAAGTCTTTTTATGATATAAATGGCCAAGCTCATTAAATATTTTTTCATTATTATTGGTATTTAATACCTTATTTGATTCGTTTTTAAGATTTATTGGTGCATTATCAATTGTAAAGCTATAATTAGCATATTTAAATAAATTACTATCATACTTATGATTGCCACAAGCCACAACCTGTTTGTTATCTTTAATCATTTTAATAGCATCAAAATTAATAATGTTTTTATTATAAATTTTAAGATAGCTATAACCAGAAACCTCTTCGCTATTTGTTATTTCATAGCAATCAAACTCTTGAATTAAAAGATTATTTTTTAAATTAGAGTTTAAAATTTGTTCTTCTATTTCTAAAATAACATCCTTTTTTTCAATTAATACAATATAGCATATTTTTAAATTTGAAGGATATTTGCCCTCAACAAAAGCTCCATAAGCACTATTTTTGCGATTTTTCGCATATAACTTTTCACCATCATTGCTTAATTCTTCATTATAGGTATATAAAACATCGTTATGAATTAAATTATAAAATGGTGAAATGTTTTTCTTTTTAAAAATAGTGTTAAGTTCATTAACCACATCATCTTCCAAGTTAGAAACATATAAATACTCAAGCTTTTTTGTATCATAAAGTGCAGCCCCAGACATACACACAACAGGATAATTAAGGGTTACACCATCAAGCATTTTCATTAAGGAAATTGGTGTTCTTGTACTATAATAACTAATATTAGCACCATCTGCAACTAAATGATTAGCTTTATATGAATTATAGCCATTCATATTATGATTATCATTTTTATAAATTCCATCAAGTCCTACTATAAATAATAAATCCTTATTTCTATAATGAGGAAGTTTAAACAAATTAACCCCTAAAGCAACTAATATTCCCACAATTGTTGATGCAATACGATTGAATCCATAAATAATAGGCTCAGTTCCTAAGCTAGTCATTACTGCTGTGAGTGTTAAAACCGCTATAAATGATGTTTGTTTCTGATGAAGCAAATTACAAATCCAAACAACTAAAACGGTTGCTACACCAGTTAAAATGACTGGTACTATAAATGAGAGCATATACTTAGCTGTAAAATCAGCGGCAGTAAATCCATTAGTTGGTTTACCTGTGGCCGAAATATGACTAAATGGCCAATCAAACTTACATATTTTAGTATATATCGTAATAATTAAAACACCCGTTAATCCACCAATAATAGACGCAACAAGCCTTAGCTTTGCTTGCGCAACTGACTTTCCCTTATCAGTATGAACTGAGTATGCTGTTGCAATACAAGCAAAGAAAGGTGTATACATTTCTGTTGCAAGTAAAATACTTTTGTCAAAACTCTTATAAAATATATTAGCAAATAAAGCAATGGCTAAATAAATAGCTACACAAATAAAAACACTAATTGCCGTTTTAATGTTTCTTAAACCAATTTTAGGCATAAAATAACTCCTACAACTTTAATATTTGCAAATCTTTTCTCGCAAGAAATTATACTATAAATCATTTTATTTGACAAATGATATGATAGAAATTTTGTTATTTTTTTCAATTTTTGGCAAAAAGAAAAAGTCCAAACATTTTATTGGACCTTTTGCTCTAACTCTTCAAGAGTTTATATATAAATGAACTCTCCTACTTTTTTTCTTTAAGCTTTGCTGGTACCTTAGGCTGATTAAACCATCCGAAGCATCTTCCAATGGAATTTTCGCCACATTTTCTAGCAAGCTTTAAGATTAAATTTTCTTTATTTTTCATAAAAAACATTTTCCTCCTTTGAACAAGCATATTATAGATAATTTGTCAAGTTTTTCAATAAATATGGCCTAACATGTCGTTATTTTGGCCTAAGATGCATTTTTTCATGAAAAAAGGCATATTTCATATTGAAATACACCATATAATTTTTATTTATATATCATATTTTTTAACTAAAATATGTCCCTTCAAAATCACTTCTATACATGTAAGTTATTACCTTTACAGCTCTATAATCTCCCGTTGTATTATAACCATTATTCCCAGCTTTTCCTGTTGAACCAGCATTACCATTTGAACCAATGGTACCATTACTTCCATCATCACCAACGGCTCCTGCTGAACCACCAGCGCCTCCCAAACCAGCTTGTCCACCAGTTCCGCCGGCACCACCTTGGCCGCCATATCCATAAACATATAAAGCATTAGTTGCATTAGTTCCATTTCCGCCAGTACCGCCAATTCCTCCATTACCACCAGCACCACCATTTCCTGGATCTCCAACTCCACTAAGTGGACTACTGCTAGTATCACTTGCTCCAGACCCGCCTTGACCTCCCTGGCCTCAAGTACCACCTTTACCACCATCGCCACCTTTAAAATAGTATTGAGCATTATAAGCGACTTTTAAGCTTGTATTAGATCCTACTACTATAGCAGCTCCACCAGTGCCACCAACTCCTCCGGTTCCACCAGTTCCTCCTGAAGCACCATCATCACCTTTTACTGAATGCCAAAACCATCCAGATGGTGCATTAACTCCATTAGAGCCTGCTTGTCCATTTTGACCTGTACCACCCATACCGCCATTGCCGCCATATACAAATAAATAAGCATCACTATTATAATTTTGTAAAATCAAATTATTAGCTTTTATTCCTATTCCTCCATCAAAGCCATTAACTCCTGAAGTTCCATTACAGCCGTTTTTATTATCCGTTGCTTGTGACAAATCCGAAATAGACCAGCCAATACCACCATCACCACCATAAATTTTACATACCCCTTTATATGATAAATATAATGTAAAATCAGAAGGAGCATCAATAGCATTCGTACCTGTATTATCACTTTTTGTTGGTTTAAATTCCATATTATAAAGACCTAATACTAATGCTGTATTTCTACTTAATATTTTTATCGACATCTTAAATTGTTTATTTCTTGAGCCCAAAAATGTCACATACTTTACACTATTACCAATTTCAAAATTATATTCAAGCATTGTATTAGCTGATGTCATATCAACAATAGCATATTCAGCATATATTTTTTTATTACTATAATTAATTTTAGTTCCCTTCCATTTTGCAGCAAGCTTAATGTTTTCAAAATAATCTTTTGTAGTTAGAAAATCGACATTTTTACCAACTACATTCCAACCTTGAAATATATATCCATACCATCGTACTTCTGGAATATCACTATAAGTGATAGGATTTTCAACCGTAAATGAATATCTAAAATCTCCCATTTTCTCGCCGCTATAAGAATATGAAATTGAATATGTTATAATTTCATATCGAGCATAAATATTATTTATCTTATCAATATCTTGCCAAACAATAGTTCCTTCTGTATTAACGACTAAATTACCTCCTTCTTTAGCATCATACCAGCCTATAAAATTATACCCATTTTTTACGGGCATATCTATATTTAGCTTATCACCATAATTTAAAGTATATGATTCTTTTTTATCATTATCATTTAGATTGAAAACGTATTTAGTTTTTTCATAGCTTAATGTTAATTTTTGATTTTTTGTATAATTTAAAAGATCGTTAATATTTATTATATTTCCATCACTGTCTTTATATCCTATAAAATCATAGCCTTCCTTTTCAACCATTATATAATTATCCAAAAGAGAACCGTAATATTCTGTTTTTTCACCTAAATATTGATTATTCTCATCATAAAAAGATAATGTTATTGGTAACAAATCAATTTTATTTTTGATAGTTTGAGAAAATATACTATTTTTATATCCTTTAATAGCTTGTTCACTTACATATAATACAGTATTATCTAAAAAACAATCACCATCAAGCATAGGTGGTTGAATTGACTTAATAAGTATATATTCTAAATTTAAACATCCAGTAAATGCATTTTTACCAATATCAGTAATTGTTGAAGGTAAAATAACATTTTTAATGGTATCACTTTCAAAAGCATACGCACCTATTCTCGTTATACCATTAGGCACCTCAACACTAGTATCACTACCATTATATGCTACAAGTGTTTTTCCTAAATAAATAAAATCAGAATCTAATTGGTCTTCTAACCATGGAGTGTTGGTGAATGAATCAACACTCGTATTTTCAACAAGATTTGCATTAGATAAGCTGCTTAAGGAAGAATTCACAAAGCATTCAACCCCAATTACCTTTACATTATTTAATTCAACACTTTTAATATTCTTATGATTCTTAAAAACATATGCATCAATCGAAGTTATCTTTTCATTTATAGAAATTCTTTTAGCATTAGGATTTACATAAATTATTCTATATTGATCATTATCTTTGGCAACTAATACATCATTTTCCCATTTATATTTAGAATTTCCCGTTATTTGCGTTATATTTGTTCCTTGTAATATTCCTTGTCCAATTAACGATACACTAGAAGGAATATTTATTGTAGATAATCTAGCATTATTCATAAATGCATAATCATCTATTTGGGTTAAATTATTTGGTAAATTAACACTCTCTAAGCCATATTCTTTGTTATTTTCTTCTTCAATAGCAAATGCTCCCTTACCAATGCTTGTCAAAGAATTTGGTAAATTAATCTTCTTTAAAGATTTACAATTATAAAAAGCATATTGGCCAATATCTTGAATTGTTGAGGGAAGAATTATTTCCTGATAGTTATTATTATCGCCTGCAAAAGCATAATCACCTATTGAAACTACGTTATATGATTTATTACTTATTGTAAGAGTACTGGGAATTGTAAGTACATTACTTGCAACATTACTAATATAGCCAGTAATTCTAACTGATGAATCATCCAAAATATTATACATCCATGTACTATCACTTGCGATATCTCTTAGTACATAATTTTGAAGCATTGGATGAAATAAAGACCTTGCATGAGCAATATCCGTTGCGTCAACATCTTCAGGCTTAAAATTAATACTATATCTATTGAATCCTTTATATTTAAATTCTTGATTATTCATTACTCTATCAGCCATTTGTGATTCAATATTAACAGCCATATCATTTTTCCATGTAAAAACAGAATCAGAGAACACATTAATTTCAATTTCCGTTGTAAGCATTTTAACTACACCATTTAAAATATTATTTAATTTACCAACAAAAGTAAGTATTTGCCTATTTTCTTTAGGAACTAAAGGCGTTATTATCGTGTCAATTAAACTAGCAGAATATGAAATGGCACTTGCCAAATTTAATGCTTTACCTAATAATCCTGTCTTAGCTTGTATATATGTTACAAGAGCAACCAATGTAACCTTTAATGCTTTATAAAGTTGGTCACCCGCATTATTCCCAAGAATATTCATAAGCCAGCTATGAAGAGCTCTAATAAATGGGATACTATCAAAGCTACTATTTAAAAATGAAAGAAGATATCTAAGTGAGGTTGTCCCACCTAAAGCCATCACACGTATATTAGAGTATAGTTCATCATAATTATTATTCCAACGATTTAAGTACTTTAAATAAACATCACGATTGGCTAAATCATTTTCACCAGGGGCAGCCTCTGGATTAAATAATTCTAATGCTGAACTATCAGCATAATTATAATCAAGCTCTGCAATCGTAGTTCCAATATATGACGTATCAAAGCTATACATTGAATCAATCATTTGAGGATGATCCAAAGCATATTGCATATTTGTCAATCCACCACGTGAGTGACCTATCAAATTAAGCTTTGGTAAAACACCTCCGTTAGCTACTTTCACTTGATACACAACCTTACTTACAGCATAATTAAATTGTGTATAAATATAATCATTTTTATAGCCTGTATTAACAACATTAAAAACTAATATAATTGGCTTTGAGGCATCAATACTACTAGATTCCTTGTCATCCCCATTTTTATAATATTTGTCATTAGAATCATTAATTGAAAAATTATGGTTTTCATCATATTTTTTATCAATCATCAAAGTATAAATACTAGCATTAATAAGCTGGCCAAGCTTCGTAACAAGGGAATCTTCTCCACTCCCCCATGAATCAGCATGTCCATTCCAACCATGTGTAAACACCGTTATTTGTGTTTTATTACTCATAACCTTATTTCCATTTTGGCTTTTCATATCATACCTAGCATCATTATTAAAGCTTCTATCAATGCCATTTTTAACCTCTGTTCCATTTGGAATAGTTGTATCATATAAATAATTATACGTATTTGTTTCATCATATAAGGTCTTTGAATTTATATTATAATTATCTACATCATCAGCCTTAACTTCCGCTTTTCCTATAAAAAGTAAACCTATACAAATTAAACTTAATATAACTACTATCTTTTTTATTATCTTCTTCATTTTATTTTTCCTCCCAACCTGCATATATCTTTATTTCTTCATATATTTCATTTCCATCAGCATCATATTTTATTTTAGGAACCTTATCTTTTTCAAAATTCCATAAATTAATACATTCTTTCTCTTTATACCAATTTGTAAACTTATATCCTTCTCGATATGGAGTTGGTGGTATTACATTTACAACTGAATCTGATACTTCATCAACAAAATATGGATTATCTGTTCCATCATTTATATAGTAAGTTACATTTGCAACTTTATATGTTACCCACGAATAATTTTTTTGATATTTCAGAGTATTATTTTTATAATTTTCATATGAAATAATTGTTATTTTTTTTACATGATTATAAAAATCTGATGCAATATTAATATCCCCCCAAAAAACATTTTCAATATTAGGAATATTTCTATAAAAACCATATTCCGTTTCAGATTTACTAAATCCACTTGGAAAATATATCGTTTTTAATTTATCACTTTTAAAGTCAGAAATCCAATATGATCCACCATTAATATTTTTTTTTAAATATCCTATTCGAGACACCTTTTTTCCATCAATGATAGATGGTATCACTAACGTTTCCTGTTCTTCTCCTTTTTCAGTTAATCCTACTAGAACTACCTCTTTTGTATCTACATCTATTTTATATTTAAAGTAGCCACTTGATCTATTAAAATAAGGTCTTGCATCACAGGAAACAATAAATATTAATAAATACAATAAAACACTTATTAAAAATAATCTTTTTACCTTTTTCATTTTATTCTTCCTCCCAACCTGCATATATCTTTACTTCTTCATATATCTCATTTCCATCAGAATCATATTTTATTTTAGGTACCTTATCTTTTTCAAAATTCCATAAATTAATACATTCTTTTTCTTTATACCAATTTGTAAACTTATATCCTTCTCGATATGGAGTTGATGGTATTACATTTACAACTGAATCTGATACTTCATCAACAAAATATGGATTATTTGTTCCATCATTTATATAGTAAGTTACATTTGCTATATTAACTTCAATACAATCAAAATAATCTTCATACTGTTTTATTTGTTCATAATAATTAATTTTTGATATATATTTTAAATCAGCCGATTTTACTAATGAAATATCAAATATAACATTGCCCCAGAAAATTCTTTCTATATTTGGAATATCTTTGTAGAAATCATTTATATATGATTTGCTAAATCCACTTGGAAAATATATCGTTTTTAATTTATCACTCTTAAAGTCAGCTGCCCAGTATGGAGCACCATTTCCTCTTCTTAAATATCCTATTCGAGACACCTTTTTTCCATCAATGATAGATGGTATCACTAACGTTTCCTGTTCTTCTCCTTTTTCAGTTAATCCTACTAGAACTACCTCTTTTGTATCTACATCTATTTTATATTTAAAGTAGCCACTTGATCTATTAAAATAAGGTCTTGCATCACAGGAAACAATAAATATTAATAAATACAATAAAACACTTGTTAAAAACAATCTTTTTACCTTTTTCATTTTATTTTTCCTCCCAACCTGCATATATCTTTATTTCTTCATATATCTCATTTTCATCAGAATCATATTTTATTTTAGGTGCCTTATCTTTTTCAAAATCCCATAAATTAATACATTCTTTTTCTTTATACCAATTTGTAAACTTATATCCTTCTCGATATGGAGTTGGTGGTATTACATTTACAACTGAATCTGATACTTCATCAACAAAATATGGATTATCTGTTCCATCATTTATATAGTAAGTTACATTTGCTATATTAACTTCAACGCAATCAAAATAGTCATTACGTTTTTTTATTTGCTCATAATAATTATTTTTAGATATATATATTAAATCAACCGAATCTACTAATTCAATATTAAATATGATATCACCCCAATAAACCATTTCTATATTAGGAATATCTTTATAGAAATTATTTATAAAAGATTTGCTAAATCCACTTGGAAAATATATCGTCTTTAATTTATCACTCTTAAAGTCAGAAGCCCAATATGATCCAGCCCATAGACGTTTTTTAAAATATCCTATTCTAGATACCTTTTTTCCATCAATGATAGATGGTATCACTAATGTTTCCTGTTCTTCTCCTTTTTTTGTTAATCCAACTAGAACTACCTCTTTTGTATCTACATCTATTTTATATTTAAAGTAGCCGCTAGATTTACTAGAATAAGGTCTTGCATCACAAGAAACAATAAATATTAACAAATACAATAAAACACTTGTTAAAAATAATCTTTTTATCTTCTTCATTTTATTCTTCCTCCCAACCTGCATATATCTTTATTTCTTCATATATTTCATTTCCATCAGCATCATATTTTATTTTAGGAACCTTATCTTTTTAAAAATCCCATAAATTAATACATTCTTTTTCTTTATACCAATTTGTAAACTTATACTCTTCACGATATGGCGTTGGTGGTATTACATTTACAACTGAATCTGATACTTCATCAATAAAATATTGATTATCTGTTCCATCATTTATATAGTAAGTTACATTTGCTATATTAACTTCAATACTACAATCAAAATAATCTTCATGTTGTTTTAGATGTTCATAATAATTAATTTTTGATATATATATTGAACCATTATCTATATATCCTAAATCGAAATCAATACTAATATCGCCCCAGTAGATTCTTTCTATATTAGGAATATTTTTATAAAATCGATATACATAAGATTTACTAAATCCACTTGGAAAATATATCGTTTTTAATTTATCACTCTTAAAGTCAGAAGCCCAGTATGGAGCACCATTTCCTCTTCTTAAATATCCTATTCGAGATACCTTTTTTCCATCAATAATAGATGGTATCACTAATGTTTCCTGTTCTTCTCCTTTTTCAGTTAATCCTACTAGGACTACCTCTTTTTTGTATCTACGTCTATTTTATATTTAAAGTAGCCACTTGATCTATTAAAATAAGGTCTTGCATCACAGGAAACAATAAATATTAATAAATACAATAAAACACTTGTTAAAAACAATCTTTTTAGCTTTTTCATTTTATTTTTCCTCTTACAAATATGATTTTATATAATTTGTCAAGTTTTTCAATAAAAATAGCCTAACATGTCGTTATTTTGGCCTAAGATGCAATTTTCTCATAAAAAAAGGCATATTTCTTAGTGAAATACACCTTATAATTTTTATTTATATATCATATTTTTTAACAATTTCTGCTGGTGTATGCTTAAGCAATAACAAAACAGGAATAATACCAAATATAATTCCCATCACATAAATAATTAAAATAATTAAATACGTTGATAAACTATTATATAAAACAGGAATATTTCCACCAAAAGAATTAACTCTTAAAGCTATAAAAATATAGATTAACGTTGATAAAATATATCCTATAATTATTGTTAATGTTAAGGTAACAAAGCTCTTTAAAATATAATTTAATATAATACTTATTCGCTTTTGACCTAATTCTCTTCTTACACCAATTTCATAAATATCCTGAAGCATTTTTGATTTCATCGTAAAAATAAGATAAATTGCACAAATTATTATTAAAATGATTTCAATTGTCAAATTTATATATTTACTTTGATTATAGTTATCAAGATTATTTTCAGAAATATTTTCATATTTATTTGTCACTTCAAAGGTTTGATATCCTTTAAGCCTAGTTAAATCATTTATTGTACAATCAACTTCTTCAGATTCAATTGATTGAATAAAGATTCTATCACTTAAACCATAAACAATTTCTTTCCTATTATCAAATGAACCACATATTTTATCACCATTATTAAGGGTTTGCCCAACCTTAAGCCCTTTGTTTATTAAAAACTGGCTTGATACAACAATATCATTTAAACTCTTAGGCTTATTTCCTTCTATTTGTAAACTATCATCATAAATTTCAAAATTATAAATACCTGAATTATAATAATAATTAGCAGAATTATAAGTTTGATTTAATTTATAAATATAAGCTTGATCATTTTTTGCAATACCAACAATACTTTCATTCAAAGAAAGCTTAAGGCCTATTATTTCATCATAAGATCTATAATATTTTGATTTTGTAAGTTCATCGGCCATTTTAGAAGTAATAACTACTTCATTTGTGTTTTCAGGCCTTTTTCCTATAATTAAAGAATCCTTAATTAATGTTTGATTATATACATTTGAATAATCAAGCTTTATTGAGGTTGAAACTCCCATTTTTATCTTTAAGCTACCACTTTGATTATTTGAATAAATATCATCAATATATCCTAAATCATATACTCTAGCTAATTCAGAATATATATTTTCCTTCGTCTGAAATGAAGATATTTTTAATGTATATACATCATTACGAGCAGCTATATCATTAATTTTATTATGATTGTTAGTTGTGACTAAAACATTTATAACCATAAAGATAATGCCAATTAGAAAAAAAGCGAATTTAAAAATCTTTCCTTTTACCTTATCATTAAAAAAGTTACAAAATTCTTCTTTAAGAAGTAAACCAAATTTTGCCCTATCTTTTTTTATTATTGGTTCATAAAAACTATCATCATAAGTAAAATTATCTTCTTTTTCATTATCCTTAAGGTTATTTTCCTTATAATCCGAAATCTTACCATCCTTAATATGATAAATATAATCAGCATAGGTATTTGCAAGTGATATATCATGGGTTACTAAAATAATTAAGCTATTTATAGATAATTTCTTTAAAATTCTTATTATTTGTCTTGTTGACTCACTATCAAGATTACCAGTTGGTTCATCAGCGATAATAACGTCATTATGCTTTACAAGTGCTCTTGCGATACTTACTCTTTGCATCTGTCCACCTGATAGGGCTCCTGCAAGCTTCTTTCTAAACTTATAAAGACCTACGGCCTCAAGGGCATTCTTGATTCTTTTTTCACATTCCTTTTCATCATAAATACCTATAATATGTAAAGCTAATAAAAGATTTTCATATACGGTTTTATCTTCAAGAATATTATAATTTTGGAAAATATAGCCAAAATGATTTCTTCTATAGGTATCAACCTTATCCATTTGATATTTTAAAAACCTAGTATCATCATAGCTAATACTACCACTTTTATATGAATCTAGACCACCAAGTACATTTACCAGAGTTGTTTTTCCACTTCCTGATTCACCTAAGAAGGCTACCATTCCCTTTTTGGGAAGCTTCAAGGTCGTATCATTTATAACCTCTAGGGTACCATAATTTTTACGTAAATTATTTGCAAAAATCATTATGCCACCTCCTTGAATGTCTTAGCTACACTAAATTTAAAAAGCTTTTTATTAAAGCGTCTTGCGATTAAATAACCAAATATAGTCATAACAACGAAGTAAAGAATAGAAGCTACTAAGCTCACTGATTTATATATTACAAGTGGATTTCCTGCATAAGAAAAGGCCCCAATTAAAATAGCGATTACATATACAACAATTTCAATTACAATAGTTTGAATTAACAGTTCAAAAATTGTAATATAGCGCATATCTCTTTTAGTTACACCCAAGGTTCTAAAGATATTAAAATCATAGACTTTTGTTTTATAAATATGAATCATAACTAAATAAGAAATAAAATAAATTATAATAATAATTAAGCTTGAAAGTAGCATAATACCATAAGCTTCCAAGTTATTTATTACTCTATCAAGAGAATTAGACGCGTCATATTTTTTTGTATTAAGAACAATATAACCAAGCGATTCCGCCCTTGACTTAATTCCTTTATCGGCATTATAAACTGATACCTGTACTATTTCATCTGCCACAACACTTGCAAGTTCTAAATAAGGCATAGAGGATGTAGCATCACTATCATAATATACGACCTCAAAATCAATAACTTTGTTACAAAGTGATAGGCCTGTACTACCCCTAATTTCATCTATTTCTTTTGCTTTATAATACTCAGGTAAATAAAGAATATTTTTTTCACTTTTACTTTCTTCTATTCTAATATAATCTAAAACTTTTCCTTTAGAATAAATTTTATATTCATAAGAAAATAGAGTTATTTTTTCATACACTTGAGGTGATGTGCAAATAACAATATCATCAACCTTATTTGTTCTTTCAATACCTACAAGCTTATACTTTGAAGCACGAGTTTCTACATATTTATCAACCATACTGCTATATTTTTTTAAAGATACCATATCTGGCACAAGTAAATAAAGCTCATCTTCACCTTCAGGCTTTTTCCCCACAGTTGGGTCATAATCAGTATAATAAGTTTCAAAATAGGCATCTATTTTACCACATTTATCAGCCCCATCATATACATAACAAACTGATCTTTGACTCTCTAAAATTGGGTTTATTATATATGGTAAATTATCCCTAATAATAGCATTAATCGCTTCTTCTGTTATTCCTTCATTTTTAGAACAAATAGCATATTTATTTTCATCCTTATAATGAAATTCATTACTAGTTGTAACTTCAGTATTATATATATAATCAATAAATTGATATAGCGATAACATAAAAAAGCACGCAAAGAAAATGACAAGACTTGAAAATATTGTCTTTTTAGGAGTATTTATTAAATTCCTTAAGGCTA
>OCPS01001239.1_pt1 | contig 22307 bp, 22 predicted proteins | sample 1538651 | NCBI WGS metagenome assembly OCPS01 (sample SAMN04571715, study PRJEB22368) | human gut metagenome | biome: human gut; material: stool | host: Homo sapiens | place: Luxembourg | collected 2012-09-21 | reverse complement strand
TTGGTGGTTGAATTTAATAACGCAATTAAAGGCTTTTATTAGCTCTTTTTTTGCTATCATTGACTAGTTAAATTTTAACTAATCTAATTTTAGTATAGTCATTTTTTAACTAATGTCAAGAAAAATAGTTAAATTTTAACTAATTTTATTAAAAAGAGGTGTTAAAAGATGAATCTTTCAACAAATTTCAAAAGGTTAAGAAAAGAAATGAACCTTGAACAAGAACAAATTGCAAAAGAATTAAAAACAAATATAGAAACAATCAGAAGAATTGAACAGGGAAAAAATAAACAAATCAACCTTGAATTATTAGAAAAAATAATAAGCTTCTTCAATTGCTCCTATGATGACCTTTTAAAATGAGGTGTTTTTTATGAATTTCAAAGAAAACTTAAAAAATTTAATGAAAGAAAAGAATGTTAAAAATATAGATCTAGCAAATGTTTTGCAAATAAATAAAAGTAATATTACTTATTATTTACAAGGTAAACAAGAACCAAATCTTGAATCATTAGAAAAAATAAAAAATTTTCTTGCCTGTTCTTACGACGATTTATTAAAATAATCTAATTATAAAACCACCAATTTATAAGCAATGCAACATTATGGCATACCCTTAATTTAAAATAGATTTATTTAAAATTAAGGAGATTATAAAATTATGCAACAAGAACAAAATCAAGACTTTTTAAATGCGTTTATGTCTTTAATTCAAAACGCTAATAAACCCAAAATTCAACATAGCATTAAAGAATGTATTAATTTATGGCTTGATTACTCTGAAACGCGTTGTCGACCTGATACAATCAAATTCTATACAAAAGAAATTAATATTGCGTATGATTATTTAAAAGAATATGATTGCAAATTCATTGAAGATATAACAATTATGAAAATGAATTCAGTTATAGCATCGCTTAAACGTTCAGGAAGATATAAGAACAATAGCATTAATAAAATTATTGATTGTGTAAAACAATTGGTCCATTACTGCTATATGAACGATATCATCGAACATGACCAATTGTCCAAATTGCAAAAATTAAAACGTGATGACGTTGAAACAATTACAATCAAAGAACCACAAATTGAAAAAATTTTCACTTACATGGAAAGCCTAGATTTATCAAATAATATCAATTTGAGAAATGTATTATTTATTCATTTACTAAGAGATACGGGCGCAAGATGCAATGAGATTCGCAACATTCTAATCTCTGATATCAGCTTAGAAAATAATTCTATTCTTCTTCGCTTAACAAAAACCCATGAAATACGTACTGTCTACATTACACCAATTACAAAAGAATTAATTGAAAAATTTATTGAACAGGTTAAACCTGACAAATATCTAATGTGTAATGTAATCACAAAAGATATTATTGCAAGGTGCAATTTATATACGTTCATTCATAAGCTTAAAGAAGAATGCGAAATCAATCAAAGCATATCGCCCCATAAGTGGCGCCATACTTTAGCGACCGAATTAGTCAAAATGAATATAAGCCTTGAAAACGTCCGAAAGCTACTAGGCCATTCAACATTAAATATCACTAAAAAATATTTACATGTAGATGATGAATCACAAAAAAATACAATCTTAAATGCTTTGGAAAAATTACAGGATAACGAAAAAAAAGACAATAGAAATTAATCTATTGTCTAACTTAAAATAAATATATTACAAGACAAAATCAAAAACCCCCATATCGCATTTATGTGTTTTTGGCTTTGTTATGCGCTTATTTGGTAGTCGAGACGGGAATCGAACCCGTGATTGAACCTTGAGAGGGTTCCGTCTTAACCACTTGACCACTCAACCATATTCTTGCTTAGCGCTTCTATATAATACCATACGCTAGGCAAGAATGCAAGAACTTTTTTTTATTTTTTAGCTTTTTTTATTCAAGTTCCAATGAACCTGTCGCCAAATTATAATAAACACCTTTGGCTTTTATTAAATCATCATGATCCCCTCGTTCAATTATATGACCATGATCAAGGACCATTATTGCATTAGAATTTCTAACAGTTGATAATCTATGTGCTATAACAAAAACAGTTTTTCCTTCCATTAAGCTATCCATTCCAGCCTCAACTAAAGCCTCAGTTCTTGTATCAACAACAGATGTAGCTTCATCAAGTATTAAAATAGGTCTTTTTGATACTGCCGCCCGAGCAATAGAAAGTAATTGTCTTTGACCACTAGACAAATTAGATCCGTCAGAATAAATCATGGTATTATAACCATCCGGCAATCTTTTAATAAAGCCATGAGCATTTGCAAGCTTTGCTGCTTCTTTTATCTCTTCATCAGTTGCCTTAAGATTACCATATCTTATATTATCCATAATTGTACCTGTAAATAAATGCGTATCTTGAAGAACAATACCTAAAGAATTTCTTAAATCAGCTTTCTTTATTCTTCTAGCATCAATACCATCAATGGTAATTGTTCCTCCTTCAATTTCATAAAAACGATTAATTAAATTAGTTATGGTTGTTTTACCAGCTCCTGTTGAGCCGACAAAAGCAATTTTTTGACCGGGTTTAGCATAAAGAGATAAATTTTCAAGAATTCTTTTTCCAGAATAATATGAAAAATCAACATTAAAAAATCTTACATCACCATTAAGTGGAACTAATTCTTTATTATCACACCAATAATAATCTCCTTTTTGATCTTCAATTAAAGTGACATTTCCATCATCAACCTCAGAAATTTCATCCATTAATTTAAAAATACGCTCTGCTCCTGCAAGACCGTTTAATAAAATATTAGCTTGATTTGTAAATTGATTAATTGGCATTGTTCCTTGTCTTACTAATACAAGAAAGGCTGAAATACTTCCAAGGGAAATATCAACAATTGGAATATAATCAAGAGCTATTAAACCACCCACAATAGCAACTACAGCATAATTAATATAACCAATAGAAACAACCATAGGAATTAATGAAAAAGAATAACGCATTGCCTCATATGATGATTTTTTAAATTCATTACTTCTTTTTTCAAATTCAATCAAATTTTCATCCTCATGATTAAATACCTGAACAACCTTTTGACCGGAAATCATTTCTTCAACAAAACCATTAACATTTGCCATTACCTTACTAGATTTTGCATAAGCAGCTTTACTTCTTTTAGATGCATAAATTAAATATGAGAACATAATAGCATAAAAAACTAAGCAAATAAGCGATAAAAGCCAATTAAGAATAAAAATGATTATCATTAATCCAACTATATGAATAAAGTTAGATATTAAAAGCGCAAAGGCATTATTTATCGCCTCAGAAACAGAATCAATATCATTAATATATAATGACATTATTTCTCCATGTGTTCTTCGATCAAAATATGCAAGTGGAAGACTTTCCATTCTTGAAAACATATCCATACGCATTTCATAAATAACCTTTTGAGCTAATCTTGCCATTATTTGTGAATAACCAAGGGTTGATAATACGCCAACAGAATATATAATAATTTCTAAAGCAATCATTTTATAAACTTCTGATAAACCAGAAGTGGACGTTATACTATCAATAATTGGCTGAAACATAAATGTACCAAGCAGGTTAGCACCACTTGATAAAATAACTAATATACCTACTAATAGCATTAAGCACTTGTGGTGTCCTAAGTAGGATATAAATCTTTTTAAAGTAGCCTTTAAATTATCAGGCCTTTTTCTAGCTTGTATGATTGCCATTTGAAACACCTCCTAGTTGAGTATCACAAAGTTCTTTATAAATTTGTGATAAATTATAAAGTTCTTTATGTGGAGCTTTAGCCACAATTTGGCCCTCATCAAGAATGACAATTTCATCTGCGTCCATAACAGATGTAACTCTTTGTCCAATAATAATATTAGTAACGCCTTTAATACTCCTTATATTATTTAAAATATTTCTTTCTGTTTCCATATCACATGCACTTGTTGAATCATCAAAAATAATTATTTTAGGATGCTTTAACAATGCTCTTGCAATACATAGCCTTTGTCTTTGCCCTCCCGATACATTTACACCACCTTGGCCTAAATCATAATCAAGACCACCAGGTAAAACATTAACAAAATCTAAAGCACAGGCCATTTTTAAGGCTTCGTTAATCTCATCATCGGTTGCATTATTATTTCCCCATTTTAGATTTTCTCTAACAGTACCCGAAAAAAGGATATTATTTTGTAAAACAATTGCAATATTATCTCTTAAATTCTTTAGATTATATTGTTTTACATTAATTCCATCGATTAAAACTTCCCCCGAAGACACATCATAGAGTCTTAATATTAAAGATACTAAAGTTGTTTTAGCACTGCCGGTTCCACCCATAATACCTAAGCTCATTCCTTGTCTAATTTTAAGATTAACATTTTTTAAAGAATATTCTTCGCTAGCTTCTTTATACTTAAACGAAACATCGCTAAATTCAATATCTCCATTTTTTACCTTTTCATCACCCATAGCTGTAATTATTGGCTTTTCATCTAAAACCTCAGCAATACGAGATGCTGATGCAAATGACCTATTCATTAAAATAAAGACATTAGAAAGCATCATAATTGAATTAACAACCTGAAGTACATATGATAATAATGCCGATAATGTGCCAACTTCTAAGTTATTATTATGTACCATCTTTGTACCAAGAGTTAGTAATATTACTGTAACAGCATACATAGTAAGCTGAAACGATGGTTGATTTAATGCTGCGATTTTAATAGTATTAGTTGTTGTATTACAAACATTTTTATTAGCATTATTAAATTTTTCCTCTTCATAATCCTCTCTTACATAGCTCTTTACTGTTCTAATAGCAGTCACATTTTCTCTAACAACTAAATTCAAATTATCAATATCTTTTTGAAGCATTCCATATCTTGGTGCTGTATAACGAATGATAAAAAACATAATTAAAGCTAAAATTGGAAGAGCAATGCAAAAAATCCACGCAAGTTTAGGTGCCATAACAAATGACAAACCAACACCCATAATAAAAGCCATTGGACCTCTTAATAAGGGTCTTATACTTCCAGATAAAGATTGCTGTACAACTTGAATATCATTTGTAGTTCTAGTAATTAAAGACGATGTTTCAAAATGATCCAAATTAGCAAATGAAAAGCTTTGAATACTTTTATAAACCTCAAGTCTTAAATTATATACATAATTACTAATAGCTCTTGCATTAAAAATTGAATACATATGACCTGTAATAACTGAAAGTATAGCACATCCAATAACAATGCCACCATACATTAAAATAGCATTCATATTTCCTTGCTCAATTCCCTTATTAATAATATCCTTCATTACAAAAGGAATAACAAGTTCAAAAGCGCACTCTATTATTATTAAAAGAATTGATATAATCATATCTTTTTTATCATATTTTAAATGGCTTAATACCTTTTTTAAATCCTTCATATTATACCTCAAATAATTAAATCAAACTTTTTTAAATTAATATCTAAATGATACATATAATATTCAAAAATAAATTTATATATATTATCTAAATCGACCTTTAAATTATTTATTTCCTGTTTAATATCAAAATAATAAACCCTTTTTACTTCTTCTAATTCAAAATATGATGTAGTATCACTTTCACAATATGCTTGTCCCAATCTTATGTCTAAGTATTTAGCCTTGCCACCACAGTTAACGCAATAGTCAAGCTCTGGTTTAATTCCGAGTGGCTTTAACATCTTAATTAAATAAACGGCTGTAAGTAACTTTGCACTTTCACCTTTTTCAATTAAATTTAAAACCGTAATTAAGAAATTATAAATTCTTTGATATGGTAAAAATCCATCAAGAGCTCTTGTTACTTCAAGCATCATACTAACATAAGAAAGAGCTTTAATGTCTTTTTTTATATTATCATAACGATTTATTAGACTAAAATCAATTAAAGATGGAAAATCACTATCCGTAATTTCCATCTCACAATTGTTTAATATTTCTGAAAAATTAAAATTTTTATTTTTATATCCCTTTGTCCCAAGAGCTCTTATAGAAAGAAGACCCTGCTCTGTTAGCATATAACAAATTTTAGAATTTTCTTTATAATCAATGCTCCTTAGAACGATTCCTTTTAGCTTTACGCTCTTCATTTAAAGCTTCCTCCTTAGCAAGCTCCTCTCGATATTTTAAGTAATCCTCAACCTTGCCCGTTTTCTTAAATTTATCAAAATACTTATTGCTCAAACTTACACCTCAATAATATTATGTGTAAATTTGGCAAATTAAAACAATTTAATCTTAAAAACTATCCTTTTCGTAACCAAGAGCTTTAAGATAATCAGGACGATTTGTCCAATCTTTTTTCACTTTAACCCATAATGTAAGATCAGCCTTTGAGCCTAAAAGACGATTAATATCACGTCTTGCAAGCTCCCTGACCTTTTTAAGCATTGCGCCATTCTTACCAATTACAATTTGTTTTTGCGAATATCTTTCAACAAAAATAGTTGCATATATTTCGACTCGTCCCTCTTCAATTTGCTTCATTGAATCAATTACACAAGCAATTGAATGAGGTACCTCCTCATTTGTAAAATATAAAAGCTTTTCACGTATTATTTCTGATACGATAAAACGTTCCGGATGATCAGTTATAACATCATCTGGATAAAATTTAGGACCTTCAGGTAAAATATTAATTATACTTTTTAAAAGTTCATCAATATTAACCCCTGTTTTAGCTGAAATAGGAAAAATTTCTTCAAATTTCATTTCATTCATATAGGATAAAATTGCTCGGTCGATATCTGATTTGTTTTTTAATAAATCAACTTTGTTCAAAAGCAAATATACGGGTCTTTTTACATCCTTAAGACGTTCAAGAATCATTCTATCCCCAGGGCCTAGAGTTTCATTAGCATTAGCCATAAATAAAATAGCATCTTGTCCTGCTATTGCATTATAACTTGATTCATTAAGTCTATTTCCTAATTCAGATTTTGGCTTATGAATTCCTGGTGTATCTGTAAAAATTATTTGTGCCTCATCAGTAGTTAAAACACCTAAAATGGTATTTCTTGTTGTTTGGGGCTTATCTGACATAATCGCAATTTTATGACCAATTACACGATTAAGAAAAGTTGACTTTCCAACATTAGGACGGCCAATAATTGTTACAAAACCTGATTTATAATTAGGCAAGATCATCAAAACTGTAAGGAAGTAAATCCTTTACAGTAACCTCCTTTGTAAGACCTCTTGTATTTGCAAGAACAACTACTAAATCCTTGCTTAAAAGTTCATTCATAACTTGACGACAAGACCCACATGGTGAAATAGGACCCACAGTTGCACCCACAATACACATTTTAACAACATCTTCTTTTAAATTATAGCCAAGATTATGAGCAGTAAACATTGTACTTCTTTCAGCACACATACATGAACCATATGCTGCATTTTCAATATTACAACCCGTAATATACTTACCATCTTTCATAAGTAGGGCCGCACCTACTTTGAATTTAGAATATGGTGAGTAACTTTTATTCATTCCTTCAATAGCTTTTAAAATAATTTCTTCCATCTCTATTTCCTTTCTAAGCCAGCTTGCTTTAATATTTCATCTTGACGAGTAAACATTACCTTTTCATCTGCTTCAGTCATATGATCATATCCACATAAATGTAGATATCCATGAACAGCTAAAAATCCAACCTCACGCTCCACTGAGTGACCATAATCTGAAGCTTGTTCAATTGCTCTATCAATACAGATAAAAATATCTCCAAGCTCATCCTCTGCAAAATAATTGCATTCATCATTATCATTTAAAGCAAAACTTATAACGTCAGTAATCTTGTCAATATGTCTATAATCACGATTTATTTGTCTTATTCTATCATTATCTACAAAAATGATATTAAATTCACGGTTATCATCGACATGATCAAATATACCCCTTATTAAATTTTCATAAGCAGTTGTATCTGCACTAATCTCACTTGTAAAATTAATTTCCATTGTACCACACCTCGGTTATTAAATTATACACTTTTTTTCTTTAAAATCAAAGTGTTTTATCGTCCTTACTTGCTAAAATAAGATCTTCTATTTTATAATTACCTTTTAAAGCTGCACCAGTAAGAAGCTCAATTTCATTTTTTCTTAATATATCAATTTCTTCTTTGCTTGAAACTTCATCTATAATTGTATTAATATTAAACATTTTTAAAAAATCTTTTAATGCTTTAAGCTCAAATGGTTGTATCTCATTATATTTAATTAAATAATATTTAGCGTGATATTTAAGTGCCTCTTCAACTGAAGAAACAATTAAATTAACATACTTTAAATCTAAATTCGCTGTAATTTTATTTAATTTTAAATAAACATTCTTAGGATTTATTTTAAAGAAACGAAGCTTATCATAATAAAAATCTATGAAATCAAAGGATAAAGTTTCGCTATGGATTGGAATAACGAGATTAAATACACCACCAATTTCTTTTTTAAAATTATTAAGTTCCATCAAAGCATGTGAAACCAGATAGCGATCAATTAAATTCTCAAGTCCTCTTTTTTTAATAATTTGTTCAAAATAAGTATTTTCTACCAAAGCATTAGTTAATTGAGGCCTTGCAACATAAGCAAATATTCCCTTTGATGCAAAATCAGCAATTTGATTATATGTTATTCTAATTAAACCTTTATCAATAGCCTCAGAAAGATGAAGCTCCATCTGAAAATCATAAAAAGCCTTATTTGCAACGTTAGAATCATAATATGCCAAATTGTTTTTTAAAGTATTATCTTTTTTTAACCCTAAAAGCGTATTATTTAGCATATCTATTATTTTATCTAGTGAATACTTAGGGCTTTTAAGTAAAATTCTTAAAATGGCACCATTAAAATATAATCTAACTCTATTGTTTAATAAAAATAAATCATCTGATAACTTATCTAACATTTTAGAAAAAATTTTAATCGTATTTCTTTCATCATTATGATTAGTAACAATGAAAAATTTATCGCTATCATAATGATATATTGAAGCATTAAATTGTAAAGCCATTTTATCAAGCTTTACGCCTATAGCTTTTATCAAATCATTATGAAATTTAAGACCATAAACATCATTATATTTTTTAAAATTCTTCGCATCTATAAGCATAATACTAAATTTTTTAGTTTTATATAACTCATTAAGATCTTTTTCCAAAGCCTTTTTTGATTTAATATTTACAAGGGAATCCGCCAAAGCTTCTTCTTTTAGGTCATTTTCTTCTTTATCCTTTATAGTAATATCTTCAATTGACATTACAGCAATAAAACTAGTTTTGAGTTCATAAACACTAATATCACTTTTAATTAATCTCTTATCATTTAACCTATATCTAATATTTGCTGATTTAAGATTACCCGTAGTTAATTTTTCGATAATTCCTTTAAACTCAGGCTTCGAAACTGAGCCAATTAGCTCATAATATTCATCTAATCTTAAAATATTAATATTAACATCTAATATATTTCTAGCCACATCATTTAAAAATAAAACATTATCAATTATTTTTATATAACCACTTTTTTCTTTAGAAAGATAAAAATCTTTTAGTTTTTCATCAAGTTCAAGATTTTCTCTTTCAATTTGACGTTTTATATATTCACTTAATATATAAGAAAAAACTTTTAAAATCTCATAATCAATATTTTCTTGTTTTTCTTTAAAATAGTAAGCAATTGCTCCTAAAGGTTGTGGTCCTAAAAAAGGGAAAATAACCTTTAAATAATAACAAGATTCTTTAAGCGTCACAATATCAAAATCGACATCAGTAGAATAATATTCTTCTTGATTTAAATATGAATTATAAATCTTTGAAGTTCTAATAGCATCTTCATCTTTAAAGGTTTTATCATAAAGCCTTCCATCTTTAAACTGATAACCATATAATCCATCTTGCTTTTTAAAAATTATTTGTGCTTCAGCGTATTTAACTTGTTTGTTTATTTCAATCAATGCTTTTCTTATAGGCTCTCTTTGATTCTTACTAATTTCATTTAAAAGTTTGATTGCTTCATTTAAAATCTTGTAATACCCAGAAGCATAAGTGTTTAATGTTACATCTATACGAGGTTTTAATTCATATTTTGGGGTTGAATTTGTTTTTTCAACTTTAGTTTTTGAAATATTATTTTGTATATCTGATGTATTTGAAGGTGTATTTTTAACATCACTATTATCATTATTTTCGAATTGATTAATAATATCCAGTTTTTTTTGAATTTGTTTATTAATTGAGGGCTTTTTTTCTTTTACCAATAAGTCATCGGATTCATTTGTTTTTTTTATTTCTTCTTCAATTAATTCAATTGAATAATTGTTATTCAAGCGTTTATAAAGAAGAAGTGTTGTTTCTAGATATGCCAATTTAAACTTTTTTTGTGCTCTTAAGGCGATTTCCTGGAAATTAGAATCAACAATTGAAGCTTTTCTTAGCTCATTTTGGGCCATAAAATATTTTATACATATATTAGAATAATAAGTTTTTTCATCATTGGTTAAATCAGCTTCTAATTTTTTTGCCGCGAAATTATAAGCATCAACAATATTGCTTTCTAAAAGAAAATAACATTTATAAAAATCAATTTTAGCAATTTTCTCTTCATCATGAATTTTTAAATAAAAATCCCTAACTTTTTCATAATATTTATCAAAGTCATTTTTATTATTTTCATTATAGGAAAACTCAATTAATCTTTCATATATTCCAACAAGCTCTTTTTCATCAATATTTTCCTCAAGATAAATAAGAATTTGTCTCTTCTCGCTTTCTATATCGCCAATAAAACGATAATATGCAATCATATCTTTTGTATATTTATCATGATCAATTAAAAGTAAGTGCTCTTCTTTTATCTTAATATACTTTAATGCATTTGAAGCATCATTTAAATCAAAATAAATATCTTTTAAAATATCACATAGAACAATAACGTCATCATTTTGAAGCATCCAAAAATTACGTTCAAGTGGCAATATAATTTTTAAAGCCTCATCATCATTTTTCAAAGAATGTAATACTGAAGCCTTATAGCAAAGAGCTTTATAATAATCATTTGATTCAGAGTTCAAAGTTTGAATATACTTATCAATTTTTTTTACTGTATCTTTGCTAGCTTCAAGTCTTTTTAAGGCTTCAAAATTCATTACACTCACCTTCATTCAAAGTCATTTTTTAAAATAGGAATACCCTTTTCAATTAAAATATAAGTACCATTCTTCAAAGAGCCAGGATTTAAAAGGTAATGCCCATTTATATCTTGAGCTAGAGCCTGATGCGTATGCCCAAATAAAATATATTTACAATTTAATTCCAAGCCACGATAATAAATATTGTCGTAACGATTCTTAACATTATACAAATGTCCATGAGTAATAAGCATTTTTCCGTAAATCGAATCTAAAATAATCTCATCTTTACCCTCAAAATCACAATTTCCTCGAACAACAATAGCATTCATTTTTTTTAAGAAGCTTAAATCATCTTGTGCATCGCCTAAATGAATAATTTGATATCCAGGATATCTTGAAATTAAATTTATAAGCTTAGAGCCAATGCTATGAGTATCAGATATTACTAGATAATTCATTTAAAAAAACACCTAATCTTTCTGTTGCTATATGACGATGAGAAATTTTATTTTTTTCTTCCATTGACATCTCAGCCATTGTTTTATTCAGGCTTGGTATTAGGAAATAAGGATCATATCCAAAACCATTATGACCTCTTGCAACATCAATAATTTCACCATGAATTTGTCCCTTAAAAAAATGAGGTTTAGAGTCAAAGTAGCATATTACACATTCATAATATGCACTTCTATCTTTAATGCCTTGCATTTTTTTTATAAGTAGTGCATTATTTTTTTCATCATTACACTCAAGTCCAGCAAAACGATGAGAATAAATGCCAGGGGCACCATTTAAAGCATTTACACATAGTCCTGAATCATCTGCAATAACAGGGACATTATATTTTTTATAAATTGTTTGAGCCTTAATGAGTGCATTTTCCTCAAAAGTTTTTCCTGTCTCTTCGATTTCGTCATTAAAGCCTATATCTGAAAGTGACATAATTTCAATATTATTAAGCATTTCTTTAATTTCTGCTATTTTATTTTTATTACTAGATGCAATAATTAATTTCATATAAAAAACCTCAACTTCAAATCTATTTTAACACAAATTATGCTTCGTTTAAAGAAAAAAACGAATCGTTTAAATTAAGCCTTATTAAATTTAAAAGATAATCAAATTCATCATTTTCAATTTCAACATTTACAACATTGTCAGATACATTTAGACTAATTTTATTAAGACGTTCAATATAGCTTATAAAATTACGCTCATTTATTATTAAATAATTAATTTTAACACAATTGTTGTCCATATAATATATTCTTCTTTTTTTACCATCAAGGTCAACAATTTGATACAAATCTGATTCAATATCAAAAATATAATCTTCTGTATAAAGTAAATCAAAGTTGTTTCCAATTAAACGAAGATTAGTAAAACCCTGGGTTAAATATGATTCATACATAAGCTTAAAAAGATTCTTGTTTTCACTATCTAAATTCAAAAATAAAATTAAAGTATCATCTATGATTTGATATCCATCTAAACTAAGCGAAGCAACTGCAAAAGTTTTACTTCCTTGAGGAAGAGCGTTTTGTTTTATGGTATAATATAAAAACACGTCCTCAATGGGCTTATTAGCTTCCAAATACATACCTTCTATTTTTCCATCATAATCAAAAAAAACAATTTCCTCATTATAAGATGACATCTTTACTTCAATTTTATTCTTTTTATAATATAAACAAAAAATAGCTGTAATTCCTAAAAAACATATTAAATAAAAAAAAGTAATCTTTTTCAAACAATTCACCATAAATTTATATGACTTTTTTGGGCTTATTATGATATAATTACTATAAGGGTGATTTTTATGGAGAAATTAAAAAAATACTTTAAAAATAAAGATAATTTAATTGCAATTGGATTAATTTTTTATTACTTTTTGATTATGGAAGGTGCATCGAATCTTTTATCACTTCTTATTAAAGCTTTTTTTTTACGTGACACAATAATAAAATATAACACAACTTTTAGTATAATCGTAAATATCACGATTTATATTTTATTAGGAGCTTTAATAATTCCTCTATCTTTAAAATATCTTAAAAATGATTATGAAATTACAAGTAAAAATACATATACAGTAGCAAGAAATATTTCAATAGGAATTCTAATTATGTATATTGTAAGTTTTGCATCATCAGTATTGTCACAGATTTTAACAAGTAAATCTTCGGCTAATCAAGATGGAATTAATGAAATGACATCCTCTACCTGGGGATTTATATCATTATTTCTTGTAATTGGCATTTTAGGTCCCATTGTTGAGGAGTTAATTTTTAGACGGGCTTTATTTCAAGTGTTTAAAAATAATACTATTTCAATCATAATTTCTTCCTTATCATTTGGACTGCTACATATGTCAAATCAAAGTGGAACTGTTCTAGATTTTTTTGCAATATTAATTCCATATGTTACAGCAGGAATTGTTTTTAGTTCCTTATATGTAATATGTAACAAGAACATTTTAGTTCCTATTGCCTGTCATATTACAAATAATGCCGTATCACTTTTGATTGTAGCTTTTAGTAGTGGTTTAATTCATTAATAATATTTTCAAATCCATAAAATTCTGCATATTCTAGGGGTGTATATCCATATACATCCCTTTTATTTTTTCTTATGATTGTATTTAACGATTTAACCATATATAAATCATTTTTTATTACAGCTACATGAAGAGGATAATTTTTTAAATAATCTAGATAATTTAAATCATTCTTTTTAACATCTATATAATCTTTTATTTTAAAAGTTACAATATCAGATAATAATTCATCATATGTGTTTTCAATATCCAAAAGAGCATGATTATGAAGTAAAATATTAATTGAATCATATAATCCTCTCCTTCCTGCTAAAAATAATGGTGTTTCACCAGCTTTATTTTGTTTATTAACAAGAAGGTGAAATTTAACAAGACATCTCATTGCATCAATATTCTCCAAATAAGCTGCTCTATGGAGCAATGTATCACCAAAAATATTTGTAATACTTAAAGGATTAATTTTATTTAAAAAAGAAAGAGACAATTCACCTTTTAAATAGAGTGCATAAAATTCAATACCTTCTCCTAGTTTGTTTTTAAATTCTTTATTAGCTTTAGCCTCAAGTAAAATTTTTACCATTAATTCTCTACCAAGTCTCATTGCAAGCATTAAAGGACTTTCTAAATTATTATTTACTATATTAATATTGACTTTTGACTTGATTAAATGCTTAAAAATTCCTAATCTATTATATAAAATAGAAAAATGAAGAGGTGTATTACCATCTTCATTCATCCTATCAATATCAATCGAATTTAAAATTAAATAGTTAACAATGCCACTATCATTATTAAAAATAGCTAAATGAAGTAAAGTATTTTTATTTTCATCACATTCATTAATATTAGAAAATTTTAAATTTTCTTTAAGTCCCTTTAAATCATGTTTCTTAACTATTTCTACCAAATCCATATTATCTAAGCTTATCCTTTAAAATCTTACCAACCTTAAAAGCTGGTGTTTTTTGACATGGAATATCAATTCTTTCACCTGTACGAGGATTAACACCCGATCTTGAAACTCGATTTCTTATTTCAAATGTACCAAAGCCTGAAAGAACAACTTTATCTCCATTTGCTAAATTTTCTGCGATTAGATCTAGAAAGCAATCAATTACATCTTCAGCTTCCTTTCTAGTAACATCTAGACGATTTGTAACCTCATAAACTAATTCTGATTTATTCATTTATTTAGCCTCCTTTAGATCAAATGTTACACTTCCAACTATTAATTTATCTGGTAAACTTGTAGCGGTGTAAGTATATAAACTACCATCAACTTTAGTAAGTGGTACATCTTTGTCATTTGCTTGAGCCTTAACACTAGGGAATATATAACCAAGACTTCCAGTAATATATGTAGTAGTTTTAGCATCTATTTGAAGAATATAAAGATTATCTTCAGCTTTATAAAATTTATATAATAAAAAGTAATTAACTCCTAAAATTGTTTGAGCCTGTGAGCCATTCATCATAGGTGAATTTTCATGATAAGTAAACCAAAACTTCTTAACGGCGAAACAATCACTTGAATCACTTATATATTGTCCATTATCATCTTTAGTTTTACGATAATAAAAAGTAAAATCACCATGATTTTCACTAGTATAATCATCACTATCAAAGCCTCTTACAATTTCTTTACATGCCATATCTTCAGAAAAACTAAAAGCGAATTTAGAATTAGCCCAATAAAATAAGAACGCAAAGCCAATTAAGAATACTAAGAATAGCATTGTTTTAAAATGCTTTTTTAGCATTACAATAATAACAATTATCGCAATAACGATACCAACTGCAAGTAAAATCCATTTCCAATCGGTAGTTATATCAAATTCAGTAAATATATTTAACAACATAATCTAACATCCTTTCCTTCTTAGGTAAATTATACAACATTTATTTTAATAGTAAAGACGAAAAAATATAAATCTTGTAAAATTAGTCAATAATTTGTAAATCACTACCTCTAATTAAATCAAATTCTTTTCCAAACTCGTAATTAAACTTGCTTATAGCCATATTTTTTACTCCTTTAGCTAGCAAAGCATTAAGAGGTCCTTCTATAATACCATAACCTTCTGCCGGTCTAAGGTCATGAGTATTTTCTTCCCAATTTGTTTTCTTATGAATTTTTAAATTAATATTATTAAATGAAATATTAGTTATCTTACCATATTGAATAGCATAAAGAAAAATTCCATTTTCCGTATCAGCACTAATATTATTAAACGAAACATTTGATATTATGCCAAGTGGATTATCTTTAAATCGATTTAAGCAGGTAATGGCAATTGGCTCCGCTTTTCCCCAATATGTTAAAGAACAAAAACGTCTTAAATCCATTTTTATATTATAGATATTAATATTATTTATATTTCCTTCATCTCTAAGTTGAAATGATATTCCTCTATTTGACCTTAAAATATTAATATCATGAATTTTAAAATTTTTAAAATCAGAAACAGATTCAGTACCAAATTTAATTCCCGCTGATGTTGATATAATTGTACAGTTATAAACCTCTACATTTTCACAAGGCCCATATTTTTTTCCATTTCTTGTTGTTTTAAAAACAATTCCATCATCTGCAGCTTCAATATAAGTATTTCTTATAATTAAATTTTTACAATAATCTGGGTCAATACCATCGCAATTAGCCATTTTTAAATTATTAAAAATATGAATACCATCAATTAAAATATCACTAGAACCAACTAAATGAACCGTCCAAAAAGCGCTTCTTCTTAAAGTGACATTTAAAATTTTAATATTTTCACATTCTTTAAAATAAAGTAAAGGAACTCTTGGGTAATAAGCACCGTCAATAAAATATTTAGTTTGCTTACCATAAAAATTCTCTTCGCTTCCATCAATAACACCATCACCATCAATAGCAATATTTTTAACATTTACTGCTCTTATGAACCCTTCTTTAGGTTCACCATCATATTCACAATCCTCAAAGCTAGGCTTATCTAAAGATACTTTATGATTAACCTTTGTAATTAAAAGGTTACTCTTGTTTGAAGTCATTTTTAATAGTGCATATTTTTCAAAATAAAGTGTAATATCATCTTTTAAATAAATTGTTCCACTTATATAGATCTTACCCGCACTAAAAATAACTCTTCCTTTGTTTTTTGATGCTTCTTGTATTGCTTCATTTATCGCAATTGTTATATCACCATATTTTTTTATATAATCATCAACTAAAAAATCCATTTTACACCATCCATTATTTGTTAACTATTTTTTTCATATCACATCAATTATTAGACATCCTATAATTGGTGATATTATGCGAACAAAAAGAATTATTAGTAACTCACTTATCATTTCATCTTTATCTTATCTAAGTATTGAATTTATTTCAATATTAAAATCTAAGGCTAAACTTAAAGGCTATTTTCATACGATTTCTGAATTATCAACACCCATACGTAAAGGATATAGTGGTACAATTACAAGCTTTTCGCCTTTATCTAATGTTTTTAATACTATCTTAATTATAAATGGAATCATTTATTTTATAGGAATAGGCTATTACATTTTAAAATTTATTGAGAAGCCAATAAAACCTTTTTTATTTACTCTATCATGTATCACAGGTCTTTCAACCATTTTAGTCGGCTTCTTTCATACTACAACAAATCCCCCCTTTATTCACTACGCTTCCTCAGCTTTAGTTTTCTTTTGTGGAAACTTACTTATCTTTATCCTGGGGATTATAAAAAAACGTCCATTTTTTACATATATGTCAGGAATAAGCGTTGGCACGGCTGCTATAGCATTTTTATTACCACATAGGTTTTATGGTTTAGCTGAAAGAATGGGTATCTATTCTCTTATTATTTTTGAATTTATTATAGGGTTAGAAATGCTTAAAATAAACAAAAATAAATACCTAGAAAATGCGTAATTGCTCCAAATAAAACAAATAAATGCCAAATAAAATGAGCAGCCTTTTTACCTCGCATAACAAATGGTATCATACCAAATGTATAAACAAGTCCACCAGCTAGAATAAACCAAAAGAAATTAATATTATATTTAATCCATCCTGGAACTAGCATTAAAGCTGACCATCCTATAATAAAATATAGTGGAAAATGAAGCCATTTAAGACGTCCAGGACCAAAAATAGCAACCATAGTAATACCAGTTATAATAATGGCCCACATTAGGCAAAACCAAATAATACTTAAGGTAGGATGATATTTATAAAAATCTATTAATAAAATAGGTGAAAATGTACCACCAATTAATAAATAAATTGATGAATAATCAAAGCGACGCCAAATCCTTTTTACTTTTATTCCCCATTTATAGGAATGATATAGACAAGACATTGTCATCATTAAAATCATAGATACACCATAGAATATAGATCCCATAAGCATTAAGGATGTCGTTGATTTTAAAATTAAAAGAATAAGCCCTAAAACACCAAGTAAAGCTCCTACGCCATGTGTAACTGCATTCCCAATTTCTTCTAAAACTGAAAGTTTAGGAGCCTCATTAAGTGTACGATAATAATTTTGTTTCCGCATTTTGGATAACTTTCTTCTTGATTTAATGTATGGCATTAATCTTTCTTTTCTTATTTCATAATTAATGCGCTCTTGTTCCTTTTTATATTTATTTAAGTATTTTCCATATTTATTGTCTTTATGCTTATTTAAGCATTTTTTAATTTTTTTATATTTCATTTTAATCCCACATTTCTTAATAACATTTTATTACAAAACGACTTTTTTTACAACAAAAAACGCTATTTCTAGCGTTTTTCGAATTGTAGTAAATAAAGTTTATAATAATAGCCTTTGTGCTTTAAAAGCTCCTGATGTGTTCCTTCTTCAATAATCTCTCCATGAGATAGACAAATAATCTTATCAGCATGCTGAATTGTTGACAAGCGATGAGCAACAACAATCATTGTACCAATGCTTTTCATTTTTTGAAGAGACTCTTGAATTAATACCTCTGTTTCGGTATCAATATTTGAAGTTGCTTCATCTAAAATAAGAATTTGCGGTTTGTGAAGTACAGTTCTTGCAAATGATAAAAGCTGGCGTTGACCTTGACTTAAATTTTCACCACGTTCAATGACTGGCTCATCAATACCACATGGGAGCTTATCAATAAACCAGGAAGCATTTACATAATCACAGGCTGATTTGATTTCATCATTAGTAAATGAATCATCGTTTAGAGTAATATTACTTCTTATGGTTCCACTAAATAGGAATACATCCTGAAGCATTTGGCCAATTTTTGATCTTAGTGACTCAATCTTAATGGTAGTAATATCAATATCATCAATTAAAATTTGACCTTTTTGAATTTCATAGTTTCTTACTAAAAGACCTAAAATAGTTGACTTTCCGGCTCCAGTGGCCCCAACAAACGCAGCAGTTTGACCAGGTTTTATTACAAATGATACATCCTTTAAAATCCAATCTCCCTCATTATAAGCAAACCAAACATTTTTAAATTCAATTTTACCTTTAAAATAAGGTACATCAATAGCATCAGAATGATCCATAACCATTGGTGGAACATCTAGCAAATTAAACAATCTTTCTGATGCTGTTAAAGCCTTTTGTAGATTATTAAGCTGATCGGCAATATTTTGAATTGGATTAAAGAAACGTGATACATATAAATAGAAGGCCACAATCGCACCACTTGTAAGACCAACCTTAACACCAACATAGAAAATAACGGCGGTAGCTAAAATTTGAAGTAAAGTAATAAATGGACGGTATATACCAAACGCAATTACAACCTTATAACGAGCCCGTCTTAAATTTTCATTATATTCTAAAAATTCATTTTCCTTATATTTTTCCTGATTAAAAATTTGGATAATCTTCATACCTGATAAGTTTTCATTCAAATAGGTATTAAGTTCAGAAATATATCTTCTTTCATTTCTAAATACCTTACCAACTACATGTCCAAAAAAATATGATGTAATAAAAATAATAACGACAAATGCAAGTAATATCAAAGATAATTTCCAAGAAATATAAAGCATAATTCCATAAACTGATACAACCGTTAAGAAATTTCTTAATAAATTAACAAGTACATTTGTAAATAAATCAGACATTGACGCCGTATAGGATGCAACTCTCGTAACTAATGATCCAACAGGCATTTCATCAAACTGATTTTGGCTCATATTTTCAATATGTGTAAAAACCTCCATACGCATTCGATAAATAATTCTTTGACCTGAATGTTGTAGTAGCATTGATTCAAAATACAAAAAGACTTGATTAATAATAGATATGCCTAAATAAGCAATGACAAGCCATAAAATATAACTAAAAGACTTATCTAAATTTTGTAATGCATCCGTAATTTGACTTATAAATAAGGGAAGCACTACATCAAGTGCTACATTTAGTGCAATTAAAACTAATGAAATAATAAAATATAAAGCTTCTGGCTTTAAATATTTCATTGTACGCTTTAACATTACTCCTAAAGGAATTTTCTTATCTCCCTTAAGCTTTAGTGTCTCTTCTTCCATTAATTTTCACCTCCTGCAAGTTCATTTTCAAGTTGTTGTAAATGAACCATAGTTTGATATGTCTTTGAGGTATTAAGCAAATTTGATGGCGTATCAAAGGCCTCAAGATGTCCATCATTTAAAACAATAATTTTATCTAAATGCGATACAGTTGAAACACGAGATGCAATTATAATGGTTGTTTTACCTTTACGTATTTCTTTAACATTCTTAAGAATTGTTTCTTCTGTTTTAACATCTACTGCCGATACGGAGTCATCCATAATCATAATTGGAGCGTCCATAATTGCAGCACGAGCAATACTAATACGCTGCTTTTGTCCTCCTGATAAGGTCACACCTCTTTCACCAGAAATAGTATCATAGCCATTTGTAAAGTTTTGAATATTATCATCAACATCAGCAAATCTAGCTGCATTTTTTATTTTAGAAAAATCAAGCTCACGATTTGAAAATGCAATATTATTCTTTATTTTATCACTAAACAAAAAATTATCCTGAGGAACATAAGCTATTTGCTTTCTTAAAGAAGAAATATCACAAGACATTATATCGTTTCCATCAATATAAATACTATCTTTATTAACGTTATAAAGCCTTAATAGTGAATTAACAAGTGTTGTTTTTCCACTACCAATTTTTCCCACAATACCAATAGACTCGCCAGGCTCAATCTTAAATGATAGATCAGCAAGTGAATTAATTTTACTACTAGGATAAGAAAAAGAATAATTTTTAAACTCAATAGAACCGTTTATATTAGAAAGAATAATCGGATTTTCAGGATTTTTAATTTCCTCTTCTTCAGCTAAGAAATTAGCAATTCTATTATATGAAGCTTTTGCACGGCTTCTCATAGAAACAATTTGTCCAAGAGCCATCATTGGCCAAACAAGAATATCAAAATAACCAAGGAAAGTAACTAAATCACCAGCCTCAAGTGCAATTTCGTGACCCCAGATAACAACTTGATTATTTGTTGCAAAGCTATACACAAACCAGCCACCAAAGCCAAGTAATATAGCCATAATAATAGCGATAATTAATGATATAATAATATCGAAAATAACTGATACTCGAACAAAATCAATATTTGTATCTTGATTTTTCTTAGCAATTTTGGCAAATTGATGGATTTGTTGAGTTTCCTTAACAAAAGCCTTTATAACTCTAATACCAGTAAATGATTCTTGGGCATAATCATATAAATTATCAAATTGCTCCTGACGATTTTTCCATTTTAAAGCCATAAACTTTTCAACTAATCCACCCCAGAGAATAATCAAAAGCATCGGAATAAGTGCAATAAGTGTTAAAACCCAATCAAGTGAAAACATCTTGTAAAGGACAAGTACAGATTGAAAACCTGCATCAACAAGCATAATACTACCCCAGCCTAAAAATTCTTCAATTGTTTCAAGATCAGTTGTAAACCAAGCCATAACTGTTCCAACCTTATTTTCATGATAATATCTTTGTGATAATCTTTCACTTTTTAAAAACATATCATGTCTTAAAGAAGCCTCTATTCTTTGAGATGCATTAAAAATGGTAAAACGCCATAGCATTCTACCAAAGAACATGCCAAATGCAACCCCAATTAAGGCTAAAATAATATTAGAAAGCCTTGCCATATCAACTTGTCCTTGAGAATTAAACATTTTAACAATTCTTCCCAAAAAGTCTGGAACATAAAGCTGAAGATAATCAACTGCTACAAGACCGATTACTCCTACAAAATAAAACCAAAAGTATTTTACATAATATTTATTTAAGTATTTACCTGTTAACATAACAATACACCTCTCAATTTCATAACGTTTTAATTATACCATAAATATTTTATTATTCTACTACTTTTATTAATTTTTAATTAAAATAAAAAATAACAAACGAATATTTTTCAAGAATTATCTTTAAAGACTAATAATAATACTATAAAGAATAAAGCATTTTTAGTTTTTAAAATAAAAATAAGGGGGCTGTAAAAAAATAAACAGCTTCTAAAAATAAAAAAGAGGTTCAAACTCAGA
>OCPS01001219.1_pt1 | contig 22677 bp, 20 predicted proteins | sample 1538651 | NCBI WGS metagenome assembly OCPS01 (sample SAMN04571715, study PRJEB22368) | human gut metagenome | biome: human gut; material: stool | host: Homo sapiens | place: Luxembourg | collected 2012-09-21 | reverse complement strand
AGCCCACTATGGGAGCCGATCCCTGCTACGTTGCCACCAATGGAAAAGAAGTACTCACGGCCAACTATAGCGGAGGTAGCATGTCTATCTTCCCGCTGAAAAAGAACGGTTCATTAGAGCCTGTCGATACGCTTTTTGAAGGCAGTACCGGCGGACCGGACACTGAAAGACAGGCAACACCCCACGTACATTGCACTGTCTTCTCTCCGGATGGAAAATATATCTTTGCCACTGACTTCAGTGCCGACCGCATCCTGCGCTTTGTCATACATCCGAAGAGCATTATCCCCCACCCTTCTGCCGAAGCCATTGACGTAGATCCTAACTCCGGTCCACGTCATCTCACCTTCAGCCCGAACGGCAAGTACGCGTATCTTATCAGCGAATTATCCGGTAATATCACCGCTTTCAGCTACTTGGATGGTAAACTGGAAAAGATACAGACCATTGCAGCCGACACACTTCGTGCGCGTGGCAGTGCCGATATACATCTCAGTCCCGACGGGAAATACCTGTATGCCAGCAATCGCCTGAAAGGTGACGGTCTTGCCATCTTCGAAGTAAATCCGGAAACCGGTATGTTGGCAAAGGTAGGCTATCAGTTGACGGGGATTCATCCGCGTAACTTTATTATCACCCCGAACGGGAAATATCTGTTGGCCGCCTGCCGCGACAGTCATGTCATTCAGGTATTCCAACGAGATTCCGTAACAGGTCTGTTATCAGATACCCATCAAGACATCAGTATTGATAAACCTGTTTGCATCCAATTCGTAAAATAACCGGGTAAAAGCTTGACTTCCGGTTTTTAATTTCGTATATTTGTCATCGTAATCCTGATTTAGATTCGGGGACACAGATAGTAACAGGGAAAAGCATTTGCTTCTCCCTGTTTTTTTATATCCGATACCTTTTCAGAGCAAAAACAAGCTTCTTCAAGTCAAATGACATCATCTATTGAGACAAAACAAACTATCTAATGAGGTAAAACATACTATCTAACGAGGCAAAACATACTATCTAACGAGGCAAAACATACTATCTAATGAGATAAAACATACCATCTTATGAAGCGAAAAGCACCGAGCCCCCCTTAGACGGTCGATTCTGTTAATATTCCGTAATTCTACTCTTGACAAAAATAACTTCATTAACTTTGTCCCTTAACCGAAATCGTTTAAATAACGCGACTTATGAAGAAAAAGAATATAGTATTACTCTCAGCCCTGTTGTTCTCCGTTTCTGCCATAGCGCAAACAGAAGTGACGGCAGGTGTCACACGTGGCAAGGATTACGGCGTAACTTACGTACTTCCGAAAACGGAAATCGAACTTACCGTACAAGCCACCAAACATACCTACACTCCCGGAGAATTCTCCAAGTATGCCGAACGCTATCTGCGGCTGAACAACGTCTCTTCCGAACCGGAAACTTATTGGACACTGGACAAGATGCAGACAGAAGTAATCGGTGTACCCGATAAAGAAAACGTATATTTCGTGAAGATGAAAGACAAAACCGTAGCCCCGCTTATCGAGTTGAGTAAGGATGGTATTGTCTACTCCATCAACATGCCGCTGGGCAGCGGACAACGTAAGACAACTCCGACCATTCAACCCAAAGTTACAGGTAACACGCCGAACGTCAATCCCCGAGACTTCCTCACAGAAGAAATCCTGATGTCAAACTCAACGGCTAAAATGGCGGAATTGGTAGCCAAAGAAATCTACAGTATCCGTGAAAGTAAGAATGCCCTGTTGCGCGGTGAAGCAGACAATATGCCCAAAGACGGTGCACAACTGAAGCTCATGCTGGACAACCTGACTTTACAGGAACGTGCCATGACGGAAATGTTTGCAGGTAAGGTGACCACAGAAGAGAAGATATACACCATTCGCATCGTCCCCAAAGAGATGAAGCATGAAGTTGCCTTCCGCTTCTCTAAGAAACTGGGTATCGTAGCAAACAACGACTTGGCAGGTGAACCGGTCTACATTACGATAGCCGATCTTAAAAGCATTAATATCCCCGAAGCCGATCCCAAGAAACAAGTGGATGGCATTGCCTACAATGTACCGGGCAGAGCACGTGTAACATTAGACTATCACAATGAGGAACTGTATAATGCAGAAATACCTATTACGCAATTCGGTGTGGTAGAATACCTCGCCCCCGTTCTATTCAACAAGAATTCTGTTATAAAGGTATTATTCGATACAAATACGGGAGCTTTGGTAAAAGTAGACAGAGACGGTAATTAAAGAACTGAAAAAGTAGAATAAATAAGAGAAGGCTACACGGTAAATGAATCGTGCAGCCTTCTTTGTTTAGTTTCCTATCCCTAATTTTATAAATCCATCTTTTTGTAGTTGCATCACATAAGTCGTGACTCGCGAAGCATAATTCTCATCAGATTGGAAGTGAACGGCAAGCAGTGAAATAATCTCCCGTACCGTGCGCCGCCCATCTATCAGCCGCCACACAGCACTGCCGTGTTCTTCAAGGCGGACATGAATATCAGGAGACATACTCTTCGGCAGTAAAAGCCTGCGCATCCACTCATACTTGAACCGGGGATAGGAGATTACAGCGTAATCTCCCTCCCATTCGGTCAGGATGTGGTCGCAACGAACCGGAATAGCATCCAGCAGACTGACTTTTCCTTCAGGTGTTTCCATATCCATAAGTTGTTTTTACTTATCCTTGAATATTAGGTTCCTCCAGTTGATAGCCATACTTCTTATCTGCTCTCTTCAACATAAAGGCTACCACAAGAGATAAGCAGGCAATACCGGTAAAGATGCACATCGGTATCGTATAATCGTACAGATTTGTTCCATCTGCCTTCTTGCCTACGATACAATAGACATCAAGTACTTTACCAATCAGCGTAGGAATCCCCCACAAACCAATATTCTGGATGAAAAAGATCAATGCATAAGCTGTACCCAACTGGCTCACCGGGAATATCTTGGCAACTGCAGGCCACATAGCAGACGGCACCAAAGAGAAAGCAATACCCAGAATAATCATCAAACCAATAGCTACCAACCAATAGTTAATGGCAGGAATAGCATAAATAAAGTGCACACCTATCAGCATGGCAGCTCCCAATATCATAATAGAAGCCGACTTACCACGTTTATCTATAAATCCACCGAATATAGGGGTCAGGATCAGTGCTCCTAAGGCCGGTAGTCCGGCAAAAGTTCCTGCTACGTTTTCATTGATACCATATTTGATAATCATCAGTTCGGAAGCAAACTTCTGGAAAGGGAATACACAAGAGTAGAACAATACGCACAGCAAAGCTATCAACCAAAAGCCCGGATTAACGAGGATATTCTTCACATCCTTAAAGGAGAATTTCTCTTCCTCCCCCTCGGTACCTGCCGCTATGGCTGCCGCTTCCATCTGTTTGTCCAGCTTCTTATCCATCACTGAAAAGATAAAGAAAGCAACCAAACCGCCCAACAGCAAAATCAAACCTACCAATACCGGAGTCGTAATGCCGAAAGCACGCGCCAAAGGAATAGCCACTGCATAACCTGCTTGCGAACCGATACGTGCCAATGCTACCTGCACGCCCATAGCCGTAGCCAACTCTTTACCTCTAAACCATTTGGCTATAATTTTAGAGACTGTGATACCTGCAACTTCCGCACCTACACCGAAAATAGAATAACCGGCAAACGCGACAAATACCCCTGCTTTATAACCGAAAATTTCATTAAGACCGAAGATCTGTGCATCCGGACCGGCAAGTCCTGTCATGGCATAATACTCAAGTGCCGTACCTCCCACCATCAGGATGGTTGACAATTTACCGGTGAAACGGATTCCAAAACGGTCGAGAATTAATCCTCCCCAGATCAGCATCAGGAAGAATACATTCAGGAAACTGTATCCACCTGTGAAGAATCCAAAATCACTACTTGTCCAGGCAAGATCCGACTCCAACATCGTTTTCAGCGGTGCTACCACATCGTTTACATAGTAAGCTGCCATCATCGTAAAGGCAACAATCACCAATGCTCCCCAGCGGGTAGCCTTCGAGTCATTCAATTTAAGTTTTAATTGTTCTGTCATTGTACTATATTAGATTAATTATTAATCAGATTGCATAATCCCGACAAAGGTAATTAAATCTGGCATAAAAAGAAAAGAGGCTGACACCTTTTCGGCGTCAACCTCTCTCTTATTTCTTTTTGCGGTTCATCCGCACATAACTTTAGTTAGCTGAATCTTCAGCGGCAGGAGCAGTAGTGGCAGGAGCTTCTGTCTGCGGAGCAGCTGTACCAGTAGGCATGTTGTACGGATTGGTTTTCTCTTCTTTCTGTGCCTGTTCCAGGATCACATCACCGCCTTTACTGGAAGAAGTGGGAACAACGTAGGCAGTAGCAATACTCATTACGACCATAAATCCTGCCAGGAACCATGTTCCTTTTTCCAAAAAGTCAGTAGTCTTGCGTACGCCCATAATCTGATTGGAAGAAGAAAAGCCGGATGCTAAACCGCCTCCTTTGGAATTTTGAATCAATACAATGAAGCACATCAACAAGGATGCAACCACCATTAAGATAACTAAGAATAAGTACATTTTGTTATTTTGATTTAGCGTTAATAATCAATTTCTCCAAAAATCTGATTTGGTCTGCAAAGTAAGCATTTTTTTTTGGATAATTCAAACTTAATTTTTTAATAATTTCAAGAGCCTTGTCATATCGGCGCTGTTTGATATAGATTTTAGCCAAAGTTTCGGTAAAACAGCTATCATCCTGTTCTGTTTCCTCTACTGCCGACCGGGGAGTTTCGTCGGCAACAACCACCTTTTCCTCTTCTGCTTCATCCGTTTCTTCTTCAATCAACGGCAATAAAAGCGGGTTGTCTTCTTTGGGTAACTTCAGGCTGATACCTTCCTCCGTTTCGCTTTGACGAATGAAACCATCTATCAAATCCTGCCCACGCAATTTCGGTACTTCCGTCGGGGTAGTTGATGAGGAATCTGTTTCGTTCGTTTCTTCATCATCCCGTATCAGGTAAGCGGTATAATCCATTGCATAATCCAATTCCGTCGTCTGTGAATGTTCTTCCGGAACAGTGGCAAGGAAAGCGTCTATTAACGAAAGGGTACGGTCAATGCTCGGCTCCTTGTCCAACTCCTTTCCCACAATATGTGCGGAAGCATGGGGATGGAGGGCATAGCGGTCACCTTCAATCAGATAAAACAATACACGGCGGTCTGATACATACAATACCGCTTTACGCAGTTCTGCACCGAAGTTGATATCGTGCAGCACATAGAGGTTCTTGAGATAGAGCAAGCGCAGGGACTGAAAATAAGGATAACGGGCTACCAGCGTACGAAGTTCGTACAAGGTATCCCGATTCAACGCCTCGGGATGCTGTATCCATTGTTGCAAATGTACAGGCGTCATTCCTTTTATTACCAGTTAGCTACGGTTGCGTTAAAGATTTGTTCTGTTATGTCTTTCACCATCAGGCTTATCAATTCATCTTGCACTTCGGTCAGCAGCTTAGAAGAATCATAAGTTTGGAAAGCAGAGAATTGCTGATCCGTGAAATCATCCTTATGATCCGTATTATTCACAAAAGTAACTTTCACAGTCAAAGTAACTTTTACCTTTGAAGAATATCCACTGGCATCCACCGCTTCGTTATATTGATTATAACCGGTAATCTCACCATCAATTTCAAGATCGGCGTTACTATTGACCAGTGACAAGCGTGTCTGACGCATGAACAAGTCTTTCAGGCTCTGGTTAAATTCAGTAGCCAACGGGGCATATACATACTCTGCACGATTTTGAAAATCCGCTATCGAAATAGTTTTTACTTTAGAGTAGTCAATCGAACTGATCGGGGCAAGTCCTATCTTAATGCTACACGAATTTACTACCAGTAAAATGCTCAACAACAAAGCTGTCGAGGCTATTTTTTTAATCCAATCCATATTCTTTAATCTTTCTGTATAAGGTACGCTCGGAAATATTCAGATCCTTTGCCGCACTCTTGCGTTTACCATGATGCTTTTCCAAGGCTTTCCGTATCATTTCTTTCTCCACCTCATCCAGCGAGAGAGACTCTTCTACATACTCTTCCGTGTCCTGTATATCTTCATCAATGTTGTGGGACGGCTTTATGGAAGGATGAATAATGGTAGGCACGCTCGGAGAAACAGGAGTCACTACGGCAGGCGGTTGGGCATAATAAGCAGCAGGCACAGCCGAAGCGGCAGTGTTTCCACGTTCGGTCATAATCTCATGTACCAGCTTTTTCAGCTCCGTCACGTCCTGACGCATATCGAAAAGAACCTGATATAAGATTTCCCGTTCACTCTCAAAGCTCTTGTTTTCTTTGACGCCGAATAAAGCAGGCAGCCTCTGTATCGTATTCTGTTCCGGCAAATATCCTTTCAATATAGAAGCATTGATTTCACGGTTGGTTTCAATGATGGAAACCTGTTCCGTTATATTCTTCAATTGCCGCACGTTGCCGGGCCACGAGTAGGAAATCAATAGCTGCTTGGCATCTTCCGTCAACTGAATGGCAGGCATACGATATTTCTCGGCGAAATCCGAAGCAAACTTACGGAATAATAGAAATGCATCCTCTCCACGTTCACGCAAAGGGGGTATCTGGATAGGCACAGTGTTCAGGCGGTAATACAAGTCTTCACGGAAACGTCCTTCGGAAATAGCCTGTGTCAAGTTTACATTGGTAGCTGCCACAATGCGTACATTGGTCTTCTGCACTTTAGATGAACCGACTTTTATGAATTCTCCGCTTTCCAGCACACGGAGCAGGCGTGCTTGCGTAGGCAAAGGCAACTCTCCCACTTCATCCAGGAAAATCGTTCCACCATCCGCCTCACCAAAATATCCTTTCCGTTCACCGATGGCACCGGTGAAAGCCCCTTTCTCATGACCGAACAATTCCGAGTCAATAGTTCCTTCGGGAATGGCACCACAGTTCACCGCAATATACTGACCATGCTTACGCCGACTGTACTGGTGAATGATCTGGGGAAAACTTTCCTTACCCACACCACTTTCTCCGGTTATCAGTACAGACAGATCGGTAGGCGCCACCTGTATAGCAACGTCTATCGCACGCATCAATGTTTCATTGTTGCCAATGATGCCGAATCGTAACTTTACTTGTTGTATTTCCGCTTTCGTCATTCTACAAATCTTCTTCCACACTATCGAGTTTCAGCTTATCGCTGTCATCACGCTTTTCGTAATATTGTTTTCGCAAAGGGTTGGCATGTGCTGCTTTATCACGCAGGCGATTACGGAACACATCGATAGCCACATAAATAGCCTGACGGAAAGAGTCTTCACTCGCCAAACCTTTTCCTGCAATATCGTATGCAGTGCCATGAGCCGGTGAAGTACGTATCACAGGCAATCCGGCAGTATAATTCACACCTTCGTCCATCGCCAGTGCTTTGAACGGTGCCAGTCCCTGATCGTGGTACATGGCAAGCACACCGTCAAAATGAGTGAAATTGCCTGAAGCCGTCAGCCGGATACGGTCCATAGCACAAGATGCCTCTGGCAGACATCTCTTTCAATGCCGGAATGATAATTTCTTCTTCTTCTTTTCCCAGCAGACCTTCATCTCCCGCATGCGGATTCAGAGAAAGTACAGCAATGCGCGGTGCATCGATAGCGAAGTCCTGTTTCAACGACTGGTTGAAGATAGCCAGTTTCTCCTCTATCAGTTCCTTCGTTATAGTCGAAGCAATCTGACTGACAGGGATATGCCCGGTAACCAATGCCACCCGGAAATCATCTTTCATCAGAATCATCAATGACTTGGCACCATTGCCCAGTCTCTCTTCTATATATTCCGTATGACCGGGAAATGCAAAAGTTTCCGACTGAATGGTATGCTTGTTGATGGGAGCTGTGACAATCACGTCAATCAATCCCTCTTTATATTCCTCGATAGCTCTTTCCAAAGCACCGAGTGCAGCCTTTCCGGCTTCAGGATCTGCCTTTGAGAATTCTACTTTCACTTCATCATCCGTGCAGTTCACTACACTCAAACGGTTGTAAGCCGCTTCCGCAGCAGAGCTCACGATACTGAAGTTCGTCGGCAAATCGAGTGACTTGCGATGATAAGCTGCCACCTTAGGGGAGCCATAAATAACAGGTGTACACAGTTCCAGCATAACGGGGTCGGAGAATGCTTTCAGAATAACTTCATAACCCACACCGTTTATGTCTCCTTGTGTAATGCCGACTTTTATTTTATTATCTTCCATTTTTCAATATATATATCATTTTAGATAAGAATGTGCCAAAAATTCCAACGATAAATCTTCATCCGCAGATTACGCAGATAACGCAGATTGAGATTAAAACAAATCTGTGCAATCCGCGTAATCTGCGGATGAAAGTTATCTCTTTAATTCGTATACATTCTTACATATTATTTTCCTTGATCAGTAGCTTTACTCTGCTCTTTCGTCACGCCCAATGGAATCTCAGCTCCTGTCTGTTTATCACCCGGCACTCTCAAAGTGTAAAGAGAGGCTTCCATCTGGCGCATCAGATTACGTTTCAACTTATCAGGTGAATAGATAAAGGCTTCCACAACAATAATACGTTGGTTCACCGGATCCAAACGCATGTGCGAAACAAACGGACCACCCATAAAATCCCCCTTCATACGCCACAGGCCACGAGCTTCCAGCGCATACTCTCCTTGTACATTAAGAGGACGAACATCGGTCATTAAGGAGTCAGTTGCCATATACATGCCTTCTCTCGCTCCCGGAATGTTAGCCTTCATGACAGAGTCACGCATCTGCACAAAATATTCCTTGGTAAATGTATTTTTATCTCTGTACGGGAAAGAGTAAATAACAAAGTTCTGGTCGCCGGTAGCTGCATTCGTACCAGCCCAGAAGAAGTTCTCTCCTTGCTTGGTAGAAGAAAGTTCAGCAGGTACCCAGACATCACAATCAAACATACTCTTTACCTTTGTCGTCACATAATCATTATGCTTCTTTTCCAGTTGTGTAATCTGTCGGTTCATCTCCGCACGGGTAAAGAAATCAATGATAGTCTGTTTGTTCTCCGTCACAAACTGCTCGAAAGAAGCTTCATCAGGAGCCTGTATAGTCAGGATAGTTTGCGGAGCAGCATACACATCCTTCGCATATTTAAACTTAGGCTGGGTATAAATATCCTGTACATCAGCGATAATAATGTTACGAATCAACTTTAACGTAGCATCATAGTTGGCAGGAGAAGTGTACATCATACGGAAAGAACGTTCGGACTGGGGAAGCCCCGGTACATCCGTATCAAGTACATCATAAAGCGCCCTACCGGCAGGACGTTCCCACATAGCGGGATCAACCACTACCAGGATTTCATACGCACGACCACTTGAAGTCGCACCAAACACGCCTTTCTTACCGCCACTACATGCGGAAAGGGCAATTGCTACAATAGTCAGACTTAAATAAAACAGCTGCTTTCTCATATACTTACCAGTTAATGTTTTTACAAAACTACGAAGAATACGTATATCATCCGAGCCAAAGTTAATAATTTATATTAATTCTTGTTTATTCTCTTCCTGTTTGGCAGTGGAAAGCATGCCGCAAGCGGCAAATATATCTTCACCGCGGGAAGCACGTATCGTAGTAAACAAACCGTGGGAAGTCAGGTAATCACGGAGTTTAGTCATTGTTTCCATATCCGCTCCCTCCAGGTCTACACCGGGAATGGCATGAAAGCGGATGAGGTTGATACGGCAGTCCAGTCCACGCAAGAGTTTCAACAATTCCTTAGCATAGAGCAACGAATCATTCACACCCTTAAAAACAATATATTCAAAAGATAGTCTACGCTGTTTACTAAAATCATAGTTTTTTAACAAGTCTACCATTTCAGTGATAGAGAAAGATTTCTCAGCAGGCATCAGTTCGCGACGTTGCAAGGCGACCGGAGAATGTAAGCTGACAGCCAGATGACATTCCGATTCTTCTATAAAGCGCTGAAATCCTTTGCGCAAACCAACGGTAGAGAGCGTGATCCGCTTGGGACTCCATCCATATCCATAAGAAGCAGTCATGATTTCCAGAGCTTTCAGCACCTCGTCCAGATTATCCAGAGGCTCGCCCATGCCCATCATCACCACGTTGGTCAATTTATCCCGCTCGGGAAGAGAATTTATCTGATTAATTATCTGATTGGCTGTCAGGTTGGCACTGAAGCCTTGCTTACCCGTCATACAGAATTTACAGTTCATCTTACATCCCACCTGAGAAGATACACAAAGTGTGGCACGATCTTCATCGGGAATATAAACCGCCTCTACAAAGTTCTTATCACCTGCCCGATACAAGTATTTCACCGTACCGTCTGTGGAACGCATAGCTTCCACAGGTGCCTCCGCTCCTACTTCGTAGACATCTTTCAGGAGATCCCGATGTTTCAGCGACAAGTTGGTCATATCGTCTATGGAGTTCACTTTCTTGTCATACAGCCATGAAGCAATCTGTTTGGCGGAAAACCCGGGCATTCCCAGTCTTTTCACCACCTCCTGCAATTCAGTGAGTGTCAGTCCTAAAAGAGTTTGTTTCGGCATAATTATCTATCAATCTTTCCAGTTTATCTTTGCAAAGGTAGGAATAAAGTTGCACAAAGGCAATTGCAGGCGCAGAAAATGAGACACAGGGATAAAGAAAAAGCCGCCTGATATTCTATCAGACGGCTTTTCATATCTCAATTATCGTTATTTCTTAGAAGAACAGATAACGGTCATCTTTCACATCAGCTTTCAGATACAAGTCGTTGAGGAACTGGCTTGCCATACGGGCATGCATATTCTGCAACGTAGTTTCTTCTGTTTCCTGATTGAAAGTTTCGTTCAGTTTATCTTTTGCATACGGTTGAAGAACAAATACACCGCCATTACCCTTTATCGGAGCACTCAGTTGGTTCAGTTCGGCAATCGATGCATAAGCGCCTACCAGCGGTTCGCTGGCACGTAGTACCGGAACATAAGCGGGAGCTGCAAAAGTTACGTGTTTCACTGAATCGCTTACTGCTTCAGGCATAGCTTTAAATTGATCGAATGAAGTAGCGCCGGCAGCCTTCATGTCAGCCATAATCTTCTCAGCCTTCTTGTCACGCAGCAATTCAAGTCTCAGTTGGTCTTTCACCAAAGCCAACGGACGGTAACCAGCTGGAACAATAGCAGAAACACCCACTACCAACATACGGTCACTTTCGCCACACTCATACAAACCGGATACTTCACCAGTCTTTGCAGAGAATGCCCATCTCAAAGCTTCCTTAGTACCTCTGATACCACCGATACCATGTTCAGAACTATACAAATCGTTTCTATCCAAAAGCTTATAACCAGCATCTTCAGCATTAGCTACCATCTTCTCCAGTGTCGGGTTAGAAGCGATAAACTGGCTGAATTCATTGTATGCCTTGCTGTAAGTTTCTTTGCTGAACTCTACCGGACGTTTAATAACGGCTACTTTATATTTATCTTTAACAGCCTTCTTATCCATCACCTGTACAATGATATTTGCCTGTGCCAGGTTCAGGTTGGTCATTTCGTTCTTGCCAAGAGTAGTGATTGTATTCACATACTTCAGGTTATCACCATCCAGCTGTGCACCTTCGTAGTTAGCAGAAGAAATCCAGGTAGCCTCACCGGTCTGACCATACTTCTTAGCGATTTCAGCAAAGTCTGCACCACCTTTGATGGCAGTATAGATACTGTCAGCCAAAGTTTTTGTCTTCGCAGCATCTTCAGCAACCACCTGTATCTGACGGTACTGAATAGAGTCTGCCATTGAAGCAGTAGCCAATTTCTTGAACGAGTTGATCGTATTGTCAGTCGCATTGTAGTAAGGACCATATACACCACCTACTGAAACAGAGTCCAGACGAGCAGCTACATCGGTAGGCAATGCCTTAGAAGTATAATACAGATCAATGTAAGGAACTTCAGAACCGGCAGCACGAACAAGTGTAGAATAATCACCCGGAGTACCTGCAAGTTGTTCAGTATATTCCATTACTTCCTGTTGGATAGCATCTCTGTCTTCAGGGCTTGCAGTTACTTGTACATCAATAAACTTGATGTTACGAGTTTCCACATATTGTTTGAATTGCTCTTTCTTCTTGTCATAAGCTGCTTTCAGATCTGCATCTGTGATGGTCACTGTAGAGTCTACGATTGAAGAATAAGGAATGGCAGCCAGCAACATATCAGACTGATCCGCTCTTGCATTGAAAGCATCCTGAGCTTCTACCGGATTAGAGAAAAGAGACTTTGAAACCAGAGCCTGATATTTCTCAGCCAGACGAGTCTGAACCAATTGTTTCTCAAGGAAAGACCAGAACTTATACATAGACTGATAATATTCTGCATACTGTGCCGGCATCTGCGCTGTGTTCATCTTAGAGTAATCTACGAGGAATTTCTTCAACATATCTTTGTCGAAAGCACCAGTTTGCGGATTACGGAACGGGGTCTGCTGCAACATCGGGTGTACGCCTGCATCAATGATTGACTGGAGTTCTGCTTTAGAAACTGACAAACCAAGTTTTTTTGCTTCGTTTTCAATCAACTTATTGTTAACGTAGTTTCTCCAAACTTCATCTTTAATCTGATTGTTTTCTTCATCTGTGAGTGCACTTGTTCCTCTGGAAAATTTCACAACTTCAGTATATTCTTCTACCAAGCTCTGATAATCCTGAGCGGAAAGTGACTCTCCGTTAACCTCTCCTACATCATGTGACTGGTGTGGCTGCAATACCTTCCATGCGTCTCCCGCAATGAAAGCGAACAGCGCCAAACCAATAACAATCACCAATAAGGGTCCTTTAGACCGAATGTTTTGTAATGTTGCCATTTTAGTTAATATGATTTATTTGTTTATTATATTTTCTCCAAACTTCATTTTAGCGCACGAAGATACAAAAAATGCTAATACGCATCTATTTATTCTTTAAAAAATTACGCCATTCTGCTATTATTCCACCACTTTAAGACGTACCAGCTCTATTTTAGTGGCTGTAACCTTAATAATTTTGAACTGAAATTTATCAATCGTCACTACTTCATGCAATTTCGGGAAACTCTGATAACGGTTCAGGATCAATCCACCCACTGTCATATAATCATCTTCTTCCGGCAGATCCAGATCAAACGTCTCATTAACCTTTTCTATTTCCAAGCGACCCGAAAGCACATATTCGTGTTCACCAATCTGCTTGCACACATACGAAGTGTTATCATGTTCATCCTCGATATCACCGAATATTTCTTCTACCAGATCCTCCAGCGATACGATGCCGGACGTACCGCCAAACTCATCCACCACTACGGCAACCGTTTTCTTCTGCTGCATGAAGAGTTTCATCAGTTTATGCGCTGCCATGGTTTCGGGCACAATGGGCACTTCTTTTACATTATTCCGCCAATCGGCAGGATTGCGGAACATTTCGGACGAATGGATATACCCTACCACATTATCTATATTGCCGTCATACACTATAATCTTGGAGATACCGGACTCAACAAAAAGACTTTTCAAATCTTCCAGAGTGGCAGTCAGGTCAACGGCTACAATTTCCGTGCGGGGTACGATGCAATCGCGTATTTTAATACTGGAGAAGTCGAGCGCATTCTGAAATATCTTCACCTCGGCATCCAGTTCTTCTTCATCTTCGGCATTATCGATACTGGACTGGACAAAATAATCCAGATCTACTTTTCCAAAAGCCTTGTCCGAAGCTTCTTTATTGATCTTCATCCCGAACAGACGCAAGAAAAGGTAAGATAATCCGGAAGCCAGCTGAGACACCGGGTACAAAACGATATAACAAATCAGTAGCGGAAAAGCGCATACTTTTAATACAAGATTGGGGTTAATCTTGAATAAGGTTTTAGGAAGGAATTCACCTGTTACCAGGATAATAAGCGTAGAAATGACTGTCTGCAACAACACTTCCACAAAATCATTGGAGATCAAATCGCCCAGGAGATGGACTTTGATAACTTGCGCCATGAGGATACCATAAATAACCAGCGCAATATTATTACCTACCAGCATGGTAGATATGAAGTTATTGGAATTACGGAAGAAATAAGAAAGAATGCGAGACGTCAATCCCTCCTTACGTTCCATTTCAAAACGTAGTTTGTCTACGGAAACAAAAGCAATCTCCATACCCGAAAAGAAAGCGGAGAAAGCCATAGTTATCAATAAATAAATATAGGTATCCATAATTTACGGTTTGATACTATCTTTCGGCATACTGTCTGTTTGCACGCTGTCTGCAGGAGCTGTGGCATCATCATCTACATAAAAGATGCCCTCCGGTTTTCTTATTGTATAAACGGTCATTTGTTCGTTAGAGTCGAAACCACGACCAGTAATGATCCTGTCCGGTTGTTCAATACGGATAAACCGGTCAGAATAGATCGTATGTTTATTCTGATCCCAATACAACAGGTCTGTATCAAACTTCTCACCTTTAAGATTTTGAATATGCACATTACTCATCAGTTTCCACAACTTTTGCTTTTCATAATAATATGCCGTATCCGACTTTATACTTGCATCTACATTGAATACAGAATCAAACTTTTCCAGATAAACTCCTTTTTCAAAAGCCCAGTAAGGCGGATTCTTCCGGTCAAAGACCAGCCACTCCTCCGTATTGATTCGATAGCGGGTGACGCCGGAATCAGAGATTAAAGTCATCACTCCTTTCGTATCCATCACAGGCAATGAATCACGCTCGGTTATGGCAGCTCCCATATCCTTATGCCGTCCGGAACAGGCGGAAAATAAAAGAAGCATAACCACTGCCCCAAAGGCAATGGTTATGCTCAAACTTCTACAAAATAGAACGTTACTTCGTTGTGGTAACATATTTATATTTCTTATCGAACCGTTGTGCTTTCACCGATCCAACCGCCTACCGTAACGCGGTCACCGGCTTTGATACCCAACATAAAGAGGTCTTCAGCCTTCGGTGTATAACGTGCATACGTTGAAATCAATTCGTTTGCTTTATCCGCTACAGTGGGATCCACAGCTTTAGCGCGTTGCAGTTTATCAATAACAACAAAATATGTACACTTATTCAAAGCCGCCTCATCATTCCAATTCGGGCTGGAAGCATAAAGCTGTGCAAGCAAGATATAAGCATCACCATAATTTTCCTTGAAACTGATAGCTTTCTGCAAATAGCCTCTGGCTTGTGAAAGCTTCTTCACATTAAATAAAGTTGCAGCAACAGCATAAGCAATCTGAGCTTTCTTTTCATTATCACCTTCCAATGACAAAGCTTCATCAAAGTATTTGATTGCTGTATCATAATCACCCTTCTTATATGCCATATATCCGCATCCGGTAGCTGCATCAGCAGTCGGGTCAATCTTATACATATAATAAGAAGCCTGGAAGTATGCTTCGCTTTCCGTACACTTCATCATCTTCAAGATAGAGATAGCTTTCTTCAGGTAAGTAGAGTCTGATTGGTTCGCTTCAATTTTAGGACCATAAATACCCTGCAAAGATTCACAATCAGCGGTACCACTATTGATGAACATTGCTACGAGGTTATCTTTCACTTGTTGCAAAGCAGCTTTCTTTTTCGCGTCATCTTCTGCGGCGATAGCAGCATCAGCGTATTCGGAATCAGTCAGATAATCCTGAATAAATTGTTCCTTATGATTAGGATCAGCTTTCAATTTGTTCAAAGACATATCCAGAAAATAGTGGAGGATAGGACCTTTAGAGCCACCCTTTTCAGCTTCCAGAGATTCTTTCAACCAAGCATAAGCTTGATTTACATCTATATTAGGAGCATAAGCAATGTAGTTAATAGCTTTATTACCCAAAACGTCGCCTACAGAAGGAGTACCTTTCAGATGCATAAAATCCGGAGTATATTTAATTCTCAAATCAAAAACCTCCATCAGTTCATCAAAATACTTCTTGTAATCAGCAGAATTACGGTCCTTTATATCATTCAAGAAAGATGTTAATATTTTAATACCATCCGTGTATGTATAATACCGCAACGTAGGGCAATCCTTCAGAACTTCTTTCCACGGCAAGTAAGCATCTTTAAAGTTACTAGCTCTTACCGCTTCATGAGAAATACTACTGTTCTTGTTACAATCTTCCTGTGCCAGGACACTGGTTACTCCACCCGAAAGGAGCAAGACAGCTACAAGCGTTTTAATCTTCATTGTATTTAAATTTTAGTTGTTATATTGTCTATTCTTCACTATTCAACTTTACGCTTCCAGAACCAACGTTCATTGAATGTCACGCCAATGCAAAGACGCAATGTATTCTCGTTCAAGAATTTGCTTTCCGTGCCTTGCGTTCTCACATATTGTGCTGAAACACTCAATACGGAACGGCTACGTGGAAGAGGCAAACCGAAACCGGCAGTTACTCCGTATTCATTTGCAGCACGTACGCCATCTATCTTATAATAAGGTTTAGAATAATAAGCTCCTAAACGATATTTGATGTGTGAAAGATAACTTCTACCCATCATGTTAGGAATATATTCCGCACCTAAAGCAACTTTCACTTTATTACAGAACGCATCCGGGTCATTCATGAATGTCACACTGTTCCATTTCTGGAACATCACATCCGCACCCACTGTCAGACGATCATCGTACACATACGTCACACCTGCGCCCAGCGTCATAGGAATACCCATTGTCAGTATAGTGTCCTTCTGCGTTGTAGTATATCCTGTTGTGCTATTGCCCAGCTGGGTTTGTACATACGCATCATTTCCCAAATTATGTCCCGGTGAGAAAACGACTCCCAAAGTAGCTGCATGTTTCTTACCGAATTGCTGTGTGTACTGCGCTCCAAAGTCAAGTTTATAACTCGTAATTTCCATCCCGGTAAGCGTTGTCAACGGCATGATATTTGAGTTAGATGTAAATGACTGTTGCCGCGTATGTGTTATGTCTCCCCAAAGATACGAAATATTCGCACCAACGGAAAGATTTTTAATAATTTTAAAACCTGCGCCTATATAAAGTTGATGTAAGCCTCCTTCACCGGAATAAGTTGTACTGGCTGAGGAAGTCGGAGTTTCAGTGTTTTCCTGATAGTTACCCATTTTATATCCCACATTGGAATAAGGTAACAATCCTATACTCATGGCGCCCTTTTTTGACAGACGGAACTGCATCGTAATGTAGTCAAAACTTGAGTTCTTGGCATTCATCTTCACTACTCCATCGCTGAAGTTGGTGTTTTGCATAGAAATACCTCCGTCGAACATGAAAGTTAACGAGTCAACTGCCGTATAAGATGCCGGATTCGCGAAATTGGTCTGATATTTGTCACGTAAACCATAAGCAATGCCACCCATTGCCTTACTGTTACCTGACCCATGGTCTGCCAGTTGTCCGTATCCGTATCGTGTATAGGGAGAATTTGTATTATTTTGAGCGACCGTCGCTCCAGATAATATCGTGAGCAAAAGCACCAAAAGTGTTTGTCTAAATCTTGTCATTATTATAGTTTAAAATTCGATTTAATCCTTTCAACACTAAAAATCTGTCTGCAAAGATGATACTTTTTAAGTTTGTATCAAAAGAAAAATCATCCCCGCCCGTTAAAAAAACCAAAAGTTCAGGATATTTATGTTTCATAGCCACTATGTAACCAGAAATCTCATATTCCATACCTTTCAAAACTCCCGCACGGATGGCAGTTTCAGTATCTTTTCCCATCGGAAGTTCACGCCCTTCGCGTTGCACCAGCGGCAAGCGTCCGGTAAACTGGTGAAGCGCCCGAAAACGCATCTGCATACCCGGGGAAATATTTCCACCATGATAGCGTCCTTCGGCATCCACAAATTCGTACGTAATGCACGTGCCGGCATCTATCACCAGTATGTCTTTTCCGGGAAATTGTTCATTGGCAGCCACTACGGCAGCCATACGATCATACCCCAGTGTCCGGGGTGTTTCATATAGATTCACTACCGGGAGTGGAGTCGTTTCATTCAGCCAAAGCACAGGTATGGGAAGTAATGCCAATTGTGCCAGCACTTGCTCGCTCAAGTCGATGACCGTGGCAACAATTGCTTTTTCAAAGTGATATTTACTATAGATGTCCGACAAATGCTCCAAATTCCGATTAGAGTCATACGCCACTTCCAATAGTGAAACACCATCAAAGACAGCTACTTTTGCCACCGTATTTCCTATATCAATAACCAGGTTCACTGAATGAAGATTAATTTTCCGGGCACAAAGATACGACTTTAATTGAATTTGAAAGCTGTAGTCGACATTTTCCTTACTACATCAGCGTAGTTTATCGCAAACTTATTTTTCTTTTTCCTCGCTAATACTCGTCATTAGCATACAGGAAGTCGAATGTAGCCTGTTTATAGTCAAATATTTCTTCTGGTTTAAAAAATCTTTTCAATTCCGCTTCAGCCGCTTCGGGTGAGTCGGATGCATGAACGATATTTTCCTGGAAGCTCATACTGTAATCTCCGCGGATGGTTCCGGGAGCTGCCTTCCTGCCATTGGTAGGGCCGGTCAAAACCCTCACCGCTTCAATGGCATCTACCCCCTCAAAGCAACACACGATAACCGGACAGGCCATCATCGAATCCTTCACGCGCTGAAAGAAGGGTTTCGCACTTAAATGGGCGTAATGCTCACTGAGCACTTCATCCGTCAGCTGAACCATTTTCATTCCGGCCAGACGCAAGCCTTTACGTTCGAATCTGTTCGTAATCTCACCTACCAAGCCTCTTTGGAGGGTACATGGTTTCAAAATAACCAGTGTTTTTTCCATCATAATAGTCGGGCCTTTTTAAAGTTATATATAAAGGTATCCTTTTCAATAATTCTTCCAAAAATACTATTTTTCTTGAGAATAGCACTCGATTGGAGTCTTTTTATGTAAATTATTGGATGACAAATACAAATGTAAACATATAAACGAGTAAGGACAAATAAACTATTTGGTTGAGATTTTCCAACAAAAGATAATAAATAATCCCTGCCTCTAAAATTAGTTCGCTTTCAGAGACAGGGAAAATTAGATAACGGATTAAAAATCCTTATGTTCAGAATCAAACAGATGGCATATCCGACTGAACGGAGTACACTTGAATTATTTTATCGCAAATTAATTGAATATCATTATTGTGCTTTTCATTATTTAAATCATATTCCAATCCCATTTCATGTATTACAATATTCTGCAAACAATCTAGAAGTTTTTTCTTATCAAAACAAGATCGAAGAATTATTTGGAATATCATAATAGTTAGCGGAAGCAATGTTCCGGGGGATAAGAAGCAATGCTGTCTATCATAAGATTGTTTCTTTATCACTGGAACATTGCTTGTTTTATTTCTCAAGGGAGATTACCTGACTTCCCTAAATTAATATATAAGTTTACTCCGTTCATTTGTAAAACTTAAGTTTATAACTTTGAAACAGAATAATAGTAAGATATTGCAAAAAAAGCGGAAAACAATGCAACATTCTCCCCAAATTGAAATAACTTTGCAGCATGAAAAGAAACTTACTCATTCTCATATATTTCCTCCTCCGCCTCCTCTGCCCGTCCACGGCCTCCGCCCAGCCGCAAACGCCGCAAGAAGCTACCCCCGACTCCATCCGCATCAGCCTGCTGACCTGCGCCTCGGGCGGGGAAATCTATTCCCTGTTTGGCCACACCGCCATCCGTTACGAAAACTTCACCCGGGGCATTGACGCCGTCTTCAACTACGGCATGTTCAATTTCAACGCCCCCAACTTCATCTTCCGCTTCGCCCTGGGAGAGACGGACTATCAACTAGGCGTAACCAATTACGAGCACTTCGCCTCCGAGTACAACTACCTGGGACGGGACGTCTGGCAACAGACCCTGAACCTCACCCAAGCAGAAAAAGAACACCTCTTCAACCTGCTTCAGGAAAACTACCGGCCCGAAAACCGCATATATCGCTATAACTTCTTCTACGACAACTGCGCCACCCGTCCACGCGACCAGATAGAGGCCGCCATCGACGGCACCTTGCAGTATGCTGACAATATGACCGATACCGACACGGGAGTCACTTTCCGCGATTTGCTGCATAAATATAGTGAAGGTCATCCATGGTCACGCTTCGGCATGGACCTGTGCATGGGCAGCAAAGCCGACCAACCCATCAACCGACGACTGATGATGTTCGTTCCCTTCTATGTGCAGGACTTCTTCAACACAGCCCGGATCGTAGACAACGAAGGCCAGGCACGTCCCCTCGTATCCTCCGAAGAGAAAATAGTGGTAACCGGACTGACTGATGCCGACCACCGCTCCGGAGGAATCACCCCGATGCAATCGGCCCTGCTGCTGTTTGTGCTGGTGGCAGCCGCTACCATCTACGGCATCCGCCGCGGGAAAACCCTTTGGGGACTCGACCTAATCCTGTTCTTCTGTGCCGGAATAGCCGGGTGCATCCTCGCCTTCCTCGCCCTCTTCTCCCAACACCCCGCAGTAAGCCCCAATTACCTGCTGTTCGTATTCCATCCCCTGCACTTATTTTGCCTCCCGTGGATGATAAATAAGGTGAGAAAACGGCAGAAAAGCTGGTACATGAGGACGAATTGCGCTGTTTTAACACTTTTTATACTGCTTTGGGCGATAATACCGCAAAGAATTGACTTAGCTGTATTACCTTTGGCACTTTGTTTGCTGGTACGTTCAGCAAGCAATCTTATTTTGACATTGAAAAAGAGATAAATGAAAAAGGGACTGATTACTTCCATACTCGCACTTACTTTCACCGGTCTGCAAGCACAACCGTTGCCTGCCACACCTAAATTAGTGGTTACGCTGACGATTGACCAACTGCGCACCGACTATATGGAAGCATTCTCAACCCTCTACGGAGAGAAAGGTTTCAAAAGACTGATGCGCGAAGGGAAAGTGTTCTACCAGACCGAATTCCCTTTCAACGGAACAGACCGCGCTTCTGCCATCGCTGCCATCTACAGCGGCACGACGCCTTCGATGAACGGCATCATATCCCAGTACTGGATGGATGCAAGCACCCTGCGCCCCGTGAATTGCGTGGACGACGGCGCATTTATGGGCAACTTCACCGACGAAAACTCTTCTCCCTCCCAATTACTGACCTCTACCATTGCCGACGAACTGAAAGTAGCCACCCGCAACAAAGGCCTGGTGTATGCCATCGCCCCCTCGCGCGACGCGGCCGTACTGGCTGCCGGACATACCGGAAACGGTGCTTTCTGGCTGAACGAGAACACAGGCAAATGGTGCAGCACTACATATTACAGCGAGTTCCCGTGGTGGGTAAGCCAGTACAACGAACGGAAATCACCCGACTTCCGCATCCGCGACATGGTATGGGAACCGGCACACCCCATCAACAAATATACATTCCTGCCCGAATGGCGGGACCAGCCCTTCAAATATAAGTTCGACAGCGAACGACGCAATAAATTCCGCCGACTGCTCACCAGCCCGTTCATCAACGACGAAGTGAACCTGCTGACAGAAGAACTTCTGGAAAAGAGCACCATCGCCAAAGATGAGATACCCGACCTGCTGGCACTGACCTATTACGCCGGAAACTACAACCATAAAAGTACGCAGGAATGTGCCATGGAAATGCAGGACACGTATGTACGCCTCGACCGCAGCATTGCCGCACTGCTCGACCTCATCGACCGCAAAGTAGGTCTGCACAACGTCGTCTTCTGCATCACCTCTACGGGCTATGCCGATCCGGAAGCTCCCGATCTCGGCCTGTACCGTATCCCCGGCGGGGAATTCTACCTGAACCGCTGCGCCACCCTGCTGAACATGTATCTCATGGCCACGTATGGCGAAGGACAGTACGTAGAGACTTATCATAACCAGCAAATTTATCTCAACCATAAATTAATAGAGAACAAGCAGCTGAATCTGGCGGAAATTCAAGACAAGTCCGCCGACTTCCTGATACAATTCAGCGGAGTGAACGAGGCGTATTCAGCCCACCGCCTGCTGCTGGGTCCCTGGTCGCCCCAGATAGAACTTGCCCGAAACAGCTTTCATCGCAAACGTTCGGGCGACTTACTGATAGACGTATTGCCCGGCTGGACTATCGTGGAAGAAAATGCCACCGATAACCGCGTGGTACGTCATGCCAATGTTCCTGCTCCGCTCATCTTCCTGGGCGGTGGAGTGAAGCCCGAAACGATCCGGGTTCCCGTCAATATTACCCGCGTAGCCCCCACCCTGTCAAGTGTGATGCGCATCCGCGCTCCGAATGCTTGCACAGAGACTCCACTGAATTTCTGAGGTTTACTCACCACAGAGCACACAGAGTTTCACAGAGTTTTTATACCTCTAATGGCCAATAGACTTCCTTCATTAATTGAAGAAAGAAAACTCAGTGAAACTCTGTGCCCTCTGTGGTGAAAGTCTACATCAAATAAACAGCGCAAAAATGTGTAATCTGTATAAAAATCAGTAACTTTGCGCACTCAATCAACTTAGTAAATAATAATAAAAATAGATATAAAATGGGATTTAATGAATTTTTAAGCTCGATTTTCGGCAACAAATCCACACGCGAC
>OCPS01001209.1_pt1 | contig 22786 bp, 17 predicted proteins | sample 1538651 | NCBI WGS metagenome assembly OCPS01 (sample SAMN04571715, study PRJEB22368) | human gut metagenome | biome: human gut; material: stool | host: Homo sapiens | place: Luxembourg | collected 2012-09-21 | reverse complement strand
CAGCAGACGAAAAAGACGCTCTTTTGAAAAAATTCCATCCAGATTATAACCCAGATGCGTTTGCTGAAATTAAGGTAGGAGCAAACAAAGGCCAGAAAGCTCCTCTGCAGCTGGCAGAAATGCTTCATTCTACAAGCCGTCTGATAAAAGATAAAGTGGATATTACAAAAGTAGATTATGACGTAGATGTACTGGTTATCGGCGGAGGTGGTGCAGGTTCTTCCTGTGCTATCGAAGCAAACAAAGCAGGTGCCAACGTAATGATCGTTACCAAACTGCGTATCGGTGATGCAAACACCATGATGGCTGAGGGTGGTATTCAGGCAGCAGATAAAGAAAATGACTCACCGGTACAGCATTATCTGGACTGCTTTGGCGGCGGACATTTTGCTGCAAAACCAGAACTTGTAAAGAGACTGGTAATGGAAGCTCCGGATGCAATTAAATGGCTGAACGAGCTGGGTGTTGAATTCGACAAAGATGCAGACGGAAGAATGGTAACTACACACGGCGGCGGAACTTCCAGAAAGAGAATGCATGCTGCAAAGGACTATTCCGGAGCAGAGATCATGCGTACGCTGCGTGACGAAGTGATCAACCGCGGAATTCCGGTTGTAGAATTTACTTCTGCTGTAGAACTGATCAAAGATGACAAAGGACAGGTTGCAGGTGCTGTTCTTCTGAACATGGAGACAGGAGATTACTCTGTTGCAAGAGCAAAAACAGTTGTTATCGCAACAGGTGGTGCAGGAAGAATGCATTATCAGGGATTCCCGACATCCAACCATTACGGTGCAACAGCCGATGGTCTGATCCTGGGATACCGTGCAGGTGCTTCCCTGTTATATCAGGATTCTATTCAGTATCATCCGACAGGAGCTATTTATCCGTCACAGATCCTGGGTGCTCTGGTAACAGAAAAAGTTCGTTCCGTAGGTGCACAGTTGGTTAATGCAAACGGAGAAGCTTACATCCATCCGCTGGAAACTCGTGATGTCAACGCTTCCGGTGTTATCCGCGAGTGTGAAGAAGGCCGTGGCGTAGAAGTTCCGGGCGGAGCAAAAGGTGTATGGCTGGATACTCCGATGATCGAGATCCTCGGCGGTGAGGGAACCATCGAAAAGAGAATCCCGGCTATGTTCCGTATGTACATGAACTATGGCATTGATATGAGAAAAGTACCGATCGTGATCTACCCGACTCTTCATTATCAGAACGGTGGACTGGAGATCACAGGAGACGGATTTACAAAAGAAATCCCGAACCTTCTGGTTGCAGGAGAGGCAGCAGGCGGAATCCACGGAAGAAACCGACTGATGGGCAACTCTCTTCTTGATGTAATTGTATTCGGACGAAATGCAGGTAAAAAAGCAGCTGCCAAATGCAAAGAGGTAGAGCTTGGCACTATGAATCTGGATCATATCAGAAAATATGAAGAGGAACTGAAAAATGCAGGAGTTGATACAGGAGACGTATCTCCTATGCTTCTGCCGAAATATGCCCGCCACGAACGTTAACAATATGTTATGATAATAAAAACATATGAGATAAGCGAAAGGAGTCTATTATGAGAGAAATCGAAGTAAACAGACTTACAGAGATTATCGAAAAACTCTGTATCGAAGCCAATGAACATCTCCCGGAAGATGTGAAGGATGCTATCAAAACCTGCCGTGCCTGCGAGGACGGCGAGATCGCAAAAGGTGTCCTTGATAACATTATCGAGAATTTTGATATTGCGGACAGTGAGAATGTTCCGATCTGTCAGGATACCGGAATGGCATGCGTATTCCTTGAAATTGGCCAGGATGTCCACTTTACAGGCGGAGATTTAAATGATGCCATCAATGAAGGTGTACGCCGCGGATACGATAAAGGTTACCTGAGAAAATCCGTTGTCAAGGATCCGGTACGCCGTGGAAACACAGGTGACAATACACCGGCTATGATCTATACAGAGATCGTTCCTGGAGATCAGGTGAAAGTAACTGTAGGACCAAAAGGCTTCGGAAGCGAGAATATGAGCCAGATCCGTATGTTCAAGCCATCTGCAGGCCTTCAGGGAATCAAGGATTTCATTCTTGAGGTTGTAGAAACTGCAGGTCCGAACCCATGTCCGCCTATGGTAGTTGGTGTTGGTATCGGAGGAACTTTTGACAAATGTGCACTTCTTGCAAAGAAAGCGCTGATGCGTCCTCTGAATACAGAGAACCCGGATCCTTACTATGCAGATCTTGAGAAAGAGATGCTGGAGAAGATCAACAAGCTTGGTATCGGACCTCAGGGCTTTGGCGGAAAGACCACAGCTATCGGTCTGAACATTGAGACTATGCCTACTCATATCGCAGGTATGCCATGTGCAGTTAACATCAACTGCCATGTAACACGTCATAAAACGGAGGTGCTTTAATATGGAAAGAAGAAAGATCACACTGCCTCTGACAAGAGAGCTGGCAAGAACTCTCCATGCAGGCGACCAGGTTTTACTGACAGGAACCATCTATACATCCCGTGATGCAGGTCACAAGAGAATGTGCGAGGCCCTTGCAAAAGGAGAAAAGATTCCTTTTGACCCTACAGATGCTACTATTTACTATGTAGGTCCGACTCCGGCAAAACCAGGCGAAGTCATCGGCTCCGCAGGCCCTACAACCAGCGGCCGTATGGATGCCTATGCACCGACCATGATGTCCGTAGGCGCCAGAGGAATGATCGGAAAAGGTGCCCGCCTTCCGGAAGTCGTAGATGCAATGAAAAAATATGACGGCGTATATTTCGGAGCCATCGGCGGTGCAGGTGCACTTCTTGCAAAATGCATCAAAAAAGCAGAGCTTATCGCTTACGAAGACCTCGGAGCAGAAGCACTCCGCAAGCTTTATGTGGAAGACATGCCGCTTGTAGTCATCATTGACAGCGAGGGAAATAACCTCTACGAAGAGGGGCGTGCAGAGTACCTGAAAGACCATGCAGAATAATCTTTTGCTCTACAATATGATATTGTGATATATTTCAAAAAGGAATAAAAAAAGGATAAAAGTCCGACAGTAAATGCTGAAAATCCGTGCAGAAGCATTTATTGTTGGGCTTTTTAATTTTATCATTTCACTTTCAATTTAATCATTCTTGAGAAAATGATCAAATTAAAGTTGACAATGATAAGATTGATTTATATACTTGAAGTAAATAAAATCGAAAAAAGAGTGATAAAGAAGGTGATGAAAAATATATGAGACAGTTTGATTATCGGGAAAAGTGGAAAAATCTGTTGACTCCTGAAATTGTATCTTACCTGACACAGATACATGAATTTAAAGGAGAACAAACTCTTTTTATTGAGGCCAAAGCAGATACTCTTACACAATTAGTTGAAATCGCCAAGATTCAAAGTACGGAAAGTTCCAATAAAATAGAAGGTATTTATACATCAGATATCAGATTGCGGGAATTGGTAAAAGACAAAACAAGGCCAAGGACAAGAAATGAACAGGAAATTGCCGGATACAGAGATGTATTGAATACAATTCATGAAAGTCATGACCATATCCCACCAAAGTCTGCGATTATTTTACAGCTCCACAGAGATTTGTATAAATTTGAAAGCTACAATATTGGAGGGAAATATAAAACTGCGGATAATATAATTGAGGAAGAAGATTCCCGGGGAATAAAAAAAATACGGTTTAAACCAGTACCGGCCTGGGAAACACCGGAAGCAATGGAAGAACTATGCAGAGCATTTGAAGAGGCAATGGCAACAGGAGAAATAGATCCACTTCTTTTGATTCCAATGTTTATTCTGGATTTCCTATGCATACATCCGTTTAATGACGGCAATGGAAGAATGAGCCGTTTACTTACACTATTACTTTTGTACAGATCCGGCTATATTGTGGGAAAATATATCAGTATCGAGAGAATGATAGAAAATTCAAAGGAATTATACTATGAATGTTTAAGGGAAAGTTCTGAGAACTGGTATGAGAATAAGAATGATTATATACCATTTGTAAAATATATGCTTGGCGTTATCGTAGGAGCATACAGAGAATTTTCTTCAAGGATAAAATTGCTGATAACGCAGAATATATCAAAACCGGAGCGAATAGAAGAGATTATAAAAAATAATCCGGGTATAATTACAAAAAAAGAAATCGCAGAAAAATGTCCGGATATCAGTGTGGTAACGATACAGAGAACACTGGCAGAATTACTGACAGCAGAAAAAATTTTAAAAATCGGCGGTGGCAGGTATACGAAATATACCTGGAATAATGAACGATAGATGGGAGATAAAAAATGATCACTGGTGAATTAAAAAACAAAATAGATGGTTTATGGGATATATTTGCGGCAGGAGGACTTGTCAATCCACTGGAAGTAATCGAACAGATTACATACCTGATGTTTATTCATGATCTGGATGATTCCGATAATATGCGTGCAAGAGAAAGTGCAATGCTTGGCTTGCCATTTCAGAGTATTTTTTCCGGAGAAGTAAAAATAGGTGAGAGAACAATTGACGGAAGTCAGCTGAAATGGTCCGTATTCCATGATTTTCCGGCAGACAGAATGTATATGATCATGCAGGAATGGGTATTTCCGTTTATAAAAAATCTTCATAATGATAAAAACAGTGCATATTCCAAATATATGGACGATGCGATATTTAAGCTTCCGACACCACTCCTTTTATCCAAAGTGGTGGATTCTCTGGATGAAATTTACAAACTTATGAATGAAATCCAGACAGCAGATGTCAGAGGAGATGTATATGAATATCTTCTTTCAAAAATAGCTCAGTCCGGACGGAATGGACAGTTCCGTACACCAAGACATATTATCCGGATGATGGTTGAGATGATGGATCCGTCCAGTGATGAGATTATCTGTGATCCGGCATGTGGAACCTCCGGATTTCTGGTTGCAGCAGGAGAATATCTGAAAGAAAAAAGAAAAGAAGAAATTTTTTATGATAAGCAGAAAAAAGATCATTACATGAATCATATGTTCCATGGATATGATATGGACCGCACCATGCTTCGTATTGGAGCCATGAATATGATGACTCACGGAATAGAAAATCCTTATATTGAGTATCGGGACAGCTTATCTGATCAGAATGCAGATAAAGATCAGTATTCCCTTGTGCTGGCAAACCCACCTTTTAAAGGAAGCCTGGATGCAGAATCTGTTTCCGGAGATCTTCTTAAAGTTTGCAAGACAAAGAAAACAGAACTTTTATTTCTTGCTTTGTTCCTGAGGATTATGAAAATTGGAGGAAGATGCGCCTGTATTGTACCAGATGGTGTACTTTTCGGATCATCACGGGCACATAAATCCATCCGTAAGGAAATTGTTGAGAATCAGAGACTGGAAGCTGTAATATCCATGCCTTCCGGTGTATTTAAACCCTATGCAGGAGTATCCACAGCGATCCTCATTTTTACAAAAACAGAACACGGTGGAACAGATCAGGTATGGTTCTACGATATGAAAGCAGACGGATTCAGTCTGGACGATAAACGTACTCCGGTCACAGAGAATGACATTCCGGATATTATAGAGCGTTTCAAAAACCTTGATAAAGAAGCAGAACGGAAACGAACAGACCAGTCATTTATGGTACCGAAAAAAGATATTGTGGAGAATGATTATGATCTCAGTATCAATAAATACAAAGAAATTGAATACACCCCAGTGGAATATCCTCCAACATCAGAAATCATGGCCAATATCCGGGAACTGGAGCTGGAAATCGGAAAAGAAATGGATGAGCTGGAACGGTTGTTGGGATTATAGAAGAAAGGATGGCAGATTCGAAAATTCGGGTTTGTGTGGGAAGAATGATATGAGTGTACGGACTATTGATGAATGCTTTTATCAAATTCGAAACGGTGCCAATATAAAGCAGGGAGCAGTGGATGGAGGATATCCAATTACGCGTATAGAAACGACTGCAAATGACAGATTTAACCGTGATAGAATGGGATATGCAGGAATTACCGATATAAAAAAATATGAAAATTATGTTCTTCAGGATGGGGATTTGTTAATGTCGCATATTAATAGTACACAATATTTGGGAAGAACAGTACTTTATGAAAAACAAGGTGATGAAAAGATAATTCATGGTATGAATTTGCTTGGACTAAAGGCTAGAAGAGATATTATCATACCAGCTTATGCGAGATACTGTTTTTATTCTCAGCCGTTTAGAGAACAAATTGGAAGAATAACAAAAAAGTCTGTTAATCAAGCGAGTTTTGCAGTGGCAGATTTGAAAAAAATCAAAATTATTGTTCCTGATTTATCTGAACAATGTGAGGTTATTGACATTCTTAATAGAGTGAATCAAGTGATTGAAGATCGCCAGCGAGAACTTCGGAAGATGGATGACCTTATTAAAGCCCGATTTGTCGAGCTGTTTGGTAATCCGCTTGATGGTACAGCTAAATATCCGATTCATCAAGTCGGAGAAGTTGCTAATTCAGTAGACCCACAACCAAGTCATAGAACACCACCGGTTGAAGAAGGTGGAATCCCTTATGTAAGTATCAAGGATTGCGATTATAAAACAGGTAAAATAGATTTCGAAGGTGCTCGAAAGGTCAGTCCTAAAGTGTTAGAAGAACATATGAATAGATATACTTTACATGACGGAGATTTTGTTGTTGGAAAGATTGGAACTATTGGTAATCCAGTGTTTGTTCCAGCACGTAATGACTATACATTATCTGCTAATGTAGTGTTGGTCCAACCTAATAGTGAATTAGTAAATCCGTATTTCTTGAAGTACTCATTTGAATCAGATTTTGTCGAAAGACAATTTGCTGAAGCAAAGAATTCCACTTCGCAAGCTGCATTTGGTATACAAAAAGTGAGGACAGTTGAAGTGATGAATCCAGATTTAGATGTACAAAGAGAATTTGAGATTTTTGTCAAACAAGTCAACAAATCAAAAGTTAAAGTGCAAAAAGCACTGGATGAAACACAGAAGTTATTCGACAGTCTCATGCAACAGTACTTTGGATAGAAAGGGGAAGTTGTAGTGATAGGAGAAGGACGGGAAAGCAAAAAAGATAACGATTTATTTTACACATGCAGCCTGATTGATTACATTGCCAGGAAAACAAAGAATACACGGGCAGACGTTGTAAATAAACTTGGAAAGCAGAGAATTGATAAAATCTATGACCTGGCAGATATTTACCATTGTGACAACATTGACAGAGTCAGTGATGATTTTATTGAAGAAGCAGGAATACAAGAAGGAAATTTTGACAATGTAGGTGAGTGTAAATACAGCATCCCATCACATTGGGACATTGGAAAGGTATATAAGCGGCTGATAAAAATGGTTGCTGCAGATGAAAATATTGGAATCGTAGATGCTTTAATAAAAGTATACAATTCCTTTATCAGTGCAAAGATTGATAACTACAACAGCAGTGTATATTACGAAAATCCGGCATATATATTTGAATCGTACCGAGAAAACAAAATGCTATAAACAAAATGGTTGAAGGATGCTGGTATATTTTGAAAGGAGTATGCCAGCATGGAAGAAAAAATAGTGAAAATACTGAATGAAATGTCAGAATATCTGTCAATTACACAAATGAAAAAACTTCAGGAAGTAATCTTAAAAGTATGTGCAGAGAATGAAGCTGATAAAATGGAAATATCCAATACAGATTTTCTTGAAATGTTTTTGGATGCAAAGAAGATAGAAGGTTGTTCAGAAAGAACCATTCAATATTATAAAGTTACGGTAGAACATTTGTTATCCCATATTGAAACATCTGTAAGGAAGATTACAACAGAAGAAATACGGACATATTTGGCAGAATATCAGAAAAATAATAAATGTTCAAATGTTACGGTGGATAACATTCGAAGAAATATTTCCAGCTTTTTCTCCTGGTTAGAGGAAGAAGATTATATTTTAAAAAGTCCTATGAAACGGATTCATAAGATTAAAACTAAAACGGTAGTAAAAAGCGTTATTACAGATGAAGGGATTGAACGACTCAGGGATAACTGCAAAGAAATTAGGGATCTGGCAATTATAGATTTGCTATATTCTACAGGAATACGAGTAGGTGAACTGGTAAATCTGAATGTTGATGATATTGATTTGGAAGGGCGTGAGTGCATTGTATACGGAAAGGGAGACAAAGAGAGGCGTGTATATTTTGATGCAAAAGCGAAGGTGCATTTAAAAGAATACATTGCTCATCGAAAAGATAATAATTCTGCATTATTTGTAACTCTGGATGCACCACATGATAGATTAAAAATAAGCGGAGTGGAAATTCGTTTAAGGGAATTAGGAAAAAGAATTGATCTGGAACGTATTCATCCCCATAAATTTCGAAGAACCATGGCAACCAGAGCAATAGATAAAGGAATGCCAATAGAACAGGTGCAAAAAATATTAGGACATTCACAAATTGATACAACGATGCAGTATGCGATGGTGAATCAAAACAATGTCAAAACATCTCATCAGAAATTTATGAGCTGAATTTTATTCAAATTCGGGTTTGTGTGGGAAGAATGATATGAGTGTACGGACTATTGATGAATGCTTTTATCAAATTCGAAACGGTGCCAATATAAAGCAGGGAGCAGTGGATGGAGGATATCCAATTACGCGTATAGAAACGACTGCAAATGACAGATTTAACCGTGATAGAATGGGATATGCAGGAATTACCGATATAAAAAAATATGAAAATTATGTTCTTCAGGATGGGGATTTGTTAATGTCGCATATTAATAGTACACAATATTTGGGAAGAACAGTACTTTATGAAAAACAAGGTGATGAAAAGATAATTCATGGTATGAATTTGCTTGGACTAAAGGCTAGAAGAGATATTATCATACCAGCTTATGCGAGATACTGTTTTTATTCTCAGCCGTTTAGAGAACAAATTGGAAGAATAACAAAAAAGTCTGTTAATCAAGCGAGTTTTGCAGTGGCAGATTTGAAAAAAATCAAAATTATTGTTCCTGATTTATCTGAACAATGTGAGGTTATTGACATTCTTAATAGAGTGAATCAAGTGATTGAAGATCGCCAGCGAGAACTTCGGAAGATGGATGACCTTATTAAAGCCCGATTTGTCGAGCTGTTTGGAGACCCTAGAAGTAATCCGTTTGGATTCGAGAAGAAGATGTTAAAAGATACGTGCAAAGTTATTACTGGCAATACACCTTCACGAGCAATAGCAGAATATTATGGTGATTATATAGAATGGATAAAGACAGATAATATTGTTTCTGGAATTCTTAATCCAACTCAAGCGACAGAGAGTTTGTCTGAAAAGGGTATGAATGTTGGACGTACAGTTGAAAAGGATTCTATTCTTATGGCTTGTATTGCTGGAAGTATAGCAAGTATTGGTAGAGTTTGCATTACAGATAGAATAGTGGCATTTAACCAGCAGATTAATGCAGTAGTACCTGAACAATACAATATTCTGTTTTTGTATGTGCTGCTTCAGATGTCCAAGGATTATCTTGTGGAAGATATAAATATGGCATTAAAAGGTATATTGTCTAAATCGAAGCTTGAGGAAAAAGAGTTTATTATTCCACCGATGGATTTGCAGGAACAGTTTTCCGACTTCGTCAAACAAGTCAACAAATCAAAATTTATCAATCAGCTTTTATAGAAAATGGAATTATATATGTCACGATACAATCGAGAAAGTGAAATAAAGCAAAAGAAATGTTTTATGAAGACACATGAGAGAAATTGCTTACTGCGATGGGAATGAAATTTACAATGGTATATTTTCAGAAGAGGGTTAAATATGCAAAATGAAATAATCTTATTTGAAACTGCTGATAAGGAAATAAAATTAACTGTGTCTGTCAAAAATAATACCGTATGGCTTAATAGGAATCAGCTAGCTAAATTATTTGGAAGAGATGTAAAGACAATTGGTAAACATATTAATAATGCATTAAAAGAAGAACTGGATAATTCAGTTGTCGCAAATTTTGCGACAACTGCTTCAGATGGAAAAGTGTATCAAGTAGAACATTATAATTTAGATATGATTATTTCTATAGGCTATAGAGTCAAATCTAACAGAGGTGTAGAATTTAGAAAATGGGCAAATAATGTTCTGAAACAGTATATCCTACAAGGCTATGCAATCAATAAAAAAAGATTAGAAGCCTTACAGAGAACAGTAAATATTCAAACCAAAATGCTTGCATGTACTTTGGAAATAGATGAAGCAGAGGTGCTAAAAGCTGTTGATTTATATACAAATGCCTTGATGTTATTAGACCAGTATGATCACCAGTCGATTAAAAAGCCTGCAGGAAATAAAGCTATATACAGAATTACATACGAGGATTGTAGAAATATGGTGAATGCAATGGAAGATTCATTTCATTCGGATGTCTTTGGTGTTGAAAAAGAAACGGGGAAAGTTGAAGGTATTCTTGCAGCAATTTACCAAAATGTTTTCGGAGGAGAGGTTTATCCTTCTTTAGAAGAGAAAGCCGCTAATCTTTTGTATTTTATGATAAAAGATCATCCCTATGCTGATGGATGTAAGAGAATTGCTGCATCGTTATTTTTGGAATTTTTAGCTCGCAATGATGTACTCTACAAAGATGGACAGAAAAGGATAAGTGATGGTGCATTAGTAGCAATTACATTGATGATTGCAGAGTCAGATCCAAAAGAAAAAGATATTATGGTTAATTTGGTAATGAATTTATTGTCAATGTAAAGTGAAAGTAAAAGAGGGAGATTTCACAATGGTAACAAACTTTGATTATTTAAAAAATGAATCAAAATTCTCTGCATTTGCGAATGTTGCCATCTCTGCGGAGAAGATCATATTAGCAGATCCGGATGCGAGTATTCTTAACAGCCGCCGGGCTATGGAATTTGCTGTAAAATGGTTGTATTCTGTGGAAAACAGTTTGCAGATTCCGTACCAGGATAATCTTCATACTCTGATGAATGCAGAGGAATTCAGACAGTTAGTGGGACCGGATCTTTGGAAACGGATGGATTATATCCGCAGATGTGGAAACAGTGTGGCACATAGCAATAAAAAACCTGGCAGAGATGCAGCGATGCTGTGTCTTGAAAATCTGTCGATTTTTTTAGATTACGTTGCATATTGTTATGGAGAACAGTATCAGGAGCATCCATTTGACAAGTCGATTATTGATGGCAGAATTGAGAAGGCAAAGGCATCCAGGGAAACAGCCAGAAAAGCAAAGGAAACACTTCTGAAAGAACAAGAAAAAACTGCTCAGCAGGAACTGGATCTACAAAAACTGATGGCAGAAAATACTTTCCTCAGGGAAGAACTGTCCGCACGTCACGAGAAACAGCAGCAGACATATGTTCCGAAACCTCTGGATCTGTCTGAATATGAAACCAGAAAACTTTACATAGATTCCATGCTCATTGATGCAGGATGGACCCAGGGAAAAGACTGGTTAAATGAGATGACTGTGACAGGCATGCCGAATAAATCAGGAATTGGGCGTATTGATTATGTCCTCTATGATGATAGGAGTAAACCACTGGCAATTATAGAAGCAAAACGTACCTGTAAGGACATTGCTGAAGGCAGACAGCAGGCGAAACTTTACGCAGATTTATTGGAAAAGAAATATGAACGACGTCCGGTAATTTTCCTTACAAATGGTTTTGAAACACGGATCATAGACGGACAATATCCAGAAAGAAAATGTTCGGTTATTTATTCTAAACGAGATCTGGAGAAATGGTTTAACCTTTTGAGTATGCGGACAAGCCTGCAAAATATTTCTGTAGATAAAAAGATAGCAGACCGCTATTATCAGGAAGCCGCGATAAAAGCAGTATGCCAGAGCTTTGATGAAAAGAATCGGAGAAAAGCCCTGCTTGTTATGGCCACAGGTTCCGGAAAAACCAGAACAGTAATGGCTTTGTGCAAGGTACTGGTTGATGCGGGCTGGGTAAAGAATATACTTTTTCTGGCGGACAGAAATTCACTGGTAACGCAGGCGAAAAGAAATTTTGTAAACTGGATGCAGGATTTTTCCTGTACAAATCTGGTTGAAGAAAAGAATAATTATATGTCGCGATGTGTTTTCTCCACATATCAGACCATGATAAATTGTATTGATGTGATAAATGATAAAGAAGGAAAAGTTTTTACCTGTGGTCATTTTGATCTGATCATTTGTGATGAAGCGCACAGATCTATTTATAATAAGTATAAAGATATTTTTACATATTTTGATGCACTGCTTGTAGGACTTACTGCAACACCGAAAGATGAGATTGACAAAAATACATATGAAGTATTTGAACTGGCAAACGGGGATCCTACTTATGGATATGATCTGGCGCAGGCGGTTAAGGATGGATATCTGGTTGATTATCTGTCAGTAGAATCCAGGGTAAAATTTATTGATCAGGGAATTGTATATGATGAACTTTCAGAAGCAGATAAAGAAATCTATGAAAATACTTTTGAAGACGAAAATGGAAAGCTTCCGGAAGCGATAAATTCGGCTGCATTGAATACCTGGATTTTCAACGAAGATACAATTAAAAAAGTTCTTCATGTCCTGATGAGAGATGGAATTAAAATTGAATATGGACAGAAGATTGGAAAAACAATTATTTTTGCGAAAAATCATGATCATGCGGAAAAAATCCTTGAGATTTTTAATAAGGAATATCCGCATTTAAAGAATTACGCCATGGTGATCGATAACAGAATGAAATATGCACAGAGTGCAATTGATGAGTTTTCAGATCCGAAAAAACTACCGCAGATCGCAATTTCTGTAGATATGTTAGATACCGGAATTGATGTACCTGAAGTTCTTAATCTTGTATTCTTTAAGAAAGTTATGAGTAAAGCAAAATTCTGGCAGATGATCGGACGAGGAACAAGACTATGCCCGGGATTGTTGGATGGGGAAGATAAGAAAAAGTTTTACATTTTTGATTTCTGTGGGAATTTTGAGTTTTTCCGAATGAATAAAGGAAAGGCAAGCGCAAATCTGATGGCGTTGCAAAGTGCAGTTTTTAATCTTCAGTTTGAGATTTCGTACAAGCTTCAGGATATTAAATATCAGACAGATAAATTAACTGCGTACAGGACTGCACTTGTAAAGCACATGACTGAAAAAATAAAAGAGCTCCCAAGAGATAGTTTTACAGTTCGCCAACATTTGAAATATGTAGAATTATATTCAGAAGAGTCGAACTATCAGATGCTTACTTATGAAGATACTTTACTTGTACGGGAAGAGGTTGCACCCTTGATTTTGCCTGAAAGTGATGAAGTAACAGCAGTACGTTTTGATGCACTTATGTATGGAATAGAACTTGCATCTCTGGTTGGAAAGAAATATACAAGTGCGCGAAAAGATCTTTTAAAAAAGGTTTCCGGAATTGCCGGAGTGGCAAATATACCGGAGATTCAGGCACAGACAGAGCTGATCGATCAGATTTTGCACACAGATTATGTGGAAAATGCAGGAATTGATGAATTTGAAAATATCAGGAAAAATCTGAGAGATCTTATGAAGTATATTCCGGATAAGAGCAGGAATAAATATATGACCAATTTTACAGACGAAATTCTTTCAACGGAATGGAAAGAAGCAGAATTGGAAAACAATGATCTGGAAAATTATAAGGTACGAGTAGAATATTATGTCCGACAGCATCAGGATAATTATGTGATATCAAAGCTGAAAAAGAATCAGCCACTTACAGAAAAAGATGTAGATGAACTGGAAAAAATTCTCTGGAGAGAGCTTGGTACAAAAGAGGATTATGAAGCAGAATTTGGCAGAAAGCCATTGGGAGAATTTGTCAGAGAAATGGTAGGTCTTGATATGAATGCAGCAAAGGAAGCTTTTTCAAAGTATCTTGAGGATGTAAATCTGGACAGCAGGCAGATTTATTTTGTAAATCAGATCATTGAGTATATTGTTCATAATGGAATGATGAAGGATCTTTCTGTTTTGCTGGAATCTCCGTTTACGGATCGTGGGAGCATTTCGGAAATCTTTACAGATATGGGTGTTTGGCTTGGAATAAAAAAAGTCATTGATACGATCAACGCAAATGCTGCTGCATAAACATCCACCTCTGTAAAACATAAAATTTCAACCGGATTTACAATAAATTTAACCATAAATCCGGTTGACAAAACCCGGCCGGGAACGTTATAATGGCCGGGTTGATAAAAAAATTAAGAAAAAAAGGCAGGTGAACAGAATGGACAGTTGTGATTCTCATGGGCGAAGTTGTAGCTCTCGGAGTGAAAGATGGAAAGAACAGAGAGGGATGAGAATGTTCCATTCTGTTTTAAGTGTACAGAATATCTGTGAGAATATTATATCTATATATCAGAAGGATATATTTGACAGGATGTATCGGTGTCATCAGAATCTGTACGATATTATTACATTATAATTGTTGCAGGATTATAATAGATATCTTTTTCATTCTTCTCATTCTGAGAATCTTACAGTAAGGCGATCATGTATAAATTCATTTCGCTTTATACTCAAATCCCAAGGAAACACAATCGAAAATCAAACAGCACATAGACATGCGCTTTAACATGTCTGTTTTTGGTGTGCGTGTTTTGTGCGAAACTATGTGAGGAGGATGAGAAAATGACAAAAAGAAATCAGGATTTTTCAAAAGATATTCTGAGTCTGATCCGAAGCAGTGTTTCTCCGGCAGTTTTAAGTGAAAGGCTGCAGGATTTCCACGAAAACGATCTGGCGGAAGTATTAAGAGAATTAAGCACTGCGGAGCGCAGCAGACTATACCGTATCCTGGAAAGCAGTATGCTGGCAGATGTTTTTGAATATCTGGAGGAAGAAGAAACTGTACAATATCTGGAAGAGATGGATGTAAAAAAAGCGGCAGCCATTCTTTCCAAAATGGAAACCGATGCCCTGGCAGATGTTTTAAAGCAGATCGATAAAGAAAAACGCAAGCTTCTGATCCAGCTTCTGGATGAACAGGTGCGGAAAGATATTGAAATGATCCGCTCCTTTGATGAGGATGAGATCGGAAGCAGAATGACAACGAACTGCATTGTGATCCGTGAAAACCTGACCGTAAAGCAGGCCATGAGTGAGCTGGTTTCCCAGGCGGCAGATAATGATAATATTTCTACGATCTTTGCAGTGACGGACAGAGGGGAGTTTTATGGAGCCCTGGATCTGAAGGATCTGATCACAGCAAGACAGGACCACCCTATGGAAGAGCTGATCGTAACTTCCTATCCATATGTGTATGGTACTGAGCAGATCGACGACTGTATGGAACGGCTGAAGGATTATTCTGAAGATTCCATTCCTGTACTGGACGATGACAATCGTTTCCTTGGAGTGATCACATCCGCAGGGATCATCGATCTGGTAGACGATGAGATGGGAGAGGATTATGCAAAGCTGGCTGGTCTGACTGCAGAGGAAGATCTGAAAGAACCTCTTTTTGAAAGCATGAAAAAAAGAATGCCCTGGCTGATCGTTCTTCTGGGCCTTGGTATGGTGGTATCTTCTGTTGTGGGAATGTTTGAAAAAGTAGTTACCTGTCTGCCGATCATCATGTGCTTCCAGTCTCTGATCCTGGATATGGCAGGAAATGTTGGAACCCAGTCCCTGGCTGTAACCATCCGTGTACTGATGGATGAGACGCTGACGGGCAGACAGAAAGCAGAGCTTGTGCTGAAGGAAATGCGGATCGGTCTTTGCAACGGTGGTCTGCTCGGTATTATGTCTTTTGTACTGATCGGATTGTATATTTTCTTATTCAAAGGAAAAACACTCGTATTTGCCTATGCGGTATCCGGTTGTATCGGATTATCCCTGCTGGTGGCTATGCTGGTATCCAGTGCAGTAGGAACCTGCATACCGCTGTTTTTCAAAAAGGTTGGTGTGGACCCGGCAGTAGCCTCAGGTCCTCTGATCACTACGATGAATGACCTTGTAGCCGTGATAACATACTATGGAATGAGCTGGATATTCCTGATCGAGATGTTCCACCTGGCTGGCTGAGAGTAAAATGCAGCTATGCTCATAAAAATAGACAGATATCAGAAATCTGTCGAATAACAGAAAAGTTACCAATACAAAAAAATTCCGGATCGAAAGATTCGGGATTTTTCTTTACATACAAACAGAAAGCTATTATAATGAAAGACACGCTTTGCCCGTTTAAAACGTTGCAGAAATAAATACAAACAACGGGCAGAAAAAGAGAACAAAACGATCACATGGGGTGATTGGGGAAAGGAAACAGTAACATGATAGTAACAATGATCGAAAAGGTCTATACATTTCTGTGGGGAGATCTGATAAGGATCCCGCTTCCGGGAGGAAGTACGCTGGGAATCTCACTTCTGATCCTGCTTCTGATTCCGACCGGTATCTATTTTACCATCAGGACAAAGCTTCTGCCGATCCGTCTTTTTCCGGATATGGTACGAGCCCTGTCAGAAAAGAAAAGTGACAAAAATAATCTTTCAGCATTTCAGACGCTGATCGTGTCTACAGCTACCCGTGTGGGAATGGGAAACCTGGTCGGTGTGGTAGCTGCGATCTCGGCAGGAGGTGCAGGAGCGGTATTCTGGATGTGGATCACGGCGCTGATCGGTTCCTCCACTGCTTTTATCGAAGCGACCCTGGCACAGCTCTATAAAGAAAAGGATCCTCTATATGGTGGCTACAGGGGCGGTCCTGCCTACTATATCCACCGCTACTGGGAAGAAAAACAGGGCAGAAAACGAAAAAAGGTTCTGCTTTCCGTTCTGTTTGCCATTTCCGGCCTGATCTGCTGGTGTGGGATCAGTCAGGTTATCAGCAATTCCGTCACGGCGTCTTTCAAAAATGCTTTTGATATTCCGCCGCTGTATACTACCATCGTGCTGGTAGTGATCGCAGCTGTGATCGTGCTTCGGAAGAATGCAACGGTTAAAGTTCTGGATCTTCTGGTACCGGTGATGGCAGTGCTTTATTTTGTGATCACGCTGTTTATTATATTTACAAATCTTGGAAGTATGCCGGGAGTATTTAAACGGATTTTTGAAGAAGCTTTCGGATTTCGTCAGGCTGTTGCCGGCGGATTTGGCGTCGTGCTGATGAACGGAGTAAAAAGAGGCCTTTTTTCCAATGAGGCGGGAAGCGGCTCCGCTCCCTGTGCAGCAGCGGCAGCAGAATGTGACAGTCCGGTAAAAGCCGGATTTGTCCAGGCCCTGGGTGTATTTGTGGATACGATCGTGATCTGCAGCTGTACAGCTATGATCATGCTTCTGGCCCCGGAAGATCTGGTACAGGGGCTTTCCGGAATGGAACTTCTTCAGACTGCCATGCATTATCATATGGGGCAGTTTGGAGTGATCTTTATTGCTGCAACACTGTTTATGTTCAGCTTTTCCACATTCCTGGGAATCCTGTTTTATGCAAGAGGCAATGTGGCTTATCTTTTCGGTGATAACTGGGGTTCACAGACAGGATATAAGGTGCTGGCACTGGTGATGCTGTTTATCGGTGGGATCGCGGCTTACACATTTGTATGGGATCTGGGAGATGTAGGAATCGGCTTGATGACGATCTTTAATATTTTCATGCTGTATCCTCTTGGGGAAAAAGCACTGAAAGAGCTGAAGATCTATGAATCGGAAAAGAAGAAAAAATAAAACTGTTTACAGACCTTGAGAGCATATGGTAATATCAGGGTAAAGCGCTAAAAGATTAAAGAGTTCTGACAGCCGGAAGGAGTCAGACTCTGTGAAATATCAACGGTAAGTTGGATCAAGAGGAGGATATGAAAGATGTATATTACATGTCTGGACGTAGAAGGTGTACTGGTACCGGAGATCTGGATCGCATTTGCAGAGGCAAGCGGAATCCCGGAGCTCAAGAGAACAACTCGTGATGAGCCGGATTATGATAAGCTGATGAACTGGAGACTTGGAATTCTGAAAGAACATGGTCTGGGACTGAAAGAGATCCAGGAGACTATCGCAAAGATTGATCCCCTTCCGGGAGCAAAGGAATTTCTGGATGAGCTGAGATCCTTTTCCCAGGTGATACTGATCAGTGATACATTTACACAGTTTGCAACTCCACTGATGGAGAAGCTTGGACGGCCGACACTTTTCTGTAATTCCCTGGAAGTAGCAGAGAACGGAGAGATCACAGGCTTTAAGATGCGCTGTGAAAAATCCAAGCTGACAACTGTGAAGGCACTGCAGTCCATGGGATTTGAGACTATCGCAAGTGGAGATTCCTACAATGATCTTGGAATGATCCAGGCAAGCAAAGCAGGCTTCCTCTTCCGCAGTACAGAACAGATCCGTGCAGATCATCCGGAAATTCCGGCTTACGAAGAGTACGATGAACTTCTTGCAGCGATCAGAGAAGCAATGAAATGAAGAAGGGAAAGTCGGAATGATCAACGAAAGAATTGTGATCGAAGAAAAAACAAAGGACTATAATGAGGCATGGATAGAGACCTATTTCTGGCAGGAGTCGGAAGAACTCTATCCGGGGCAGAAGCGTCCGGTCATAGTGATCTGTCCGGGCGGAGCTTATGGCATGACTTCAGACAGAGAGGCAGAAGCCATTGCTGTCCGGTTTATGGGAATGGGCTATCACGCAGTGGTGCTTCGTTACAGTGTGGCACCTGCCAGATATCCGGTGGCCCTCCGTCAGCTGGCAAAAACAGTAGCTCTTCTCAGAGAGAACAGCGATAAGTGGCATATTGAAAAGAATAAGATCATTGTGTCCGGCTTTTCAGCAGGAGGCCATCTGGCAGCTTCTTTGGGAGTATTCTGGAATACGGAGGAGCTTGCAGGGATCACGGGAATGGAAAACGAGAGGATCCGTCCCAATGGTATGATCCTGAATTATCCGGTGATCACTTCAGGGGAAGCTGGTCATGAAGAAAGCTTTCGAAATCTTCTGGGAGATCGTTATGAGGAGCTGAAAGATCGGATGTCTCTGGAATTTCAGGTTACGGAAGATACACCCAGAACCTTTATCTGGCATACCTTTGAGGATCAGACGGTGCTGCTGGATAATACACTTCTCTTTGTTCAGGCACTCTATAAAAAGGGCATTCCAGTGGAGTATCATGTTTTTCCGCAGGGACCCCATGGGATCGGCCTGGCAAATGAGCTGACTGCCAACGAAAACGGCAGAGGGATCGCAAGAGCCTGTGAACCATGGAGTGAGCTTGCAGGAAAATGGCTGAACCGAGAATTCCCATGGTGGAACGGGGCAAAGATCGAAAGATAATACGAGACTGCTGTGTCGGATAAAATATCCTTTTTACCGGGAAACCGGTAGAGAGGGTATTTTTTATGATTGTGATGAATGCTGTATTTGTCGGCTGTTTTGTCTGGCTTATCTGATGATAAAAGCTTTGCAGGGCTTTGGTGTGGATCTGGATCAACATTCACATTGCAGAAAGAAAGGAATTTTGATAATTATGGATAAAAATCAGATTTTTATTACCAGTGGTACGGAATATAAAAGAATGACAAAGGAGCTTCTGGAAAAAGCGGATCTTCAGTCTCATATCGGGGACAGAAAGAAAAAAATCGGGATCAAGCCGAATCTGGTTTCTCCTTCAGAGGCTTCCTGGGGTGCAACGACTCATCCGGAAGTGGTTGCAGGAATTATCGAGTATCTGAAGGAGCATGGCTTCCGGGATATGGTGATGCTGGAGGGATCCTGGGTAGGAGATAAGACAAGGGAGGCTTTTGAGACCTGTGGCTTTGACAGGCTTGAGGAAGAGTATCAGGTGCCGTTCTGGGATATGCAGAAGGATAAGGGTATTTCTGTGGACTGCGGCGGAATGGAGCTGAATGTCTGCGAGCGGGTAAAGGAGCTTGATTTTCTGATCAATGTGCCAGTTCTGAAAGGCCATTGTCAGACAAAGATCACCTGTGCCCTTAAGAATATGAAGGGGTTGATCCCAAATAAGGAAAAGAGACGGTTTCATTCTCTGGGGCTTCATAAACCCATTGCTCATCTGAATATGGGGATACAGCAGGACTTTATTGTTGTGGATAATATCTGCGGGGATCTGGATTTTGAAGATGGCGGAAATCCTGTTGTGATGAACCGGGTGATTGCTGCCTGTGATCCGGTTCTTGTGGATGCATATGTGTGTCAGATGATGCATTATGAGGTAGCTGAGGTTCCTTATGTGAAGCTGGCAGGTGAGCTTGGAGTGGGCTGTTCAGATATTTCAAAAGCAGATGTCAGATTTCTGGAGGATGGTGCGGATCAGAGGATGCCGGTATCCAGAAAGGTTGTGGAGCTTGCGGATGCCGTGGAGGAAGTGGAATCCTGCAGTGCCTGCTACGGGTATCTGATCCCGGCATTGGAGATGCTGAAGGAAGAGGGGCTTTTTGAGAAGCTGGATGAAAAGATCTGCATCGGACAGGGGTATCGTGGTAAGACGGGAGTGCTTGGTGTGGGACACTGTACCTGTAAGTTTCAGAATTATGTGGAGGGGTGTCCGCCGTTGGAGGGGGATATATATGAGTTTTTGAAAGAGTATATTGGTGAACGGACGCAGGGGAAGTGACAGTCCTCCGGGCCGGACTCCGTCGGGGGATGCTGCTAAGGTTCCGTGAGCCGGCTAAAACCATTGCGGAAGGGCCCAGAACTCGCCTTCGGCTCAAACAGCTGGGCCCTTCCGCAATAACGTCGTCTCCCGCAACCTAACCATCATCACCCCTCCTCCGTAGCAGCCCGGAGGACTGTCACTTCCCCGGCTGACGTTTCAGACGGAGAGGTGGAAGCGGACGCGTGGTGTCCTGTCCTTACGTTTTGATGAGTTGAGCGTCCGCAGTTGGAGGTGTGGGAAGAATAGCGTCTGGTCAATAAATATTTTGGTGTTGCTCAATGTGTTGGAATGGTGGGAAGGATACGTCTTCTTGTTGAAAGGTGTTATGCCGATGAGATCGGCACAGCCTGGCGTTTTAAACAAACGCAGAATCCATCGCCCTGTCAGTAACATAACATGACCAAAACGTACGATTTCTAGCGGGGCCTGAAGGAAGGGGTGCAGGGGAGGGGAAACGGCCTTTCGCAACTACGAGTGCTTCCCCTCCCCTGCGGTTTCACTTACGCTTCCAAAGCGTAAAAACATTTTTCAGAAAAAAAATTTCAGAAAAAAGAATCCTAAAGACATCTCTTTACAATCTCAATAATCTGCTCCATAGAAAACCGGCTGCTGTCAATACAGAGATCATACTGTGTCATATCCAGCCATTTGCTGTCTGTAAAGTATTCATAGTAAGCTTTTCTCTCTTTATCCATTTTTTTGACCAGCTTCCGTGCGCTGGCTTCTTCTCTGCCGGTACGGCGTATCACATTCTGAACTCTTTCCTCAAAAGGTGCATGGATAAAAAGTTTAAGTGATTTATCCTTCAGGATATTGGTCGCACAGCGGCCGACAATTACGCAGTCCTCTCTCTGCGGAAGGGACAGGATGATCTTTCTCTGAAGATCATAGAGCACATCGTTCATTGGTACAAAAGAGAAATTATCTGTAAACTGCAGCTCACTGTCAACGGGAAATACCCACTGACTGGCTTTTTTCTCGTCTACCTTTGCCAGGGTGTCGAAGGGGATATTGTTTTTCTTGGCAGCCATGTCGATCAGTTCTTTATCATAAAAACCGATGTCCAGGTTTTCAGCCAGAGTCTTGCCGATAAGGCGTCCGTTGCTTCCAAACATACGATTGATGGTGATAATACGTTTTGCCATAAAGATACCTCCTTTATTTCGGACCGAAAGCAGGAATATCTGATTTTCGGTAGTTTTTCTTACTTCTTTTATAACATATTCCGGTAAAAAATACCAGAAAATAATATATAATTTTTAAAATAATATTTAATATATACAAAAAATAATGGCAACAGACAGAAAATATAATTAATTATTTGTATTTGCATATGAAAAATATCATACCTTTTTCACCGGGTTTTCACAGACCACACAAAGACTTTACACATTTTTTTAAAAATATTTTTAAAACAGAGAGAACATACACAGCATATTTGGAGGTTAAGGAAAATGAAACGACGGCGTAAAAGGCTTATGGTGATCATCCCGTTTTCTACTATGACCAGTCTTGCGGATAATGTACTGGATGTGACCATGTTTTACGCATCCGGAGCAGATGAGGATAGCCTGGAGCCGGCAGAAAATGCGTTTACAGAGCTCCTGATGGAACGCTTTGAGCAGGACGAAGACGCTTTTTCCATTGTGAATCAGTCAGAGATCATGGAAGCCATGTCTGGTGTCACCAACACCATGTCTCTGATGATCGGTGTGCTTTTTGGCCTGTATCTGGCTAACAAGGCAGCATCCAGGAAGCCTATTGATGCGCTTCGGTATTCCGGCTAAAAAGAAATTTTAATAACGTGATTTATGAGATGGATTTTTTGTCAGAACAAATCGCGTTTTTTTATCTGGAAATCCGCACATTGATAAGGTATAATCTATAACAGTTAGAGGAATATCTCTGCCGGGAGGACGGAACTGCCGGCAGGGAACTGCCGAGAAAGGGATGACAGTAAATTTGAACATCGTGGAGAAATGTGTTTCATGCCTGAATATAAAAGAATCTTATGATTTGGCCAGGCGCATGGAACAGGAAAAAACAAATCCGGTTCTGGGATACCGTACAGCAGGCTCCCTGGCAGAGCGAAAAACCGGAGATATGCTTTTGGAAGAAATGAAAAAA
>OCPS01001203.1_pt1 | contig 22850 bp, 30 predicted proteins | sample 1538651 | NCBI WGS metagenome assembly OCPS01 (sample SAMN04571715, study PRJEB22368) | human gut metagenome | biome: human gut; material: stool | host: Homo sapiens | place: Luxembourg | collected 2012-09-21 | reverse complement strand
AACTGCGGATGATGGGAAAACATACAATTATAAGTTCTATTCATTAGCAGCTATTATTGCTGTGGGGTATCGAATTAATTCAGAACGGGCAACGCAGTTCAGGACATGGGCAACCAAAGTGTTGGATACATTTACAAAGCAGGGTTATGTTCTTGATAAAAGCAGATTGATTAATGGACAGATTTTCGACGAAGATTATTTTGAGCATCTTATTGCTGAGATTCAGGAAATCAGAGCAAGTGAGAGAAGATTTTACCAGAAAATTACAGACATATATGCAACAGCAGTTGATTATGATAAGAATTCACAGGTGACAAGAGAGTTTTATGCAACAGTTCAGAATAAGATGCATTATGCAGTTCATGGTAATACAGCGGCAGAAGTGATAGTGGCAAGAGCTGATCATAATAAGGAACATATGGGACTTAAATCATGGAAAAATGCGCCTGATGGTAAAATAGTAAAAACAGATGTGTCAATTGCAAAAAACTACTTAGAAAAAGAAGAACTTGCAGAATTAAATGAGATTGTGACAATGTATCTTGATTATGCAACAAGACAGGCACGAAGACATATTCCTATGACTATGGAAGATTGGAAAACAAAGCTTGACGCATTTCTTAGATTTAATGATGCGGATGTACTTCAGGATAAAGGAAAAGTAACAGCAGCTATTGCAAAGGAATTTGCAGAAAGTGAGTTTGAGAAATACAGAGTTATACAGGATTCACTATATGAAAGTGACTTTGATAAATTGATGAATGATATGGAAAAGAATGATGCTATCCATTAGTACCTCAAAATTTCTAGTTGCAGAAACATCGTCCGGAGATTATAATTTCCATAGGTGGACTTGCAAACTATCAGCTGATTATTCACTGAATAGTAACCAAACCTGCAAGCCACCTGAACTACACACAATAATGAAAAAATGCAATGGTACTGGATTGGTACTAAAAATATGTGAAACGAAAAATAATGTGTGGAAAAGGTATGAGTTATCAATACAAAATGGTATAGATAATCATATTATAATAACCTGAATCAAACCAGACTCTGCGAGTTTGAATAACGGATTGAAATGCCGAAAGCCTGTATTTATGCGGGTTTCCGGCATTTGTTTTATCGAATGGCTCTAGTTTGGCTCTATTTGTGGGCGGAGTAATGTATAATCATTGCAGAGCAGATGCAGACAGCCATAGCAGAGAACAGCCGGACGGCACTTGACCAGAATGAATATGAGAGAAGATATGCTAATATTACCAAAAGGCACAATACTATCAAATCAAAATATGACAAGATTTCAGAAAAGATTGAAGGTAAAAATGCTCAGAGGGAGTTGTTCAAGAGATTTCATTCGTGCATTGGTAAAGCAGGTTACTTTGATAGAAGAATTCGATGAGGGATTTTAAAGCAGCCTTGTGCAGGAAGTAGTGAAAATGTCAGGAATGATATACGATTTATCTCCAAGAACGGATTTGAAATAAAAGCGAGATAAATTAAATTTTGAGTTGACACATATTATACTAGAAAAAATTAAAAATTTGATTATAAAAGGTCATATTCGACGGAAAATATCGGGGTTGACCTTTTATATTGCAGAAATATGACATAAAATAGATATGCTAACCTGCTGATATAAGGTATAATGAATATATTAGGGTTATTAGTACATAAAGGATCGGATGTGAAAAAATGATAGTATACAATAAACTAGGTAATTACTTAAAATCAAAAAATATGAAATATATAGATTTGCAAAGGGAACTTGAATTAAGCCCTTCTATGACTGCAAAATTTACAAAAAACAGAACAATATCCACAGACACTCTCAACAAAGTATGCGAGTATCTTCATGTTCAACCTGGGGAAATAATGGAGTGGATACCTGACGAAGAATATGATAAGCAGAATTTAGAAAAACAGGCAATTGAAGCACAAATTGCTGAACTTCAAGCAAAATTAAAGAATTTAAAATAGGAAGGATTATTATATGGGGTATAATAATAATTATGCAGGAATGCACATGATAAGATACAGTCGCTATGGACAATATGATGATTTGAAATATTATGATAAATTGGCTGAACAAGAGAGACAATGTAAAAAAGTAAATGCTAGACCCGAAAATAGCAATAGTGAAGATAGAAAAAATAAATTCAAAAAGAAATTAGTAGATTTAAATAATAAATATGGTGGTGGTTACGGAGTAGATGAATTGATTGATGCACATCATTTTGTATATTCAAATATAGTCATGTCTAATGTAATGATTATTGCGATGAAAAACAAAAAAGATATATATGAAATATTAACAGAGTGCGAAAACACTATGAATAAAGATTATCGAACCAATGCAGTTCCAAAAATCAGTTGGTCATATATACCGATTATGGATAAATTTATGATTTTTACGTCATTGCTTGCTGAAAAACTAAATTGCAATATATGGGATTTCTTTGTTAATGAACCAACACAACGAAAGGATTTTGTTTATAGTTTGATTAAACAACTACAAGCGGGGTTATATTTATATCCTGATGATGGAGAAATTAATATGGATCAGAGTGCAGATTTTTTTTACAGTAATTTTGATCATACATATGGTATGTCTAGTGTGATACATCAGCCGTTGTATTGTGATATGGCATTAACTTTTTCAAAAGAAATTTATGAGGATGAAATTAATTATTCTGTTTCATTTGGGGATATGACAATAAACTCAAATACAAAATTTGATTATATGTGTAAAGGTGCTTATCTCTGGGAAGAAGATAGTGGTGAGTTAAAAGATTATATTGAAAAAATTATTAGTCAGCATTCTGAATGGAGAGAATGAATGTTAAAATAGGAGGGAAAACATATGGCATTTTTATTTTTTGTATTTATAGCAATCATTGGAGTGCTGTTTTATGGAGACTCTTCCTTATTAATTGCCATATTAAAATTCGTAGGAGGGGCAATACTTATAATTGGTATAATGGCAATAGTTGCATATTGTCCTTGGTTATTACTTGTTGTTATAGCAGTAGCATTATTTGTAGTATGGGCTTGTTCAAATAATAATTCGCAAGGCAATAATACAAATAACAGCAATAGTTCTTTAAACAATACGAATACACAACCGATGCAAAAAAATATTGAAGAAAAGCCTATCAATAATCCTAATCTTACTGGATTTAAAGCAGAACTTCAAGAAAACACTTTGACACCACAACAAGCTTCTGATGAACAGTGGGAAAAAGATAAGAGATGTATTGATTATGATGTCGATAGGGCCTATGAAAATATAAAATCAAATCTTCTTAGACAAGCTCGAAATGGTGATTATTCTGTATCTAATGGTCAAAGAAGAATGACATACACTTATGAATATACACCTACATATAGTTTTTTTAAGCGTCAAGATATAAAAAATCCAACAGGGGAAATTTTTACAAGAAGCTATAATCCGCATGAAAGAGTTGTATATAGTATTACGGATACACGAAAATATAATTATCTTGTGAGAACATTAAAAGATAAGGCTAAACAAGATGGAATAGACATAGATGTATATTTCGTATTATGTGAACATAATGATAAACGCAGAATCAGCTTGCCATATACGGATAGTGAAAATTTTTGTTATATTCGTTCTGCAAAAATGTATGTTGATTGTTCCATACAATACTGATTGTTGTGTGTTTGGTTTGTTGACTATTTTTGTAATATGATAAAAATGTGGTGGTTAGAAAATGAATGTTAAATTAAGACATATCGAAGAAGCTGACAAAGACAGCTATATTGAATTGGAAAAAGAGACATGGGTAGAATTTAATCTTCTCGAAGACGAGAATGAGGCAGACAAGGTATGGGCTAATACATTTACAATGAAAACAGAAATTACTTATACAATTTTGGAAAATAATGAAATTTGCGGATTCTGTTCTATAAAACATATAGATCAGGATGAGAAGGAAATTTCGATCGAGATTTTTAAATGCTTTCAACATCATGGGGTTGGATACCAAGCGTTAAAAATTCTTTTGGAAATTTGTGAGAAAGAGTATCATATGAAATCTGTAAAAAGTAAGGTATATCCAGATAATTATCCTAGTATTTTATTAATGAGAAAGGTTGGAGCAATGCCTTATGGAATAGAAAGAAATGTAGCGGTGGAAGAGCAATTCGAAAAAGAATTCCAAGAGAATAATAGAGAACTGATTTCAGATAATCTATCCAAAGTGGCCAATATTTTTCGGGTTGATAAAGAAAAAATGTTATCTCAGGTATTGTGCTTCAAAATTGATATTCCAATTAGAAAAATACAGTTTGATTTGTGTTTTGATGGAGATGTCAATTATAAAAAAGAAATAGAGACAAAAGCCATGCGATTTATGTATCAAAAAATGATAAATTCCTTAAAAACAATACTAACATCTTGTGATGGTAGTAAAGAAAGTCTCAATGAAGAAATTCAAAAATTGATATCTCAATATGAAAAAGTTTTGAAATAAGTGATACAGTATTCCTATTGGAAGAGTTTAAATTAGTGTTTGTTTACTTTTAATAGCTTACAGTTTGTCGAATTGGCGAAATACAGAAAACTATATAAGAATAATCAACAGGCAGGTGGTCTTGTAACGAGACCGTCTGCCGTCTTTTATGAGAATACGCCATTGAATATCTTGAAACTATGTTGGATAAATATGAGTCTATAACAGGCCTTGACAAATCGAGTTTTGTGTATGGAACAGGACGTAGGAAAAGCCTCTATCAGAAACAGTACGAAACCTTGTCTGGTTACTGAGAAAGACTTAAGAATTATGCTCGTCATATCGAAATCTGTGGTGAATCTAGAAATAGTTATTCCAAAACAGACCATGATGCAACCTTTATGAGAGTCAAATCTGATTACATGGGGAATGATCAACTGCTACCAGCTTATAATCTTCAGGCGGCTGTATGTGATGAATATATAGCGGTAATAGATGCAAAACCATATGCATCTGATATAGAGTGCTTTGTACCTCCTATGGAAAAATATAATGCTACGTATGGACACTATCCTAAATACCCAGTAGCAGATGCTGGTTATGATTCATACAATAACTATCTTTACTGCGAAGAACATGGCATGGAAAAATATATGAAGTTTACCATGTTTGACAAAGAAACCAAGGATAGTAAATATCACAATAATCCTTTTAGAGTGGATAACTTTAAACGCGATGAAAAAGGGAATCTCATATGTCCAAATGGAAAACGATTTTTATATAAATATGATAAGCATGTCCGTGGAAATAAATATGGTAGGACAGAAGAAATCTATGAATGTGAAGATTGCACCAATTGCCCTTACAAAGGTGAATGTTGCAAGAGAACATCAGGAAATCGCACTGCCAGATTGAATAGAGAATTAACAGCAATTCACCATGAAGTAATAGACAATCTTGAATCTGTACACGGTGCACTTCTTAGGATGAATCGAAGTATTCAGGCCGAAGGAACGTTTTGAGTAATCAAGTGGGACAGAACTTATAAAAGGCTATTTAGACGGGGCGAAAAAGCCGTTATTTTGGAATTTACATTAATTTCGTGTGGTTTTAACCTGTACAAATACCATAATAAGATAAATCGTCAGACACTAGCTGCCTGATAAAAAGAAGTTAAATATGATGAAAATGCTCATTTTACAATGAGTCTATTCAAGTACTCTAAAATTCACAGTTTTCCGTAGTTTTGAAGATAAAGACAGACATCTGCCCACTCTCGTGGACAGATGCCCTATCTTATAGCTGTTTTTTTACAGCCCCAATATTAAATTAGACGAGATATATAATTGAATATTAAAGATATATTAAATACTAATAAATCATATTTAAACAGTGAAATATCAGTTGAGGAAAACAGCTGTTCGTGTTATAATTTATTTGCTATTTTATACATTTCAGAATTGGAGGAAGACTATGTCTGAGACTACTGAAAAATGGTCGAATTTAGAAGAAACAGCAGAATATTTAGGTGTAACAAAAGACACTATAAGAAATTGGATTAAAAAAACGGATATACCGGCACATAAGATAGGACGACTTTGGAAGTTTAAATTTTCTGAAGTGGATGAGTGGGTAAAAAGTGGAAACGCAGCATTGTAATGATTAATTGATTTTACTTGTGTCCATTTTATTGCACATAGAATATAGTATGATACTAAAATATAGGAGATCTTTTACTTTTAGTAGGAGAAAGAATTATGAGTCAAATAAAAGAGTTTAATATATTAGATTTATTTTGTGGAGCTGGCGGATTTTCGTATGGAATGCATAAAAATTCACATTTTAAAACAGTTGTTGCAATAGATTTTAATGAAAAGGCAGCAGATACATTTAAGAAGAATATGCCAGATACCGAGGTGATTGTTGGAGATATTACAGATGATAAGACTAAGGATAGGATAATTACAGAGTCTAAATTAAAGGGCGTAAATATGATTGTAGGTGGACCACCTTGCCAAGGATTTTCAATGAAAGGAAAAAAATTAGGATTAAATGATCCGAGAAATTTTCTTTTTATGGAATATCTGAATCTGGTTCAAGAAATACAACCAGAAGTGTTTGTTATAGAAAATGTAAAAAGTTTATTGAATACGGCAGGTGGATGGTTTAAGGATGAGATTCTTAATTATATCCATAAATTAGGATACAAGGTGCAATATGGAGTACTTAATGCAAAAAAATTTGGAGTGCCGCAGGCAAGAGAGAGGGCTATATTTATATGTTCAAGGCATAAGGATATTACCTTACCTAAGGGAAATGAATGTATAGTTACAGTTAGAGATGCTATATCAGATTTGGCATATTTACAATCGGCAGAAGGTGAATTTGAACAAGAATATATTACAGCTCCAAAGACTGAGTATCAAAAATTTATGAGAAAAGGCAGTAAGCATTTATATAATCATAAGGCATCAGCACATTCAGAGAAGGCTTTAGAAAAATTGGCAATGATACCAGCAGAAAAAGGAAAAGAGTGTTTACCAGAAGAACTATGGGGAAAACAAAAATTTAATACAACTTGGGGAAGACTTGTATGGGATGAGGTTTCACCAACAATAGATACTAGATTTGACACTCCTTCTAATGGAACTAATTCTCATCCCGAATTAAATAGAGCTATTACGCCTAGGGAGGCAGCTAGGATTCAGAGCTTTGATGATAATTTTGTGTTTTATGGAAGTAAATTTTATATAAGAAGTCAGATAGGAAATGCAGTTCCGCCATTATTAGCAGAAGCAATTGCAGATAGAATATGGGAGATGTATAGAAATGAGTAACAACATTACCTTTGAAGAGAAAAGTATAAATTATGAAAAGTCTTTGGATGGAGATTTTAAAAAGAATAATGGGATATTTTATACAGATACTGAGTTGGCATCTAGTATTGTAAAATTTCTTGAAATTCCAGAAAAAGCAAGTATATTAGATCCATGTTGTGGAACAGGAAGCTTTATATATGCATTGCAGCAAAAAGGATATAGTAAAGTTTATGGATGCGATTTTGATTTAATGACAGTTAAAAAATGCCGTGAATTAACAGAATCTAAAAAGATTAAAACAATGGATACAATTGGGCAAAGTGGTGATATAGTATTGAAAAAGATGAGACATAGTAAGTTCGATTATATTATTGGAAATCCACCATATGCTCCATTAGGAAAAAATGTGAGCATTGAAGGAGATGCACATTTTGTAGCAAAAGTTAAAAGTGCAGGCTCTAATTTATTTGTAGCAGCTATATATAGAGCATTTGAATTGGCAAAAACGGATGGTATTATATCATTTATTATACCTAAGAATCTTTTGCACATCTCATCATATAAGAATATACGAGAAACTCTGCTTAAAGAAAAGACAATAATCTCTATAATTGAACTTGGAATACATTTTAAGACTGTCCGAGGTGAACAGGTGGTTTTGACCGTTAAAAATAATTATGAAGAGAATAATAAGATAAAATTTTATTCATATAATAATGGTGAAATTACATTTATGTCAGAGGTGGCACAAGATTATTATGAAGATGAAATAATAGTATTTACAGATAATGAGGAAGTTCCAATATATGATAAGTTAAAAGATTCATATGAACAATTGGGAGATGTTTGTACTGATACTATTAAACGTGGACGAGATAAATCAGAAAAAGCAATAAGAGGAAAGCAAATAAGAAAATTTGGATTCAAAGATCAAGATGTGCCAGACGATGGTAATCAAATATTTATTCAAAATATTTTTAGTGCTGAAGCAGGAATTACAGCAAGCTTTGGTGGAAATTTGAAACCATCGGAGACGGTAACAACGATAAAACTTAAAAATACGAAAATGTGTAAATATGTTTTGGGATTACTTCATTCAAGAGTATGTAATTATTTTTTAATACGGTTTGGATTTAATAATTCCAGACTTACAATCCATACAGATGCTCAATATTTGAAAGGAATTCCTATTGTTATTGATGATGATGCATTTGAAAAAGTAGTATCAATTGTTAATAAAATGGAAACAGTTACATATATGGATGATGAATGGTATAAGCTTAATGAACAGCTTAATGATATTGTCTATAAAATATATGAACTTAATGTTAATGATAAAAATTATATAGAGAAAGAAATGAAAAAAATAAGTGCAAGTAAGTGGTATGGAAAGACAACGTGTACAGTGTAGTCATCAAACAGAGCATAGGAGGAGTATTTGGTGAGCAGAATTGAATGGAAATCTATTGAAGACAAGTATGAAGCAATAGGATATTTAGCAAAACCTGGCGTTATAGAAACAATAGAAGCTACTGTACCAGAAGATAAGCTAGATAAGTTTAAGGAAGAATATAAAGGAAAATATTCGGAAGAGTTTCCCTATGTGACAAAACCAAAAAGTAAATATGGATATCAGTTTAGGATATATTTGAGCGACACGGATGGTTGTCCTAGCTGTTTAGTTGATTATTTGGATAACAAATATGCAAACAGAATAAACGATAATCATTTTATTGCAGAACTTGTAAAAGAATATGGATTTAAATTCACAAAGACTCAGCAGAATAGCGAATATATTCATGAATGTGTAATTGAAAAAGCAGTTCAGTTTGAAAAAGATTATTATAAAGGTTTTAATGTGTATACAAATTTTTTGCGGATATTATCAAGTAAACTACTTGATGGGAAAGCAATAATACGACCTAATATTGTACATATAACATCATCTGTAAATAAGCCCACGCATAGAAATACCAAAAAATCAGAAATGATGAAAACATCATTTACTACGGAGCAATTATTTCGCTTAGGATGGTTAGGTGAACAATATGTATATAAATTACTTATTAACAGGGATAATAGATTGTTAAAGGCATTACGAATTCAAAAAGCGGATTTAACTGAAATTATATGGCATAATGAAGGAGCAATAGAAAATGAAAAATGGGATGATAAATCTATTGGTAAGGGATGTGACATAGAACTTAAGTTGAATAGTAGGCATTTATATATTGAAGTTAAAGCAAGTAAAAGAAAAAACGGCTTGTTTACTATGACATCAAATGAAATTCAGAAAATGCGTGATAAGGGTGATGATTATTATATTATAAAAATTAATTGGCTTGAGAAAATAATAAAAAATGAAAGTCCTGATGTATATGTATTTGAATCACCGTATATTAAGTTTTTTAAACCAGAAAAAATAAAAGAAGCTACATTTAGAATAGAAGGTGAAAGTAATGAATAATGAAATGGCATATTTACTAGGAATGGTAACTGGTAATGGAGAAATACAAAGAGGGGTTAATGAAACTACAGTTGTAATTGAAATTCCACATAAAAAATTAGAAACGGAATTTCAAAAGGATGTTGCCATATATGTAAAAGCCAGTATTACAGATATAAGGCAAGTACTTGAACCATTGCTTGGAACTTCTTTAATGTTTAATCAAAGTGCAAATGTTTCGTATCTTTCATTTAGTAAATCCAATGAAGATTATTTAATGAGAGAAATTTTACGATACATAGGTAGGGCTACATCACATGAAAATATAAGGATTTCACCAGAAGTGTTTTCATTTACAGAGGATGAAAGAAGACAGTTTATTAAAGGTTTTGCCGATGTAACAGGATATATAAGAAAATCAAATTATTTTTTTGAAAAAGAGATGCATAGAGTGTATTTTGAAATACCTCAAAACTGGGAATTAGTAACAGATTTTTGTAATCTTTTAAAAAGTGTAGATATTCCAGTGCAAAATATTGATTGGGGACATCCTAATATGAGAGATGGCAACCTAAAAAAATATAACGAAGGAAAGCCAGATTTTTGGAAAAAAGAACATCAGGTTAAGGTATGGGCAAATGAATACGAGCCAATAGGATTTGCTGTTATTCATAAAAATGAGGCTTTAAATACCTTGGCTAATGAACAGATTATGTTTATTGAACAGCAAAATAAAAGAGTTTCTGATGTAACACACAGATATTATTGGGAATTAACTGGAAAGAAAAAAGTTAAACCAGCCCATCCAAGTGAAAATGACGAATTCATACCTGAAGAAATTAGGGGACATCATTATGATTCATGGAAGGAAATAGCTTATGATTTAGGATATGGTAAGGATAGCAAATGTTAGAAGAAGAATTATATGAGCCAATGAGAATGTGGCTTGAACAGTATATGATAGATAATTATAAGGGATATGAAATCATTACAACAGACTGTCACAGTGAGAGACTTGATAGAGTACTTGCAAAATATGGCATTGTAAAGGAACAGGCGAACGGAGTAGATATACAGATAGATGTTCTTGGAATTGCAAGAAAACAGGGAAAGATCAAACTTGTTTTTATAGAAGCTAAGAAGACTAAATTAACTTTAAGAGATTTAGGGCAACTATGGGCTTATTGTAAACTAGTGGATCCGGAAGAAGCTTTTTTACTTACATCAGCGGATTTGGGAAGTTTAAGAAAACTTATTGCTGGATTTAAAAGAGAAGATTTACTAGATTTTGGTAATGGAAAAATAATAAAGAAAATGAAAATCGGTAGATGGGAAGTAATTAAGGATAGACCGGATTTAAGTTCGTTTTTGCCGAAGATATAGAAGAGGTGCCTGTATGAGAAAGAAGAGCAGTGGATACACATTTTTGGATATGACAAAGGAAGTGATGGAGATGGAGAAAAAACCATTGACAGTAGCTCAAATTTGGAAATATGGTGAAATAAATAACTTGACAGATAAAATTGGAAGTAAGGGTAAAACACCATTAAATACATTACAGGCACGTCTTTACATAGATATCCGTGATAATGAAAATAGTATATTCACGCAAACATCTAAGAGACCTTCTAAATTTTATCTCAAAAATTTAGAATGTGAGGATGGTACAGATGGCGAAATAGTTGAAATTGAGCCAACAGGATATAATGAGAGAGATTTGCATGTATTATTATCCTCATATGTTTATGCTAGTCCTGAATTTCGCTGTGTAACAAAAACAATTTTCCATGAAAGAACAGGTAAAACAAAAAAAGGATACAACCAGTGGCTGCATCCAGATATTGTAGGTGTACATTTCCCTTTTGAAGATTATTCAGACAGAACTTTGGAATTACAGCGATTGGTAGGCGATTGTCCATATAAAATCTACTCGTTTGAGATGAAGAAAAATTTAAATTTTATAAATTTAAGAGAGTATTATTTTCAAGCGGTGTCAAATTCAAGCTGGGCAAATGAAGGATATATTGTCGCATTGGATATAGATGAAGATGAAAGTTTTTTAGCAGAGTTAAAAAGACTGAATAATGCATTTGGTATTGGGGTTATTAAGCTGAATGCAGAAAATGTGAGTCAAAGTGTAGTAATGTTTAATTCAAGGCAGAACGAAAATCTTGACTGGGATACAATAGATCGACTTGCAGAAAATCCAGATTTCGATCAATTTATTGGTGATATTAAAGATGATGCTGATATAAGAAAGATAAAGAGTCAATATGATTTGGTATATAATGACGATGACAAAGTTGCTGAATATGCGAGAAATAAACACATTATATAAAAAAGGAGAATTAAAGTATGGGATACGTTTTAACTGGAAGAGCAATGGATATTTTTACATCAGAACAAGGGCTTTGTTACATATTGGGATATTTGGCAAGACCGGGTAGAATAAAATATATTGAGGCACAAGTACCATATGGGAAAGAGCAGAAATTTATGAATGCTTATCCAGGTGCTGACTATGATAATATGAAAATAACATCAGATAAACAGAGTTTTCAATTTAGAATAATTTTAAATTATAACGGACAATGTCCTCAAGAGTTAGAAGAAGCATTGACTAGTGGAGGGGGTGCATTTTATAAAAATTGTATCTCACGAGGTAAATTTATAGAGAGAATTATTAATGAGTATGGATTTGAATTTTTTAATGCTCCAAATCCAAGCGTTATAAGAAATATTATTCAAAGAAGGCATCCGGATTATTTGATTGATTTTGATGAGGGATATAACATTCCATTGTCTGGAAGATGCTGAAAAATAGATTTAATAAGTAATGAAACTAAGTAAGTATACTGGGGAATATGTGGGAAATCTGTTGTGTCGGATAAAATAATACCGATTCTTGAGTCGAAAGAAGGGATGAAGTTGAAGTTCAAAGCACTACATATAATAATTGAGGGGCATAATTCAATATATGATGATGTTGAGAAGATTATATCATTTGGAAAAAATAAGTATGAATATAATAATGAGGTGTTCCTGATAGAAAAGAAGATTGTTGATAATAGATATTTATGGATGTATTGTCAATATGAAAATTCTAAATTGTATGGTGAAATTGTTCTGGATACGGAGAAAGAAAAACAACATAAGAATACAAGAAAAAAGAATGAAATAGAATTAAGAAAACAATTGTTTTTAATTTTAGATACAGAATCTCAATTATTATATTTAAGTGATATTACAAAAAAAGGTGCTATAAAAGCGTATTTTACTGAGGAATTACAAGCGGATATAATAATAAAAAATTTATATTCCTCTTTAGATGAATTTCAAAAGTCAGTAAAGATATTAAAGAAATTAAAGTTTACACAGTACAGAAATATATCCAATACGTTAGATAAAGAATCTATTTTTATGCAACAAGCAAATGAACTTGGATTAGATATGCCAGAAAAAATAATGATGCAAATAGAGTATCCAAATACATTTGTTGGTAATTTGAAAAACGGAATTCAAATTCTCAAGAAAAAGAAAGATCAGGGATATTTTAGTGATATTATATTGATTGGCGAGGATGACTTTGGCATAGAGCAAAGTTTTGATTTTACGTCTATAATAAAAAATATTGAAGTAGCAGTTAGAAAAAATGAAGATGATAGATATGATGAAAATGAAGTTGAACGGAATTTTTTTGAGAAAATAAGGTGATTGATAGATGTATAAAAAGCATAAAATTATGTTGGGAATAATTGTTATATGTTGTGGGATTTTATCTTATGTGTTTAAGGTAGAGTATTCAGTTATAGCATCTGATGGAATAACAGTTGTTTCAATTGTTTTGGCAATATATATGACTTCTTTTTCCGGTTTGGTGTCTTCTGATTTAGCAAAAAAAATGCAGAGAAAGGAAGATAAAATAATTAATGGAAAATCTCAATTAGGTGTATTAAAAGGTTATTTAAATGCTGCGGTTGGAATAGGGATTATTAATATAGTAGTTTCGTGTATATCGCTAATTTTGAAAGATAAAATGATTGAGATTGTTAATAAAAACACAGTTTATTATATTGTTTCTGCAATCGGAATTAGTACATTGGCAGCAAATTTATTTTTAATGTTTTTATTATTTCGCTTTATGGTTAATAGACAATTATGGGATAAATAAAGTTATAAGCATTAATAAAAACTCAATATGTTTATAATAGTAAGGACATAAATTATGGATGATATAGAATATAAAGAGGATTTGTTAAAAATACCAGTGGAGGAAGTCTATAATAAATATATTATAGGTGGAGATGTGTGGTATTTTAAAGATAAATATGGTGAAAATTGGTTCGATATATATGATCAATTTAAAATATTCATTTCAAAAAAGTTGGAAGTACATTATAACGATATTGCAATAGCTGGAAGTGCAAAGCTAGGTTTTAGTCTAAATCCGACAAAAAACTTTAGGTTGTTTAATGAAGAATCTGATATAGATATTATAGTGATTTCAAGGAAATATTTTTATTTGTTTTGGGACTCTTATAGGAGAGACTCTTATGCAGAAGTCAGAACACCTAATTTTAATAAAGTTTGTTTTGGCATTTTTAGAAAATATATAATATTCGATGGATTTAAAAAGAATAATTTGGATTATTTGAAATGGTTGAAGAAAATACAGGGTTTTGAAAAAAATTTGCAATTAGAATTTGAAATTGAAAATTCAATTCATTATAGAATATTTGAATCATGGGATGCTGCAAAAGATTATTATATAGCTAGTATTGTAAAGAGTAAAAAAATAATACAGGGAGAATTAACATGATTATAAATGATATGATAAAAAATGAAAATCAAACAATAAAGTGGATTGCAACAGAATTTAATGCGGAAAATTTATATGTGGATGATAGTTTTCAACGGCGATATGTGTGGTTAAAAAAACATCAAGTCAGGCTAATAGAAACAATCTTAATGGGATATGTTATTCCTGAAATATATATATGGAAAGTCGGTACAAACCCTGATACGGGAGATACTAAATATAGCATAGTAGATGGACAACAGAGAATAGGTGCCATAGTTAGTTTTTTAAATGGTGATTTTAAATTGAATGAAGCATATTTAAGTGATAAGGAAGCAGATTATTCTGGTAAATTTTTTTCAGAATTGACACCGATTGAAAAAGAAAATATTTGGGGATATAGTTTATCATTAAGAAAAATTCTACAGGATGTTAAAAGACCTGATATTGTTAATTTATTTTTACGCTTAAACTCAACAGATAAGTCGCTTAATCCACAGGAGTTACGAAACGCTGAATATGATGGTTTGTTTATCAAGAATGCTATAGAAATTGCTGAATTTGATTTTTGGGGCAAATATAAAGTCTTTAGTTCGGATGCATTAAGAAGGATGGGGGATGTCGAGTTTATAAGTAGTTTGTTGATCTTTTTAAGAAAAGGAATAGAGTCAGAAATAACACAGTCCGGAATTAATCAAATGTATGATATGTATAATACTCAATATGATGAAGCTGACGAAGATAAAGAAAACGTGAAATATATATTAGATAATATTGATATAATCGCTACAAAAGATAAGACTGGGGTATTTTCTTTGTATATTAAAAAAAATACACATCTATATACTATTTTCGTTTCTGTATATAAAGATTTATTGAAATATAAAGAGTTACCGGAAGAACATATATATAATATCATCAATTTTTATAGTAATTATGAAAATAGTAATGATAAAATGGCGTTGGAATATAGGGAATTATTTCAAGAGGGAACTAGAGCAAAGGGAAATCGAATGAGAAGAGTAAAAATCTTGAGTGATGTAATGGAAGGTACTATAAAAGCATAATGGGTTTCAAGAGATAATAATCAATATAAAGAAGTCTTAAGTTGGAGACTTTTATAACATGACCAACTTAAGGCTTGTATAAGATTATATTAATTAAATTCATTCATAGCATACACATATTCCTGTAATCCATTAGGTTTGCAAGCTAATTCAGCATACAGCAGAGGATTCTCCTGTGCCAGTCGATATAGATACACAATATCATCAGGTGTATCGAGCAAGACGGCTGAATTACATTTCTCACAACTAATAATAATAGGTGTGTCGGTATATGTATCATTGATAGCATTAATGATAACGGAATTAGCATCAGGTTCATACATGCCAAACAGGTAATAAGGATTATTTTGTTTCATGGTGTTCACCTTCCCACAGATACTTGGCACCATCAAGCAGGTCAATGATGGCTGTAAGCATATTGATGTAGTCGGTCTGTAGCTCCTTGATTTCATCACTATTAGGAAGATGTCTCAAAGTTTGTTCTTCACAGCATTTAATAAATTCTTTCTGCATTTCAAGTAATTGCAGATACAGTGCATTAACAGTCTGCACAAGAGGATATATAGTTTCTTTCTTGCCGACAACGCAGATGCGGTTATAGATGCAGGATCGAACAAAGTAATCTTTCTTCATCATGCCACTGGCAAGGATGCGGGCTTCGATTTGTTTGCGTTCAGCATCGCTGATTCTAAAACTTATAGTTGGATGTTTATGTTGATTGCTCATAGAAAAGCTCCTTTCATACTGGGTGTGGCAGCAGGCACAGTTAAGCACCCGCAAGCCACATTTGATTATTCGTTTTTAGTAGTAAAAGTAGATTATATCTGCCATGGATTTCATAGTTGCAATATTGAATAATTGCAACTAATTTGCTACTAAAGTTTTTGAAAACAATATGAAAAGAGTAACATTTGATGAAACAGATGCGGTGAAGTGCCGCATAAAATCAGCATTTTTGATTTGATAATACTTCCTTTGGGAAGAGTTTGAATAACGGATTAGAATGCCGAAAGCCTGTATTTATGCGGGTTTCCGGCATTTGTTTTATCGAATAGCTCTGGTTTGGCTCTATTTGTGGGTGGAGTAATGGAGTTATCAGTTTTGAAAAGGTAAATAAAAAAGGAAGAAGGTACAAGCTATGTTGCCAACAAGAGAAGAAGCACTGACGTTAATTCGTGATGGGTTATTATTTAATCCGGGACCTTGGGGAAAACATTGTTTAACAGCAGCACACTGTGCAGAAAAAATAGCAAGTGCATGTGGTGATATGGATGTTGAGAAAGCATATATATTAGGTTTACTACATGATATAGGAAGAAAATTTGGTGTAAGACATCTTGGACATGTTTATGATGGATACGTATATATGAAATCATTGGGATATGATGAAGTAGCAAAGATATGTTTAACCCATTCTTTTAATAATCATACGATAGATGAATATATCGGAAAATTTGATGTTACAGATGAAGAATTGACAATTATAAAAACTGAATTAGCAAAGACCATATATGATGAATATGACCGGTTAATTCAATTGTGCGATTGTTTGGCAGGAGCGGAAGGAGTTCTTGATATAGAAAATAGGATGAATGACGTAAAGAAAAGGTATGGCTTTTATCCGCAGGACAAGTGGAATTCCAATATGAATTTGAAGCAATATTTTGAGGGGAAAATGAATAAAGACATTTACCTTATATGTGAGAAAGATACATTTGCACCAGGAGATTTATGATCTTATAAATATATTTTTACTACAAGTTTTATGAACAGGTTGGAGGTGGTTAAGTGGATATTTTATTTAAGAATGATCATTTTGTGTTTTCATACAGGGTTGGCGGTATATTGGAATATAACGGGAAAATTCTGTTGCAGCGTCCGAAAAATGATGATTATGCCATTATCGGCGGGCATGTTGCGGCTATGGAGACAAGTATGGAAACTCTTAAACGGGAATTTGAAGAAGAGCTTCATGCTAAGATAGAGATAGATAATCTTTTAGCAATAGGAGAAATTTATTTTCCATGGGGTAAAAGATCCTGTCATCAGATATGTTTATATTATAATGTACATCTGGTGGATGATAATATTCCATTAGATGGAGTGTTTCATGGATATGATGAGCTGGATAATGAAAGAATTGATTTGGATTTCTGCTGGGTTTCACTAGAAGATTTAAAGAAGGGTACTAAGGTATATCCTTTAGAGTTGATACCATATATCCTTGAGCCAGGGAAAGAAATTGTACATTTTGTTTCAAAGCAGATTTGAGGAGATAGTCAATGATAGAAAATATGAAGGTAGAATTTGGCGGAACATCAGATATTGATTCATGAATGACAAACGTGCTTTGTGCGTGAAGAACGAACAAGATATTGTTGGCGTACTTTTATATTCAAGGAAGCATAATATGATATGTTGTTTGGCTGTTGATCCAGCTTATCGAAAAAGGGGAATTGCTTCGATTCTTTTAAAAGAGGCACTTGATAAGCTTGACAGAGATAAAGATATAACTGTGTCTACATTTAGAGAAAATGATGTTAAAGGAATTGCACCTAGAAAATTATATAAGAAATTCGGATTTGAAGAAGGTGAGCTGATTGAAGAATTTGGATATCCTAATCAAAGGTTTGTGTTGCATACTGACAAAAGTGCTGATAATGTAATAATTGGTACAAAAGTAACTGTCACAGTCGATAGACCATTAGGAAGGTAAGACGCAGGAAGATATTGCAGAAGTTATTGGAATATCGAGGCATGTATATGTGAGAATTGCAGGATAGTACAATTTGAATATTAGATATAATAAAAAAAGGAGCATGCACATGAGCAAACAGACATTCACAATATCACCAATTCCGGACGACATATTTGCTAAGATGCAGGGAAAATCATTTAAGGACAACTGCACCGTGCCAAGAGATGATTTGAGGTATATTAAAGTTTTGCATGTTGGGTTTGATGGTGAAACACATGTTGGTGAGCTGGTTGTGAACAGAGTGATTGCTGATGACGTGCTTGATATATTTAAGCAGCTTTATGAAGTGGGTTATGAGATTGAAAAAATCCGCCTGATTGATGAATATGATGCCGATGATGAAAGGTCAATGAGAGATAATAATTCTTCGGCATTTAATTTCAGGTACATTTCCTATTCAACGACGCTGTCAAAGCATGCGTTAGGGCTGGCGGTTGACATCAATACACTTTATAATCCTTATGTGAAAAAAGTTGATGGCAGAAGAAATGTGGAGCCTGCCAATGCTGAAAAGTATACAGACAGGAGCGTGGATTTTCTGCATAAAATAGACCATGACGATTTGTGTTACAAGCTGTTTGTGGAACACGGATTTGAGTGGGGAGGAGACTGGGAGCACGCAAAAGACTACCAGAATTTTGAGATGACTGACGAGTGGATTGAAAGCCATGCTAAAAATCAGGGGAGAATGAGTAAATGAAATTATTATACGGAACAGGAAATCAGGCAAAATTAGCTGCGATGAGAAGCAGACTCAGACAAATTGGGATAGAATTAATAGGATTAAATGATTTGAAGGCTGATGGGCTGGATATTCCTAAGGTAGTGGAAAATGGCAATACTCCGCTTGAAAATGCACGATTAAAAGCAAAAGGTTATTATGAAGCTTTTCATATTCCTGTATTTTCGTGTGATTCAGGATTGTATTTTGATAATGTTCCTGATGAGATTCAGCCGGGCGTACATGTACGCAATGTAAACGGAAAGCGTTTGTCAGATGATGAGATGATAGATTACTATTCTGGATTGGTGAAAATTTACGGTAATCTGGTAGCGAGATACAAGAATGCGATTTGCTTTGTGATGGACGATACACATATGTATGAGGCAATGGAGCCGTCTATGGAAAGTGAGAAGTTTATTTTGACAGATAAGCCACACAGTACAATCAGAAAAGAGGGTTTTCCGCTGGACAGCATATCGTTGGAGATAAATACGAATAAATATTACTATGATTTGCCGGAAGATAAATTAGAACAGGTTGCTGTTGAGGACGGATTTTTGGAATTCTTTAAGAATATTTATTGTGTTTGCGAAAAGGATAGTTTTATACCGGGAGAGATTTAAGCTTTGATTTTTAAAGAATATAACCAAACTGACATAATCAACATAAAAAATCAAATAGACAGGTTAAGAGCATGCGGAATCGGTGTTGCGGATTTGCCTCAGAATTTAAGGGATTCTGTGTGGAAAATTGTTTACTACGAGTTGAAACAAAATGGCAGCAGACAAAATACCGTCAGCAAAGCGGTTGACGGTGTCTGCCAGAGCAATATACTTGAAAAAATGTTTGGGCTGCCGAAAGATGTTTTCGGGAAAAAATATTGGAATATGTATTCGCCCGACAGTAAGATAAGGCAGGAAAAATACAGTGATTTGCAGCTGCCGTTTAATTACGCACAGGTTGAGTGCAATAGTGTATACAGGGCTATGATTCATCATATGATAACAGGTGCGGACGTGCCGACGGATACGGTTGTTGATATTTTCGGGAAATTCGGGCTGGCGGTGGCATTGTGTGCAGGTGGATATAAATATAAAATAGTATGCCTTAATGAGCAGAATTTTTATTTGTATTCGCTTCTTCAGGACGTGATGCGAAAGCCCGTAAAGTTTTATAAAATGATAGATGAGGAAAGAAAATATCTGGAAATCAAGCTTGCCGACAATGAGATAAAAGATATAATGAAGTCACAGATACAGCATCTTGGACAAATCAAGGTACTTGTCTATTACGGCGTACGAAAGAATGTCGGAGGACAGTATTCGTATGAATCTACGGGATATACGAAAGAGCAGATTGCCAAGTATATATTTATATGTTTGTGTTTTGCACCGGAATACTGGGTGGAGACTAATCTGGAAGTAAAAAACAATAAAATGGTTACTGGGTGGCTTGACGATGAAAAGACATATAAGAAATGTGTGACAAATTTTGTGAAGTTATCGCAGGAAGATTTTGTGGCTTTTGCCAAAAAATTTTTGGAGTTGAAATTTGTAAACTGCGATATAAGCAGGGTTATTGATATAATAAGAAAAAATGCAGACAATCAAAATTATAGCAGCGGTGACATACAAAAGTTTCTTCTTTATATAGATGTACCGAAATATATAAAAGAATATCAGCGTTTCGGATTTGACGGCACTATGATGATAAGCCTTTTAAAAATGCTCCATCACTACGAGGGCAACTGGATTATGACATGGTCAACATTTTTACAGAAAGGCCTTAATGATGAAAATCCCACGCTCTACGATATGTTGTATACACAACAGGAAATGCAGTCCGATATATACATAGCACATGGGAACTACGAGCGTTTTGAGGAAAAAGTGCCCGTGAAAGTTATATATAACATGTTTGATATGATAGACAAAGACAAGAATTTATTTGTTTTCATTTACAGGGATAAGAATAAAAACAAGCAGCAGAATATCGTTTTTGTTACTGATATAGATTTTGATGAAATCGATTGTGAATCATTTTTCCGAAAATATAAAATGAAATTTAACGGAAAAGAAAAGTTATTAAAATTAAAGTGGCGTGAATTTAAAAAGAATTATGTGAAGTTTTCATAAGTGGAAAAATCGTGCGACGGGATAAAAATTTTTTTTGAGAGAGTGCAGAAAACCTGTGCTCTTTTTTTATTTATAGGCTGATAGCATGATTAAAATCCGGAATTTATAATAAGCTCATAAACAAAAACAAACGCACAAGCGAAAGGAGAAATTATTATGATGAGAGTATTGACACCAAACGGAAATGTAATTGAGGTAGAAAAGGCAGAGGCAATAGTCGAGAAAAGAGTCAGCTTTAACGGAAGGGATATCAGACTGTGTCAGACGGCAAAAGACAAAAGCCAGCCAGCCAGCGGATTGTATTTTTCGGTGAAAACGGAGTCGGTTTTTACTATTGCAAATGAAGGAAATCTTCTTGTTGGAAATCTTCCCGTTGATACGGTAAAGAAAATTGTCACAAATCTTGCAAAAGACGGTTTCTGTGATTTGAGTGGATTTGATTACCAGCCGGAAATCGGAATTAACGACAAGCCTGTATTTGACGAAGGCAAATCGTATCCGTATTTTTGCAGAAGCAATGTTGCAATGATGTTTGCACCGAGACAGAATATGGATTTTCCGATAAATGGAATTTCAAATACAGATACCGGAGTAAATTCATTTCCGCAGAACAATACTGAGGAAACAGATATTTTTAATGATGATTTGTGGGCTGATGACAGCTCTGATAATGATAGCTGTGATGATGGCTTTGATAATGGAGAACAAAATTAAAAATGCCTAAAATATATATTTTAAGATCGTATTAAGATGCTGGTTGATTCGTTCACTCATGATATTCACCTCAAAGAAATATAAAATTACAAGGGAGGAAAAAATTTTAATGGCAATACAGGAAGTTATAAAGTACGAGGGAGAAAAATCTGTTCTGATATATAAGCATCCTGCTGAGGATTTTAATACGATGTCACAGCTTATTGTCCATGAGTCGCAAGAAGCGGTATTTTTTAGTGACGGACAGGCTTTGGATAGATTCAGGGCAGGAAGATATACTCTTGAGACAAAGAATATCCCGTTAATTTCCAAGCTTAGAAATCTTGTATCGGGCGGCGTATCACCGTTTCACACAGAGGTAAAGCATGTGCTGAAAACGGAATTAAGAACAATGGTGTAGAGGATGGTATAAAAGTATTAATAGAATTCTATGAAAAACAAAAGGATATTACTGAAAAACAGTATGAAAAATATAGAGAGTCAAGTATAAAAGATTACGAAAAATACAGTGCGATGTCCGATGAAGAAAAGAAAAAGAAAAAACTGTTAAAGGTTATTCCGCCTGTAATAATCGGTGTGATTTCATTAATTTTCTTACATGGATTTTTCAGATGGGTTGTAGTTATAATTATAATAGTAGAAGTCGGAGATAGTGCTTTGCACAGCGTTGATTCTTCGCTTAAGGCACGTGAAGCCGTTGAAAAGTATTGCAAAGAAACAGGTATTTATAATATACACGAATCAAATAATGTGTACATATATTATACTGAAATAAGAATCAAGAAAATAAGAAAGAGTCAGGCAGTTACAATTCAGAAGTTAATACAGTCATATGGAATCCAGAATGTCAATATCAGACAGATGAGTCCGAATGAATTATAATAGGCCGTGTTGGTTAGTGGGAGCGTTTT
>OCPS01001192.1_pt1 | contig 23134 bp, 20 predicted proteins | sample 1538651 | NCBI WGS metagenome assembly OCPS01 (sample SAMN04571715, study PRJEB22368) | human gut metagenome | biome: human gut; material: stool | host: Homo sapiens | place: Luxembourg | collected 2012-09-21 | reverse complement strand
TGCGGTTGGCGCGGACGAAGGTCTTCACCTCCTCGGCGGCGGCGAACTCCCGGCCCACCTCCGTCACGCTCTTCTCAAGCGCCAGCAGGTCGTCGTCCGTGGGGGAGACCTCGAATACGACATACGAAATCGTACGCGACGGGGTCTGCTTGAACTGGTTCTTATGGCTGTTGTAGTAAGCCTTCACATCACCCGACGACACCTTGACGAGCGAATCGGGAACGGCCGAGAACTTCTTGCCGGCCCACTTGCCCGAGAAAGACTTGTTGGCAGCCTCGACACCGCGGGCGACCTCCAGCGAATTGACGTAAACGCCGCCCTTCACCAGTCCGAAGTACTTCTGCACCTCGCGCTCCAGACGGGCCTGCTCGTTGAGCTGCGCCCAGGCATTGGCCGCCTCGGGGTTGGTCTCGGCCTGCGCGAGGAACTGGCTGATGGCAGCCACGCTGTACTCGCCCGTGCGGGGATCGGCAAAAGCGTTGTAGAAAGCCTGCGAAGGATGCTGTCCGCTGACCATCGCCAGACGCTCCGGCTCGGTGACGCGAAGTCCCATCCGGTCGAAACCGGGCGTCAGCACGTGCTTGGCGATCAGCGCCTGCCAGGCGGCATTGGCCAGCATGGCCGACTGCTGCTCGTCGCTCTCCTGCATGTTGTTCTGCGACTTGATTGTCTCGTACTGGTCGTAGTACTCCGAATAGTTGATCTTCTCGCCGTCGATCACACCGACACGCGGGTCGTTGCCCGAGAAGCCCATTTCAGTCTTCAGAGAGAGGATGAATGCCAAGAGGGCCAGTGCGATGATGATCGAAAGCACGATGCCGAACTTGGTTCGTAAAGTGTTTAAACTTGCCATATAAATTGTTAATTATTCGTATTGTTTCGAATTATCAGCCAAAGGTAGTAAAATTAATTGTAAAAAGAACAGAATAAAAGTAAAAATATACGCACGCTTCGCCCCCGTAATCCCCACCGGAGCGGGAATTTACCGGAAAGGCGGCGGAATCCGGCCCACGCTACAATTTCTTCACCCGCGCCAGTTCGATGCGCGAACGCGTCGTACGGAGAATCCGCAATTGCAGGCCGCCGATGAAAACCGTCTCCCCGGCGGTGGGAATACCCTCGTAATTGAAGATGATGAAACCGGCCAGCGTGTCGTATTCCTTGCTCTCCTCGATGCCGAGGTTGTATTTTTCATTCAGGTATTTCACCTCCAGGCGGCACGAGAGAACATACTCGTCGGGACCGACCTGCTTTTCGGTGAGGTCCGGAATGTCGTGCTCGTCCTCAATCTCGCCGAAAATCTGCTCCAGCACGTCTTCGAGCGAAATGACGCCCGCCGTGCCGCCGAATTCGTCGATCACGACGGCGATGTTCGAACGGTGCTTGATGAAATTCTCCAGCATCAGCTGCAAAGGCATGGTCTCGGGCACGAAATTGACCTCCATCATCACGTCGGCGATCTGCCGGGGCCGCGTGAAAAGGCTTTTCGAATTGACGTAGCCCACGATGTTGTCGATCGACTTGCGCCAGACAAAGATACGCGAATATTTCGAGTCGACGAAACGCGCCGTGAGCTGTTCGATCGAGGTGTCGTCGATGTCCACGGCCTCGACGTCCACACGCGGAACCATGCAGTCCCTGACGCGCAGGTCGGCGAAATCCAGCGCGTTCTGGAAGAGTTTCAGCTCGTTGTCCGGTTCCGAATGCTGCTCCGGGCTGTTCGAGTCGAGCAGCGCCGCAAGGTCCTCGCGGTCGAAACTCGGAGTGATGTTCCGCTCCTCGACGCGGCGGCCCAGAAGGTGCAGAATGCCGTGGGAAAGCAGCGTCGTGAAACGCGCCACCGGATAGAGGACGATGTAGAAAAAATAGATCACCGGCGCCAGCGCGCGGTAATAGAAATTGGGATTGTTCCTGAAAATCGACTTGGGGAGAAACTCGGCGAAGAAGATGATGATGACCGTCGAAACGGCGGTGTCCACGGCGACCGAGCCGCTCCGGGCGAGCTGCACCCACCCCAGCGAGGCGTAAATGCTGCGCAGAAGCAGCGACATCGACAGCGAATAGACGACCAGCGCGATGTTGTTGCCCACGAGGATCGTGGTGATATACTGCCCCGGATGGCGGGCGAAAACCTCGGCAATCTGGTCGAACATGCGGTTCTGCTTGCGGTCGATCTCCAGCTTGAGACGGTTCTTGCTCGTAAAGGCAATCTCCATCCCCGAGAAAAAAGCCGACAGCAACAGCATTACGACGATCAGGACGACGGTGGTGAGCATCGCTTTCAGTTTTTGAGTTTGGGTTCGACGGAAACCTGCTCCTCCCGCAGGACCGGACGCGCCTCCTCCCGGGAGCCGTCCCGCATTTTCAGCGGCCGGCGCTCAACCTCCGCCTCGGGTCTTCCGACCTGCCTTTCAGCCGGCCCGGCGGGAATCTCCCGGGCCGGAGCGGCCGCAGGCCCATCAGCGGCCCTCCCGGATTCGGACGTCCGGACGGCGGACCGGCTGTCGGAGGGCCGGCTGTCGGAGGGTTTCGGAACCGGGCGCACGGACGTGGAATCCGTGGCCGCAGAGTCGGCGCTCTGCTTCATCTCGACCTCCATACGGCCCTTCATGCGGCGAAAACGCCAGTCCTTGAACTCCTCGTCCGATTCGAAACCTTCGCCGATGAAGACATCGCGGCCGTTGTTCTGCACGATCTTCGAATCGACGTTCGAATAGATTTTCTTGGTCCGCGCATTCCAGAACAACTGCTGGGTGTAGAGGGTCTTGCCGTCGGATTTCTCGACGACGACGTTGCCCTTGGCCTCCCACAGTTCGCGGTTCTCGTAATAGATGGCGTAGTTGGCCGTCAGCACGGCGTCCACCGTGGTCAGCGAATCGTTCTGGTAGGTAGTGATCTTCACGCCCTTGCGGAATTCGCGGTAAGGTTCGCGGGCCAGCGAATAACCTTCGAGCAGCGGCGTGACGAAATGGTACGACCGGCGGCCGTTCTGCGACATCACGACCGAAAGGTCCTCGCTGTATTCGGTCATCATCGTCTCCTCGGAAGCCGAAGCGCGGCCCGCATCCTTGTCCGCACACGAGAATAGCAAGATAGCACTCCCCGTCACGGAGAGTGCTACCCTGATCGTTCTTGTCATGCGTTTTCCCATCGAAGCCTGTCGGGAGCGTGTTTTTTAGCGGGCACGGACGGTGGTGGTGATACCGGCGGCCGTTCCGCAGGTTACCGTATAGCGCGCACCCTCCTGCAACTCGTTGAAGAAGCACTCCTCCGAGCTGGGGAAAACCGAACGGAACTTGCCGAGGGAACTCTTGGCGTGCTCCATGTACTCCGAATCGGCCGGGAGCAGTTCGACCGCCTTGGCCATCGTATCGTAAGCGGCCCAATAGGTCGCCAGACCGGCGAAACCGCCGCACGAACCTGCCGACGAAGCATAGCACTGCGCCAGGATGAAGTACGGAACGCCGTCCTCGGGGTCCAGGTCGCGGGCCTGGCGCGCAGCGGCGGCAGCGCCCGGAATGTCGTTGGACACGAGACCCACCAGCGCGATGCGCACGAGCAGTTTCTGACGCTCGGCGGGGTCTTTCTCGACATCCAGCGCCTCGTTCAGGTAGGTCTTCGCCTTTGCATAGTCCTTCTTGTTCTGGAAAGCCTGGGCCAGGAACATGGCCGTCTCCGACGAAGGCTTCACCTGATAGTATTTCTCGGCGATCGAGAAGTAGAAATCACCGTCGCACTTGGCGCGCGACATCAGAGCCACGGCCTGCGAAAGCAGCGCCTCGTCGTCGGGAGCGGCGGCCAGCTTGCCCTTGAAGAGTCTTTCGAGATTCTCGCAGCTTGCGGCGCCGCTCAATCCGAACGCAGCGTCGAACTGGCTCTTGTACTCGGCGGCAGCGGGGTTCTTCTCGAAGAACGGCGTCAGACGGTCGTACTCGGCGATGATCTCGTCGGGCATCACCTCGTCGGTATTCCTGTAATCGTCGCAGAGGTTCGAGAAATAGGCCACGACGGTCTCGGGATCGGTGTTGTCGCCGCCGGCCTCGATGGCTGCGCGGAACGCTTCGCGGATACCCTTGCGGTCGGCGGGTTTGTACATCAGATACTCACGGGCCTTGCGGTCGAGGATATAGGGCGTGCCGTACTTGGGATGGTCGCCGAAATACTCGTTGCGCAGGTCGTAAACGATCATCAGCGAGTCGGTATAGGTGTTTTTCTCGGCGATGCTCTTGGCGCGCGCGATCTTGTTCTTATAAAGCGTGATGCCGCGCACGAAGGTATTCTGCGAAGCCTTCGGACATTTGTCGAGCAGCTCCTTGAGGTAATGCGCGGCAGCGTTGTAATCCTTGTTGTCGAGCGACTCCTTGAGGAAGTTGCTGTTCAGAATGTTCTGCTCCCGCTCCTGAGGAGTGTCACCCCAGACCGCGTACTTCGGATCACTGAAATCTTGCTGTGCCATCGCTGCGACTGCAAAAAGCGCACACGCAGCAGAAAGCAGGAATTTAACGTTTTTCATCGGTCAGATTAATTTTTGTGTTTCTATCTTTTATTTTTGCTTGCCTGTCACATCAATCGAACTTGGAGCGCATGAACCAATATTCGCCGTTCTCCATCTGTCCCGCGAAGAGCGTGAAGCCGATCGCAAACTTGAAATACTGCTGCCGGACCAGCCCCAGGCGGTCGGCGATGTTGTAACCGCGGCGACCGTACTCGACGCCGATGTCGATGGCCGAGAAGGCACCGCGCCTCACCGGAATGCCGATGCCCGCCGTCACGGCGTACTGCGCGAGCTTGTCCCCGTTGAACGTCTGGTTGTAGGCTCCGTAGCGGAAACCCGCACGGTAGGACCAGCGTTTCAGGAAATGACGCGCATCGTAACGGTTCGGGGTGTATTCCACACCCATCTTGATCGTGCTCGTATTGGTGTAGGCCACCTTGTATTCCGTCTTGTTCTCCCCGCTGCCGCTGGTTCCCGTCATCTCGTAGCCCGAGTTGCGGCCGCCCCAGTTCTGGAACACATAATCCACGCCGACGGCCCACCTGCCGGTCTGGTAATAGACCCCCACGGCCAACTGCCGGGGCAGCACCAGCTTCAGGTGCGTCGTATCGCCCTTGACGACCGTGTTGTACAGGTCGCCGATATAGAGTTTTTTCGTCACCTCCGGGTTCAGGTCGCCGCCGAAGTCGTACGTCGCGCCGAAGGTCAGGATGCGCTTCGCGTTCAGAATCGCGTTCCACTGCACGCCGACCTGCCCCTTGATGCTCGAAATGCTGTAATTGTCCTGCCCCACCGTCGAAGTGAAGGTTCCCTCGCCCGTAATGGCGGTCGGGGTCATCACGAACGTACGGTCGATGTCGCCCCAGTAATACTGTGCGGCGATACCCACCGAAAAATTCTTGAACGGCTCCCAGCCCAGGCCGACCTTGACCTCCGTCACGTCGCCCTCGCCCTGGTAGTTGTACTGAATATTGCCGACGTTGGCGTAAATGGGGTCTTCGGGATCGTATTCGTGATAATACTTGGTCCTGTAACCCACCGAACTGTAAGGCGTGAGGCTGAAACCGAGTCCCAGCCGCTTCGCCACCGGCATCTGGAAAGCGATGTCGTGAAAGTTGAACGTGTTGTAGGCCGTCCGTTTCCCGACGCCTCCGACCGTCTGGGCGTTGTAGTAGTTCTGCCCCTCCAACCCGAAGTTGAAAAGGAAAGTCTTCTGCGGAGCCGCGCTGTAAGCCGCGGGGTTGAGCAGGTTGACCGTACTCACCGAACGCATGGCCACACCCGCACCGCCCATCGAGCGCATCTGCAGCGTACCGGGGGTATTCTGTTCGCCGATGCCGTACATCGTATAGGGCGAGAATGCGTTAATACTGCTTGTCTGGGCCGAAACGGCAAAAGGAAACATCGCTGCAGCCGCGACAACCAGCTTAATCAAGGTGTTCTTCACTTGCATTGTACTCTAAAATTCGATCCAATCCGCAAAAGACCAGATTACAATTTGCAAATATCGTGTTTTTAATTCTTTTCGCAAAGTATTTCGCGTCCCCGCCGGTAAAAATTACGCATAAATCGTCGATTTTTTTCTCCATCCGGGCCATATAGCCCTCAATTTCGAAGGTCAGCGAGTTCATCACCCCCAGGCGGATGGCCTCTTCGGTGGTGAGCCCCTGCAACTCCCCGCTTTCGGTCGGACCGCACAGCGGCAGGCAGGCCGTGTAGTCGTGGAGCGCCCGAAAACGGGTTTTCATCCCCGGCGATGCACCCGCCGCGGAACGTGTTGTCGGCCGTCACCAGGTCGATCGTGACGGCCGTGCCGAAATCGACGATCAGCACGTTGCGCCCCGGGTAAAGTACCGTGGCGCCCACGGCGGCGGCCAGCCGGTCGCGGCCCAGCGTCTCGGGCGTATGGTAGGCGTTGGCAACCGGCACGGGGGTCTGCGAGGTGAATTCCAGCAGGTAATCCGCATAGGGTCTGACCGTTTCGATCACGTCGTCCGCTTCGCCGCGCGTCGAGGCGACGACGGCCTTCGCGACCCTGCGGCCCTCCAGCAACTCGCCGAGCATCGACGGATGCAGCCGCTCCACGCAGCGCTGGGCGACGATCCGTCCGCCGTCAAAAACGGCCAACTTGACAAGGGTGTTGCCTATGTCTACGATCAGATTCAAAGCTGCTGCAGCGTTTTGTATGCGTCTTCCACGTCTTTGACATTCCTAACGGTCATCGCCAACCGATTATTGTGCTGTTTAAGCACAAATCGGTCGGGTCGCTGCGTAACCCGCTGCAACAGGGTCATAAAGGCCTCGCTCTTGTAGAAAGGCGAGTTCTCCTCGCCCACGAAATGCACGATCATCAGCCCATTCTTGACCTTCACGCGCTCCATGCCCAGACGAATGGCCTCCCAGCGCAGGCGCACGACGTTCAACAACTCCTTCGCAGCACGCGGCAGGGGACCGAAACGGTCCGTAAGACGGCTCTCGAAGGCCTGCAAAGCCTCCTCGTCCTTCGTCGAGTCGAGTTCGCGGTAGAGCTTCAGGCGTTCGGCCTGCTGCGAAACGTAGGCGTCGGGCAGCGCAGCCTCGACCTCGATGTCGATGTGCGCGTCGTCGATGAAACGCATCTGCTCCACGACCTCCTGCTCCCCGTCGCTCAGGCCCGGGACATGAAGCCCCTCGGCGCGCAGTTCGGCCACCGCCTCGTTCATAATCTTCTGGTAGGTCTCGAAACCGATGTCGGCGATGAACCCGCTTTGCTCGGCGCCCAGCAGATTGCCCGCGCCGCGGATGTCGAGGTCCTGCATGGCGATGTTGAACCCCGAACCCAGGTCGGAGAACTCCTCGATGGCCCGCAGACGCCGCCGCGCGTCGGACGACAGCAGCTCGTCGGGCGGCGAAAGCAGGTAACAGTAGCCCTTCTGGTTCGAACGCCCCACGCGGCCGCGCAGCTGGTGCAGGTCGCTCAAACCAAAGTTCTGGGCGTTGTCGACGATGATCGTATTGGCGTTGGGAATGTCGATGCCGTTCTCGACGATGGTCGTCGACACCAGCACGTCGAATTCCCCGTAGATGAAGTCCATGATGAGTTTCTCCAGCTGCTCGGCCGGCATCTTGCCGTGCCCGACGGCCACGCGGGCCTTCGGACAGAGGCGCGTGATCAGCCCCTGGAGGGCCGGCAGGTCCTCGACGCGGTTGTGGACGAAATAGACCTGGCCGCCGCGGGCGAGTTCCGCCTCGACGGCGTCGCGGATGATCTCCTCCGAGAATACGTGCGACTCGGTGAGGATCGGCTGGCGGTTGGGCGGCGGGGTCGAAATGACGGACAAGTCCCGCGAACCCATCAGCGAGAATTGCAGCGTGCGCGGAATCGGCGTGGCGGTGAGCGTCAGCGTATCGACCGAAACGCTCATCTCGGTGAGCTTTTCCTTGGCGGCGACGCCGAATTTCTGCTCCTCGTCGATGATCAGCAGCCCCAGGTCGCGGAACACGATCTGCTTGCCCAGCATCTTGTGCGTGCCGATCAGGATGTCGATCTTCCCCGAGGCGAGGTCCTCGCGGATCTGGCTGACCTCCTTCGTGGATTTGGTGCGGTTGATGTACTCCACCCTCACCGGGAAATCGCGCAGACGCTCGGTGAACGAGCGGTAGTGCTGCAAGGCGAGGATCGTCGTCGGAACCAGCACGGCGACCTGCTTGCCGTCGACGGCGGCCTTGAACGCCGCGCGGATCGCCACCTCGGTCTTTCCGAAGCCCACCCCAGCCGGTCCATCGGCTGGTCCGACTCCATGTCCTTCTTGATGGCCGCCGTGGCCGACTGCTGGTCGGGGGTGTCCTCCCAGCGGAACGACGCCTCCAGCTCGTGCTGCAAATAGCTGTCGTGCGAGAAGGCGTAGCCCTTCGAGGCCTTGCGTTTGGCGTAGAGGGCGATCAGTTCGCGCGAAATGTCCTTGACGGCCTTCTTGGTGGCGTTCTTCAGCTTCTGCCAGGCGCCGTTGCCCAGTTTGTAGACCTTCGGCGGCTCGCCGTCGCCCGACTTGTAGCGCGAAATGCGGTGGAGCGAGTGCACGTTGACGAACAGCACGTCGCCGTCCTTGTAGACCAGCTTGATCGCCTCCTGCATGCGTCCGTCGCCCGCGGCGATCTTCACCAGCCCGTCGAAACGGCCCACGCCGTGGTCGATATGCACCACGTAGTCGCCCGGGCGCAGCTGGTTCAGCTCGGCGACGGTCATCTGCTCGTCGCGCCGGATCTCGCCGTTGATGCGGTAACGCTGGTAGCGGTCGAAAATCTGGTGGTCGGTGTAGAGGCACAGTTTCAGGTCGTTGTCCACGAACCCCTCGTGCAGGGTCGTCGACAGCGACCGCACGACGGCCTGTCCGCGGCCGATCTGGTGGAAAATATTTTCGAGACGCTCGACCTGCGCCTTGTTCTCCGAAAGTATATAGGTATCGTAACCCCGCAGCGCACCCCGGATCATGTCGTCGGCCAACATCTCGAAATTTTTATTGAATTTCGGCTGGGGCGACGTCGCGAACTTCACCGTTGCGGCCGCGGGCCGCTCGGGAAGATTGTCGCGCAGCAGGAAAATCCGGCTTCCGGAAAGGTCGGCCACGAGCGAGTTGCGGCTCGTCAGCAGCGAGTCGATCTCATCGGGATGCTCCATGTCCGAGAGCGTCCTGCGGCGGATGTCGTTGACCCTCCGCAACACGAAATCGGCGTCGTAGAACCACCAGGAAGCCTCCGCGCCCGCAAACCGCGCGAAGGAGACCTTCGCCGCGGCGGGCGTCCCGGCGTTCAGGTCGGGAATGATCTCCACGCGCTCCAGCCTGTCCGACGACAGCTGGCTCGAAATGTTGAACCGCCGGATCGAGTCGACCTCGTCGCCGAAGAAATCGAGTCGGTAGGGTTTGCTCTCCGAATAGGAGAAGACGTCGACGATACCGCCGCGCACCGAGTACTGCCCGGGTTCGTAGACGAAATCCACGCGCGTAAACGAAGCATCGACGAGCGCCTGCTCCAGCACCTCGATCGAAATCCGGTCGCCGACCCTCACGGTGATCGTCTCCCGTTGCAGGGCTTCGGCGTCAGCGACCCGCTCGGCCAGCGCCTCGGGGCAGGTGCAGACCACCAGGTAGCCCTTCCCCGTGAAATTCCGTACGGCGTGCATCGTCGCCGTGCGCTGCACCACGCCCTGCGCATCCTCGGCGCCATAGGCCGCCGAACGCTTCCACGACGAGGGAAAGAAGTAAACCTGCCGTTCGTCCAGCAGGTTGTAGAAGTCGTTCAGGAGGTAGGCTGCGGCGTCACGGTCCTCGGCGACAAAGACATGCACGCCCCCGGATTCGGCCACGGCCGCCGCGGCATAAAACGAAAGAGCGCCGCCGACCAGCTCTTCGAGGTGGACGGTAGCACTCCTGTTTTTATATTCGCGGCACAGTCTGCCGAGGGCTTTCGACCCGGCGGCGAACTGCGCCAGCTGCTCGCGGGCGGTTGCCATGCCTTATTTGGTTATAAGGTCGTTATCCTTTTTGTCATGGTAGTGGATCTCGACGATCCCGATGCTCTGGTCCTCGGCGATCTCAAGGCGCACCTTGTACTTCCACTCCCAGCGGCGGCGCAGCGACCAGAGGCCCTTTCGGAGGAACGCCGCCACGTAAGGACTGACGACCAGCTTGATGAATTTGTGTCCGCGGTCCTGCGTGAGGAACGAAATCTGATTCTCGATCTTCTTGTCCAGCAGCACCGTAGGTTCGATCTTGCCCGAACCGTTGCACGTCGGGCAGACGTCCGAAACGCTCTCGACGGCCACGGGACGCACCCGCTGGCGGGTGATCTGCATCAGGCCGAATTTCGTGAGCGGCAGCACCGTGTGCTTGGCCTTGTCGGTGGCCATCAGCTTCACCATCTCGTCGAACAACGCCTGCTTGTTCTGCGCCTTGTGCAGGTCGATGAAGTCGATGATGACGATACCGCCCAAATCACGCAGCCGCAGCTGGCGGGCGATCTCCTTCGCCGCGGCGAGGTTCACGTCCATGGCGGTCTGCTCCTGGTTGTCCTCGGCCTTGGTGCGGTTGCCCGAATTGACGTCGATGACGTTCATGGCCTCCGTGCGCTCGATGATGAGGTAGGCGCCGCGTTTGAGCGACACGTACTTGGCGAAGAGCGACTTGATCTGCTTCGAGATGTCGAAGTTGTCGAAAATGGGCACGTTGCCCTTGTAGAGTTTGACGATCTTCTCCTTCTCGGGTTCGATCTGGCGGATGTAGCCGCGGATTTCGTTGTACATCGCCTCGTCGTCGACGGCGATCTGCGAGAAGGAGCCGTTCAGCGAGTCGCGGATGATCGTGTTGGCGCGGTTCATCTCGCTCATCAGCTGCGCCGGGGCCGACGCCGCGTTCTTCTTGATCGCCGCGCAGGTCTTGCGCCAGCGGTCGATCTGGGTCTGGATGTCGTGCTCGATGTCCTCGTCCTTGGCCTCCATGGCCGCCGTGCGGATGATGACGCCGAAATTCTTCGGCAGCACCGCCGCGGCAATGCGCTTGAGGCGCTTCTTCTCGTCCGCCGAGCGGATTTTCTGCGAAAGGAAAACCTTCGAGGTAAAGGGAACCAGCACCACGTTGCGGCCGGCCAGCGAAATGTCGGCCGTCAGGCGCGGACCTTTGGTCGAAATGGCCTCCTTGGCCACCTGGACCATGATCTGCTGCCCCACCTGGAGGTATTCGCCGATCTTCCCGGTCTTCTCGACGGGCGGTTCGAGTTTCATGCTCTCGACGCGGAACCCGCGTTTTCCGGGCTGCTGCGAGGCGACGAGTTTCTGCAACGAGGGGAACTGCGGCCCCAGGTCGAGGTAGTGGATAAAGGCGTCCTTTTCGTGTCCGATGTTGACGAATGCCGCGTTCAGTCCCGGCATGATCTTGCGCACCTTCCCGAGGTAGATGTCCCCCACGGCGAAGCCCGTCTGGCACTGCTCCTTGTTCAGTTCGACGAGCACCTTGTCCTCGCACATGGCGATTGATATCTCGGTCGGGGTTACGTTTACGATTAATTCTCTGTTCATCTATCGTGTGTCGCGCTCCGGGAAACCGGGCGCGGTATGGCTGAAATTAGTACTGAAGCCGCGTTTTGCTGTGAAGTGGCGGCGAACTCCAAAGGGAAAAATGGATGCCGGAAACGTCCGGCGGAACGCGGGGCCCGGCGTCCGGAAAACCCGCGAAAAAGGCGGAAAAACCGCCCGAAAAATCGGAAACCCGAAAATAGGTAAAGCTAAAAGAACCCTTTGGCCCCTTTAGCTTTATCTATCGTTAGCACAAAGGTGCTACCCTACTTTTTCTTGTGACGGTTCTTACGAAGACGTTTTTTCCGCTTGTGGGTAGCCATCTTGTGACGCTTATGCTTCTTTCCGTTTGGCATAGTCCTTAAATTTTAAGAGGTTCTTATTATCCGTTATTTCACCTTCGCTGCGAAGCTCTTTGCGGGCTTGAAAGCGGGGATGTTGTGTTCGGGAATGGTGATCGTCGTGTTCTTCGAGATGTTGCGGGCAACCTTCTTGGCGCGCTTCTTCACGATGAAGCTGCCGAAACCACGGAGATACACGTTATTTTTTTGGGTGAGCGACGTCTTGATGCTCTCCATGAAAGCCTCGACGATAGCCTGCACCTGCACCTTCTCAACGCCGGTGCTTTTAGCGATTTCGCTTACGATATCTGCCTTTGTCATGTTTATATAGTATTTAAAATTAAGTTCATCCAAAATGATTCGGAGTGCAAATATACGCTTTATTTACATATCCGCCAATAATCGGCAATTTTTTTTCACTTTTTTCCCGCAGCAGTGTAGTCTGCACGTTCACAACACGATAACAAATATCGGGCAAAACCCGGGCCAAAATTAAAATATTCTATATCAGTTATTTATTCCGCACTGCGCCTCTTCCGCCCCGACAATCGGCAAAAAGCTGCGAAACAAGACGTTACGCATCACTTCGCGCCCAGCCACGTCAGACGGTGCCAGAGACTTTCCAGCGGTCCCTGCCGGTGGCCGCGCAGCCACCAACGGCAAAAAGCCGCCTGCAAAACGAAGACCGCAACGCCGATCACCAGGCTCAACGCATATCCGCACCGGAAGGCGAGCCCGAGTCCGAACGGGAAAAAGATCAGGGCGCCGACGACGGACTGCGCGATATAATTGGTAAGGCTCATCCGCCCGTAGAAGCGCAGGCCGTCGGTCACCCGGCGGAAACGGGCCGTGCGGTAGAGCAGCACGAACGAAGCCGCAAGCACCGCCGTGAAGGCAAGTTTCTGCCACATGTCGAGCACGGTCGCAGCCATGCGGGCCGCCGTCGCTTCGCCGAAAAGCCCGTGCAGGGCCTGGAGCGGCACGAAGGCAACGGCCCCGACGATCAGCGTCCGCACCCAGAAGCGCGCATTGTCCGCCGAATCCGAGAAAAGCCCCCGACGGCCGAGCAGCAGACCCAGCAGGAAAAGGCCCGCCGTCTGGCTGTACCGTCCGGCATTGACGGCCCACAGCAGACTCGCCTTCTGCCCGAGCGTGACGTTCCCGGCGACGAACTGCCAGAAATCCCCGGCTTTCGTATAGGCCGCAACCTCGCCGTACATGGCTCCGACGCCCAGATCGGGCGGAGCGAAACCCGGGTCGGCCAGCGCACGGAAGCAATGGTACCATTCGACGGGCTGCACGAGAAACAGCAGGGCCAGCGCCAGCACGGTCCGGTCGTTCAGACGCCGGACGGCGAACAGCACCACGCCCACGAGGCTGAACAGCAGCAGCACATCCCCCGCGGGAAAAAAGGCGGCGTTGAGCGTGGCGAACCCCGCCAGCAACAGCAGCCGCCAGAGAAAGCGGCCTCCGAAGTCTTCGCCGCGGCTCTGCCGGGAGGCGTATTGCAGATGGAAGGTGAAGCCGAAAAGCAGCGCGAAGATCGCATAGGCCTTGCCTGCGAAAAGCGCGAACACGACCGCAAAGACACCTTCGTCGAGGGCCGCGAGCCACGCAGGCGACGAAGCCGGATAAACCGGAAAGATAAAATGTTCGAGACTGTGTACGAGCAGGATCGCCATCACGGCAAACCCGCGCAAAGCATCCACCGCGTCGATACGGGATTTTTCTGTTTTAAGCACAATGACCGTTATTTTGTTTTTTTCGGAGTAAAGGTAGCATTTAATCGGCCGACGGGCCAATAAACCGCGGGGTTTTTGCGTTTGATGATAAAAACATTAATTTTGCAAATTCTAAATCCGATAACGGTATGGTCAAAATACTCTGGGTCGACGACGAAGTCGAACTGCTGAAGCCCCACGTGCTGTTCCTCCAGCAGAAGGGCTATGAAGTGGACACCTGCAACAACGGATACGACGCGATCGACATGGCTTCCGAAGGAGCCTACGACCTGATCATCCTCGACGAAATGATGCCCGGCATGACGGGACTCGAAACCCTTCCCAAGATCAAGGAGGTGCGCCCCACGACGCCCGTGATCATGGTCACCAAGAGCGAGGAGGAGAACATCATGGACAAGGCCGTGGGGTCGAAGATCGCCGACTACCTCATCAAACCCGTCAACCCCAACCAGGTGCTGCTCTCGATCAAGAAGAACGTGCACCAGCAACAGCTGGTGACCGAGCAGACCACCGCCGACTACCGTTCGGAGTTCGGCCGCATCTCGTCCTCGCTCCAGATGGCCGACACGTTCCAGGACTGGTGCGCGCTCTACCGCAAACTCACCGCATGGGAGGTCGAACTGGCGGAATCCACCGACCAGAGCATCAAGGAGGTGCTGACCTACCAGAAAAGCGAGGCCAACCAGGAGTTCTGCAAGTTCGTGCGCCGCAACTACTACAACTGGATCAACAAGCGCTCGGACGACACCCCCGTGATGTCGCACACGCTCATGCGCACCAACATCTTCCCCGTCGTCGACGAGAACCCCAAGACCACGCTGCTGCTGATCGACAACTTCCGCTACGACCAGTGGCGGTCGATTTCGTCGCTGCTGCGGGGCTGGTACGACGTGGCGCAGGACGACTTTTACTGCGCCATCCTCCCCACCGCCACGCAGTACGCCCGCAACGCCGTCTTCGCGGGGCTGATGCCGCTGGCCATCGACCGCCTGATGCCCAACAAGTGGCTCAACGACAACGAGGAGGGCGGCAAGAACCAGTACGAGGAGGAGTTTCTGAAGCGGCTGATGAGCCAGAACGGCAAGAACTGGAAGTTCTCGTTCGACAAGCTGGTGCGCCCGGAGCAGGGGCGCAAGCTGGTGGACAACATCCAGAAGGTCTACGACGCCGATTTCTCGGTCATCGTCTACAACTTCCTCGACATCCTTTCGCACGCACGTACCGAGACCGACATCATCCGCGAACTCACGGAGGACGACGCGGCGTTCCGCTCGCTGACGCGCTCGTGGTTCGAGCACTCGGACCTTTACACCATCCTCAAGCTCCTCTCCGAGCGGGGACACACCGTCGTCATCACCTCGGACCACGGCACGATCCGCGTGGACAACCCGGTGAAGGTGACCGGCGACCGCGAGACCTCGGCCAACCTGCGCTACAAGACGGGCCGCAACCTCGCGTACAACTCCCGCGAAGTCTACGAAATCCTGAAACCCGAGGACGTGCAGCTGCCGTCGAGCAACCTCACGTCGAGCTACATCTTCGCCTACAACACCGATTTCCTCGTCTACAACAACGACGCGAACCGCCACATCCGCTACTACCGCAACACGTTCCAGCACGGCGGAATTTCGATGGAGGAGATGATCGTACCGTATATCGTTCTAAAGCCAAAACAATAGATGAAAACCATTCACATCACCTCGCAGGACGAGCTTCCGCAGGTCGCCGGGGCGATCATCGGCTCGCTGGGCCGCCGCACGGTGGTCGCCTTCCGCGGCGAGATGGGCGCGGGCAAAACCACGCTCATCCGTGAAATCGCCGCAGAACTCGGGGCTGCCGACACCGTGACCAGCCCCACGTTCGCCATCGTCAACCAATACAAGGGCGAGGGCAACCGACGCATCCACCACTTCGATTTCTACCGCATCAACGACCTGCGGGAAGCCTTCGACTTCGGTTACGAGGAGTATTTCTACTCGGGAGACCTGTGTCTGGTGGAGTGGCCCGAGAAGATCGAACAGCTGCTGCCCGACAACACGATGACGGTGCGCATCACCGTAGACAGCGACACGGCACGCACCTTCGAGATCGACTGACCGCCGGCTTGAAAAGCCGGATTCAGAGCCGGCCGGATTCAAAGACCGCCAACCCGGATCACGCCGTCGGGGGCTGTCCGCGCGCAGCCCCCATATCGCCGGCCCGTTTTTCCAAGGCCCCGCCCCCGTTTCCGCAAGGCCCCTGCCGCTTCGCAACCGCATCCCGGGACGAACCCCGCAAAGGTTCGTCCCGTTCGTTTGCCGCCACCGGAAAAATCCCTATCTTTGCAGCGGACATAATCGCCGCCCATGAAAAAACTCTTCAAAATCGCAGGTATCACTCTGCTTTCGCTCATCGGCCTGCTGCTGGCAATCTTTCTGCTGGCCCGTTTCGTCTTCCGCGAACAGGCCATTGACTATCTGACCGGTCTCGAAAAACAGCAGCGCGTGGAGCTGCTCCGCGCCGCAGGCCCTTACGCCGCCGACACCGTGCAGTATCGCTTCACCTATATACAGAACACCGCTCGCGCCCGTGAAATCCGCGAATACTTCCGGCTCGACACCCTCGTGAATCCCGCCGCGACGACCTGGGACAACGCCCGCGCGCTGGCGCAGTTCGTCGCCCGGAACATACCCCACGCCAATCAGAAAGTCCACCCCGAAACGCGCAACGCAATCGGACTGTGGGAGTATACCCGTACCGTAGAACCGGCTTTCAACTGCCGCCTGCACTCGATCCTGCTCCACGAGCTGCTGCTCTCGCAAGGGATCGTCAACCGCTTCGTGACGTGCCTTCCGGCCGACTCGCTCGATCGGGACTGCCACGTGGTCAACCTCGTTTGGCTGCCCGAATGCGAGAAATGGGCGATGATAGACTCGGACATGCAATCCTACGTCGCCTCGCCCGAAGGCGAAGCGCTCTCACTCGAAGAGATGCGGCAGCGCACCGTCGCCGGAGAGCCGATGGCCGTACACCGGCTTCTCGGGACACGCGACCCGGAGAATTACCTCTCCTACTGGGCCAAGAACCTCTACTGGTTCATTTGTTGGGAGCAGACCGGATACGACAAGGAGGTCGGATACGAAGGCCGCGCCATCGCCCTGCTGCCCCCGGGGTTCGAGGGATTCTCGCTGGATGAATCCACCGTCCGGACCTCCGACGCCGACCGTTTCTGGGCCGCCCCGCAGCCGGCGGAATGATCCGGGCCCGCAAAACTTTCAACTTATAATTTTCAACGCGCAATATGCAGGAATACATTTCGAAACAACACCGGATTTTACGTCCCGCCGAACAGATTTACGCCGTCATCAGCCGCTTCGACAACCTCACCCCGGCCGTCGCCGACCGCGTCGAGGAGTGGCAGGCCACCGAGGAGACCTGTTCGTTCAAGGCCAAAGGCTTCACCGTCCGTCTCCGCATGGAGGAGCGCATCGAACCGCGCCACGTCAAGATCGTGGGCGACGACGGGGGAATCCCGATGGATTTCGCCTTCTGGATTCAGCTCCACAAAGTCTCCGACACCGACACCCGCATGCGGCTGGTGCTGCACATCGAACTGAACATGATGATGAAGATGATGATCGGCGGCAAACTCCAGGGCGCCATCGACCAGATCGCCGAAGGCATCGCCCGCGCGATGCAGGCGCAGGCGTAGGACGCCTGCTTCAGGGGCGACCCCAGGCCGACAGGCCTCCGATCCCGACCATTGCACTCGCAGCGTAGGACGCCTGCTTAAAAAAGCAATCGCAGGACGACACGGCCTCCGACCCCGACCGCCGCTTCCGCAGCGTAAAAATTTTCAGAAGACAACCGCAGACATGAGACCGACCGACTACATCGCTTCGCTGTTCAAGCCTTCCGGAGGCCCCGGAGGGGAGTCTGCGGCATATGACTTCGATCCGATCGGCAGTTATTTCTACAACTGCCCGGCCGAAGAGGGAGTCTTTCAGACCGTCGACGCCGAGACGACGACCGACCTCGACCTGAACGCCGTGTTCGAAAAGATCGACCGCACGACCTCACGTGTCGGCCAGCAATATCTCTACGTCCGGCTGCGGACGCTGCGGGGCGAGGAGGATGCCGCGGATTTCGACCGCCGGGTCGGTGCTTTCGAAAACGACGACGAACTGACGCAACGGTGCGCCGGACACCTTGCACGCCTCGCGGGCGACGACGCCTACGACCTCTGCCGGCTGATCTTCGACACCCCGGTCCGGGTCCGCCGCATCGGACTGATCTACGCGCTGACCGCTGCGGCCGCGGCCGCGCTGCTTCTCGCGCCGTTTTATCCGGCGCTGTTGCTGCTCTTCGTGGCGATCTACGCGGTCAACATGTATATTCATTACAGCAACAAAATCAACATCTCCCTCTACACATCGGCCGTAAAGCAGCTTTCCACGGCCCTGAAAACCGCGCGGTACCTTGCGGCAGAGGGGGTTTCCGGCTCGGACGAAGCCGCACAGCCGATCCGCCGGGTCGCCGAGGTCGAGCACCGCAGCCGCATCGTCGGCACGCAGGGCGACGGAGGCAACGAACTGGCGGCCGTCGGCTGGCTGGCATTCGAGCTGGTGAAGATCGCGTTCAACATCGAGGTGATTCTTTTCCACCGCTTCACCGGCAGCATCGCGACTCACCGCGACGCCATCCACGACGTGTTCCGCTTCATCGGCCGGACCGACGCGGCCATCTCGGTCATGCGCCTGCGCCGCGACACGAAGACCTGCCGCCCGACGTTCACCGACGGCAAATACCTAGAAGCCGTGCAGGTCGTGCATCCTTTGATCGAGGGCTGCACAGCGAACACCCTGACGCTCGACGGCACGGGGCTGCTGCTCACCGGGTCGAACATGTCGGGCAAAACCACCTTCATCCGGACGGTGATGCTCAACGCCCTGTTGGGCGAAACCCTCTGCACCTGTTTTGCGGAGCGGTTCACGGCGCCCTACATGCGGCTCCACTCGTCGATCCGCATTTCGGACGACATCACCGAAGGGACGAGCTACTATCTGCAGGAGGTGCTCACCGTCAAGCGGCTGCTCGAAGACGCGGACCGGCCCGCGGCGTGCCTCTTCGTGCTCGACGAACTGTTCAAGGGCACGAACACCACCGAACGCATCGCGGCCGGGAAAGCCGTGCTGGCGCGCCTCAACCGCGGACCGCACATCGTGCTGGCCGCCACGCACGACATCGAACTGGCCGAACTGCTGCGCGGCGACGGCTACGAACTGCACCACTTCCGTGAAGAGGTGGCCGACGGGCGGCTGGTATTCGACTACTGCCTGCACACCGGTCCCCTCACCACGCGCAACGCCATCCGCATTCTGGAGCTGTACGACTACCCGCCCGAACTGATCGCCGAGGCGTACGACACGCAGCAGAAACTGCTCGGCAACGGTTAAATCGCGCCCGTTTTATAACCGGGCTATATCCGCGGCTTCTGCAACATGCGGATCACCAGCGAGGCGGCATAGATCAGCAGGGCGTAAATCAGCGATATGAATGATACCTTCAAGCCGCCGGCAACCAGCGTCAAAGGAACGTCGCCTACCTGCTGCACGACCTCTGCGGCATTGAACATCCCTTTCAACTGCCAGATCAGGTCGGTCACCAACACCAGCAGGCCGATCTCCCTGACCCATGCCGGGGCTTTCCACGCGGCAAACAACAGACAAATCAATTCCACGGTCAGGATCGACATGATCCATGTCCCGCCCTGAAGAAACAAATCGAACATAACGCAAAAGTTTTAAGTCATCGCGGGACCATTCCCGTATGGCAAAGATAGGCTGCCGCAGGCCGAAACCACAAAAAAACCGCCCGTCGAATCCCGCTCTTACGCCGTCGAATCCCGCCGATCGGCCCCGGGAGCGTTTTTGCGGGGCCGGGCGGGAAGACCGGAGACTGATTTTACCTATATTTGTAAAAACGGAAATTCCGCATGAAACAGTTTCTGCCCGTCGTCTGGTGGCTCACGGCCACGCTCGTCATCGCCTTTGTCCTCGTGGGGTTGGGGTATCTCTTCGCCGACGCCCTCCTGCTCGGAGTGCTGTTCCTGCCGGGTATGCTCACGGCGCGTTACTTCGTGCCGCAGCTGTCGTTCGAAAACCGGCGGCAGGGAATCCTCGACACCGTCTACCTTGCGCTGGCGATCCTCGGCATCGAATACCTCTCGCTGATGCTGGGCCATGCGGTGGTGCTCGGCGCCGGCGAAGGCGGAATGCCGGGGCTGCTGCTCAACCCGCCCTTCATCCTGCTGGTCCTGACGGCCCTCATCGCTCCGGAAATAGCTCTCGAAAAACACCTCGAACGCCGCTGTCCCTACGCCCGTTCGATCAGTTTCGTCTCCGACCGCCGCAAAATCACGCTCGACCCCGCGGAAATCAGCTACGTCGAATCGAACGACAGCGAAGTGTGGATTCACACCGCCGGGGGAGTCGCCTATCGCACCAAAACCCGCATTTCGCAATGGGAGACACAGTTGGACAGCCGTTTCCTGCGCATCCACCGTTCGTTCATCGTCAACACGGCGCGCATCGACCGCTGCTGCCCGGCACACGTGGAGATCGGCGGAATGACGATCGAGATTTCGCGCAAATACCGGGAGGCCGCGCGCCGACGGCTCACAGAGCGGGCCGCAAACGCCTAATTTCGGCCCATAGCCGCCGCCACGCAGCGGATCGTCGGGAAAGCGTCGCGCAGATTGTCTGCCACCTCGCGGGGCGCACACCACACCGCGGAGTCGATCCCCTCCTCGGTCTGGGGCGTCAGACCGGCGCACCCGGGCGCATGCAGTTCGTACCAATGGGTCCGTTTCAGTTCCCAGCGCGCAGTTTTCGGAAAATAGTAGGCGTGCAGCGTCTCGCACAGCGGCCGCACGACCCGAGCCGCCACGCCCGTCTCCTCTTCGACCTCACGCGCAGCGCACTCCTCGATGCGCTCCCCGCACTCCAGATGCCCTTTGGGCAGGTCCCAGCGGCCGTTGCGGTGGATCATCAGCCACTCGCCGCAGTCGTTCACCACCACGCCGCCCGCCGCCTCGACCGGCGTGAACTCCGCCGCAAAGGCCGCGAAAGCCCTGTCGGGATCGTCCGAAACGACGGCCACGGAGTTGTGCGATTCGAGAAAATTCAGTATCTTGGCCCGTGATATGCCGCCGCAGGCTTCGGCCGCAACGGCATACCACGCCCCGCCGGGAGCTTCGGCCGTGAACGCCACGGCCCTGTCGGCGAAATAAACGGTACGGTTCATCTTTTCATCGGAAATTTGTGAACAAATATACGTAAGAAACCTCAAAAAATGAAAAAAATTCTCCTGATGACGGCTATTGCAGCTATGGGCCTCGGCGGATGCGACAAGCGTCCCGAGCCTCTGAAGATCGACAATGCGCTGACGGCCGAAGAGATCGCCGCCGGACGCCTCACCCCCGAGGTGATGTGGAAGATGAGCCGCGCGGGCGGCTCGTCGCTCTCGCCCGACGGCCGGACGCTCCTCTACCAGCAGACCGACTACAACATGGCCGAGAACCGCGGCGTGACGACGATCCGGGTCGAGGACATGGACTCGAAGACCGTGACATGCCTGACGGACTTCACGTCGAACAGCCTCTCGCCGAAGTGGAGCGCCGACGGACGGCACATCTATTTCCTCTCGGACCGCGGCGGTTCGATGCAGGTGTGGCGGATGAACGCCTCGGGCGGCGACGCGACGCAGATCACGGGCAGCGGCGACGGCGAGGGCGTTCCCGACGTGGAGGGCTTCGGCGTAAGCCCCGACGGAAAGCACATCTGGTGGGTGCAGACCGTGCGGACGGCCGACCGCCGTTCGTCGGACATCTACAAGGACATGGACAAGTCGAAAGCCCGCATCTACGACGACCTGATGGCCCGCCACTGGGACTACTGGGACGAGGGCGAATACCGCCACATCTTCGTCGGCGAGCTGGGCAAGGGAGTCGTGACGGGCGGCAGGGACATCATGCCCGACGCGCAGTGGGACGCCCCGCTGGCGCCCTATTTCGACATGGCCGAGATCGCCTGGAACAACGCCGGGACGATGCTGGCCTACACCTGCAAACCGCTGACGGGCACCGCCTACGCCGTGTCGACCGATTCGGACATCTTCGTCTACGACCTCGAAAGCGGCGCGACGCAAAACATCTGCAAGCCCGCCAACTTCAATACCGGCAAACCCGTCAACGATCAGGCGGTCATGGTCGGCTACGACAAATATCCCGTCTGGTCGCCCGATGATTCGAAGATCGCCTTCCTCTCGCAGCGCCGCGCAGGCAACGAGTCGGACAAGGCCCGCCTGTTCGTCTACGACTGCCATACCGCCGAAATGCAGGACCTCACCGCCGACTTCGACTACAATGCCCAGAACGTCGTCTGGAGCGGCAACGACCTGATCTATTTCATCGCCCCGATCGAGGCGACGCACCAGATCTGCCGCGTCGCGCCGTCGGTCGGCGAGGTGGAGGTCATCACCCGCGGCGACCACGACATCAACGCCTTCACGATGGCCGGGGAGCGGATCGCCGCCGAGATGTGCACGATCTCGATGGCCACGGAGTTCTTCGAGATAAATCCGGAGGACGGCTCTTTGGCGCAAATCTCGGCCATCAACAAATCGGTCTACGACAATATCAGGATGGGCGAGGTGCAGAAACGCTGGGTCAAGACCACCGACGGCAAGCAGATGCTGACGTGGGTGATCCTGCCGCCCGATTTCGACCCGTCACAAAAATATCCGGTGCTGCTCTACTGCCAGGGCGGCCCGCAGAGCGTCGTATCGCAGTTCTGGAGCTACCGCTGGAATTTTCAGCTGATGGCCGCACAGGGATATATCGTCGTCGCGCCGAACCGCCGCGGCCTGCCCTCGTTCGGACAGGAGTGGCTCGACCAGATTTCGGGCGACTACTCGGGCCAGAACATCCGCGACTACCTCTCGGCCATCGACGACGTGGCCCGCGAACCGTGGGCCGACCGGGAGCGCATGGGCTGCGTCGGGGCGTCGTACGGCGGTTATTCGGTCTATTTCGTCGCCGGATGCCACGAGAAGCGTTTCAAAGCCTTCATCTCCCACTGCGGCATCTTCGATTTCGACTCGATGTACGGCGAAACCGAGGAGCTGTTCTTCGTCAACAACGACTACGGAGGCCCCTACTGGGACACGGCGAACGCCACGGCACAGCGTTCCTACGCCAACTCGCCGCACAAGTTCGTCTCGAAATGGGACACGCCGATCCTGATCATCACCGGCGAGAAGGATTTCCGCATCCCCTACACCCAGTCGCTCGAAGCCTTCACGGCGGCCCGCACGCTGGGCATTCCGGCGCGGCTCGTGGCGTTCGAAAACGAGGCGCATCAGGTCTTCAAGCCCCAGAACTCGCTGGTCTGGAACCGCGAATTCTTCGGCTGGCTCGACAAGTACGTAAAATAGCCGACCCGACAGCGAACGAGGGCCGTCCGGAACT
>OCPS01001185.1_pt1 | contig 23243 bp, 17 predicted proteins | sample 1538651 | NCBI WGS metagenome assembly OCPS01 (sample SAMN04571715, study PRJEB22368) | human gut metagenome | biome: human gut; material: stool | host: Homo sapiens | place: Luxembourg | collected 2012-09-21 | reverse complement strand
TTTTTAATTGTCAATGTTTTTTATATATTTCATGCAATTCAGAATATTCTGAAAATTAGCATCTGCGTTCCCAAACACTAACAGCTATTGCATGCTTACTTATTTGTCACAAACAGCATACTCAGTAATGCAATTCCGACTACCTCAACCACTGCTCCGATTCCATTGATCATGCTCATTCTCTTCTTTGGCAATATTTTTCCAAGAAATGCAAAGAGCACTGCTCCCACCCCACTGCCAAGTGTATTTCCGATTAAATCTGTAATATCGCTTACGCCAATAGAGAATATCCACTGTACTGTCTCAAATGTCAGGCTCACAAAAAATGATGCTCCAATCCCCAACCACCATTTTCTTTTCCCCAGAAATGCAGTGAAGTAAACTCCTGCCGGAACAAATATCAGTATATTGTATATAACCTCTTTCATATGTGTTATAAACGCAACACTTGTTTCGTAATGAAATGGGATTAGATTTAGTTGTCTTAAATGTGGGATTTCTTCTATAGTAAATGCAAACTTAAACAGCACAAGCCATGTCAGTAAGAAGAGATATGCTCCAAATACAATATATGATATCATTTTACTTCTATTATTTTCCCATCGTTTTTCTATTTTCATTTTTTCTCCAATACCTTCCTTGAACTATCCTCTTTTATAAAAGAATAATAGCAGGCTTTTCTTAATCAAAGCCTGCTATTATCCTTAAGTATTCTTGAACTTCTTGTAATCCAGAAGAATGTTGCTACAAAGATAATACCTTTCACAATGGATGTTGATGAAACTGCACACCAGATTCCATTAAGTCCGAGTGCTGTTCTGCAAAGGAGAATTGCCAATGGAATTCTCGCTCCTGTAAATATAATTGAAATCACACTGCACAGATGTGTCTTTCCAAGTCCGGACAATGCCCCAACCGTCATAAGCTCTACGCACATAAATGCTTCACTGAGTCCTACGATTATGAGGTAATCCACTGCGATTTCAATTGCTGTTGCTTCATGGAAAAAAATTCTTGCGATTGGTTTTGGAACAAATACAAATATTGCTGTAATTATCAATCCCCAAATACCAACTGTCCATAAAGATGCTCTGTATCCTTTCTTGACACGATCCATCTTGTTGGCTCCATAGTTCTGTCCAACAAATGCATTCAGCGCCGCAGCGAATCCATCCGCCGTATTCCATGAGATCGATTCAATCTGACCACCGACTCTCTGTACTGCAACTGCCTCAGCACCAAAGACGGATACCATACGTGCAAGTACCATTGAGATTACACAATAAGCCATTCCCTGAAGTGCTGTCGGAATTCCGATCTTGCAGATTCCACTTACATATTCCATCGGAATTCTTGCAAACAGACGAATTCCTTTTAATACATTATCCTTCTTCTGCACAAAGATTCCGATGATCATCACACTCATTACAATTCCCTGCGCTGTTACAGTCGCAATTGCTGCACCTGCCACACCCAATTCAGGAAGTGCCCCCGGTCCAAGAATCAGTACCGGATCCAGGATCATATTAATTACCAGCCCGATCAGGTTCGCAATAAATGGAGTCTTTGAATCTCCCTGTGCAGTATAAATACCTGTCAATGTAAATGTCAGAAATGAAAATACGATCAAACCACAGGCAATTCTTGTATAAGAAAGTGCAGCCGCAATTGCTTCTGCATCATCCAAATGAAAGAAGCCGATCAGTCGATGTAAAAACAGCAATACAATTGCCGCATATACTAATCCCATCAATGTAGCTAACTGTACTGCGGTCTGTGCATATTTATTCGCCTCGTCTCTATTTCCTTTTCCGATGCATTGCGCTACTTGAACTTGTCCGCCCATTCGAGCCATGGATGCCAGTCCCTGTGACAGCCAGGTGTACATTCCTCCGACACCAACTCCGGCAACTGCCTTCGAACCAAGCAGACCGATCCATGCCATATCTGTAAGATTATACAATGTCCCTAAAAATGACGATGCCATAATCGGTATCGCCAACTTTGTCAAGGTCTTTAAAATAGGACCCTTTGTTAAATTTCCTTCCATATCTTCCCCACATACCATAATTTCTACTATCAATTTGTTCTACTGTGCATTCAATAGCATCTCTATAGACAGACTACTACATAATGGTATTTTTTGCAATCCCTTCTTGTGATGGCAAATTCCAAAACGAAAAACGGAGTTACTGTTCACTCCCGTGTCAATCACTCCGCTGATTGACACAGTAACAAAACGGAGAAATCCTGGTCGGGGATTTCTCCGTTTTTCCTATATTATAGAGATGATACGATTTACTCGATTGCTTCTGTCTCGATTACGAATTTCACGTTTCCTTCCATTCCGCTGTCTTTTCCACTGAATGTTGTATAAGTACAATCATCCGATGTAAGTGCATCGAAACGGTCAAGTACATCACCGAGTTCGTCTTCTACTGTGCTCTTTAATTTGCTTGTTCCTTCACGGTCGAACTTCTCCATACCGTCTGCGAGTTCTCTTGCTCCTGACTGAAGAGTTGCTGCACCTTCACGAAGGGCTGCGCTGTTCAGTGAAAGTTTTGCCGCTCCGGATGACATCTGGCTTCCCAGTGTATTTAGTCCGCTTGCCAGCTGGTTTGTTCCGCTCTGAAGTGTCTGAACTCCTGCTACCAGTGTTGAACTGTTAGCTTTCAGTTTGTTGGCTCCTGCTAAAAGTGCGTCATTATTTGCACTCAACTGTGAGAATCCACCGTTCAGTTCAAGAATACCCGTAACTGCTGCCGGGAACTGTGCCTGTACAGATTTGTTTAACTCACCAAGGTTAGATGAAAATGTTCCGATTGCTATATTTAATCCCTGCATTCCTGCATCCAGCTGATCTACAGATTCTGATAACTGTCCGATTGCTTCCGCCGGAAGTTTATCCTTCATACTTGTGATTGTCTGAAGTTTCTCCTGCATTGCCGGAAGCTGAGCTGTCAGTGTCTGTGCTGTCTGCTGAAATGTTTTCATTGACACACTGATTGCTCCCATCTCCTGCTGGATCGCTGTTGTATCAATTGTTGGAATTGTCACACTAACTTCGCTTGCCTTCTCGAGTCCGCTCAATCCGTCTGCCGCGCTCTTTGCTGCATTTAATTTATCAATTGCTGCCTGAAGATCCGCTTTTGCAGTCTCGTCTGTTGTCTGATCTTTCTTCGCCTGTAATTCACTGACTGCAGAATCAATTGTTGCTTTGCTGTTTGCTGCTGCATTTTTTGCTGTATCAACCTTATCATTATAATCTCTGATCTTTGCATTCAGATCATCTACTGCACTCTGACAAGTTGTGTCCAAAGTAGCAAGCTGCTGGTTAATCATTCCAAGCTGCTGACTCAGACTTGTGAGGTTAGCTGCAATATTCTGAACCGGTGTTGCAATTCCATCATTCAGCGCTGTTCCAAGCTTCTCTGTCTGATTGATCATTTCAGTTCCTGTCGCCAACATATTTCCTACCTGACCCAAAAGTGCCTGAACCTCTTTGCTTCCAAGTGCTGCTTTCAGCTGTGCTGTTCCCGCTGCCAGCTGGCCGGCTGCTACCTGAATATCTTCTGTCGCTGCTCCTTCTCCGTCAATCGCTGCATTCAGCTGACTGATCGCTCCCTGTACTGTTTTCAGTCCGCTGCTGAGCTGGCTCAGTTTCGCGGCACCTGCTGCCAGCTGCTGTTCACCGCCAATATAAGCTGTCACTCCGTCAGCCAGTGCATTTGTTCCGTCTGTATAATCCTGCACGCCTTTGACAACTTTATTGACACCATTCACATACTCTGTCACGCTTCCGTTCAATTCTCCATTGCTTCCAAGGTACTTCTGAATTGCATCATTCAAAGTATCCGCACCTTCTGTATAGCTGTTGACACCGTCTGCAAGTGTTCCGGCTCCGTCTGCAAGTGTGTCAGATCCACTTACTAACTGAAGTGCTGCATCTTCCAGTTCATCTAAGGAACTCTTCAGTGAATCAACATCTACGATATTATCAAAATCAATGTCATCAAGAAGATCGGTAAGTGCCACTGTAAATGTGGAAGACATTGTGAAATCTGTCACATCAGCTTCCACGCAGAGACTTTCCGGGATTGTCAGATCTTCTGTTTTGCTTTCGTCCAGATTCAAACTTTCTTTCATGCCAGGCATTCCGAATCCGACTACGATATTCTTGCTTCCATCAGAAATAACTTTTCCGTTATCAATCGTAACATTGCTAAATGTTTCATTCGGAAGGATCATTCCCGTCATCATGACAAATGGTGTGTAAACTTCTTCTTGTTTTCCATCTACGCTGACTGTTTTCTTCTCTTTATTTGTATAATCCACCTGAATCTTCAGATGTCCGCTTTTTCCTTTCAGATCTGCCGGTTTGATTTCTTTTCCGTCCAGATAGTAAGTAAGCTTTACAGAAACCGGAAGATCCTGATCTGTTGTTCCCTGATAATAAATATCTTCACCGTCTGTATTCCATGTCAATGTATCTCCGGATGCTTTGAATGTTTCATCACCTTTTACATTCTTAATATCTTTCAGAGTACTTGCATCTGTCAGACTTCCTGATACACTGCCTGAATTCTTCAACCAGTTAGATACTGTTATTTCATCAATTGTTCCTGTTGCGTCTGCATTTACATAAACTGTCTCTTCCTTATAAACTGCATCTGCGTCAGAACTTGTTCCTGCAGCAAAGACCGGCACAGCGCCCATCATTACTGACATTCCAACGGCAAGAGAAGTTGTGAGTCCACGTTTGATTTTTCTGTTTTTGTTCATGATTCTTACATCCTTTCTACTTTTTTCCACCGAGGAATCCGATGGACGTCTTACATATTACTTTGTCAAATATCATAAACATCGCCGGCAATATCAGGATTACAACAACCATACTGATAATCGCGCCTCGCGCAAGCAAAGTGCAAATAGAACCGATCATTTCAACCTGTGAGTAGCAGGCTACTCCAAATGTTGCCGCGAAGAAACTTAATCCGCTGCTGATAATTGACGGCATACTGGTTTTATGGGCAATACTGATCGCTTCCATCTTATCTCGTCCACGCTGACGCTCTTTCTGATAGCGGGTCGTCATTAGAATTGCATAATCTACAGTTGCTCCCAACTGAATTGCTCCAATTACTATACTTGCAACAAATGGAAGGCTTGTTCCCTGATAAAACGGGATTGCCATATTAACCATAATTGCAAATTCAATAACTGCCACCAATATGATTGGCAGTGATATTGATTTGAAGATAATCATAATAATGATAAATATCGCTGCAATTGAAAGTGCATTTACATTTACCAGATCCACATTGGTTACATCCTCCAAGTCTTTCATCAAAGGAGCTTCTCCAATTACCATCGCATTTTTATCATAAGATTTTACAATCTTATCGATCGATGCAATCTGTGTATTGACTTTCTCTGTTGCTGATTCATATTCCGAGCATACAAATGCAAGCTCGTAATCATCGCTTTGCAGCATTTCTTTGATATCATTTGGTATCATAGAATCCGGCACTGCCGGTCCAATCAGCGAATTCATACTGATCGTCCACTTGACACCCTTCACAGAATCAATCTCATCGAACATTTTCGACTTCTGTTTTGCATCCATACTTCTATCTAACATAACCATATGAATATTACTCATATCGAAGTCTTTCTTAAGTTCTGCATTCGCCACATTACTGTCCAGTGTGGATGGGAGTGAATCTGCAATGTCGTAGTAAATCTTTGTGTGATTATTTCCATAAATAGCCGGGAATAAAAGTACCAGGAAAACAACGATCCATACTTTATAGTGCTTTGTAATAAAAGCTGATGGCTTATCCATGTTGCTGAGCAACAGTTTATGTTTTGTCTTCTCAATTGGTTTATCAAATACAAGAACCAAAGAAGGTAAAACTGTTACGCAACAGATCACACCGATCAATACGCCTTTTGCCATAACGATACCAAGATCTCGGCCAAGTGCAAATGTCATAACACACAACGCTACGAATCCGGCTACTGTCGTAACAGAGCTTCCTGCCACAGACTTAAATGTATTGGAAATCGCATGTCCCATGGCACGTTCTTTCTCTCCCGGAAAACGCTTCTTGTTTTCCTCGTAGCTGTTCAAGAGGAAAATGGAATAATCCATTGTCACACCTAGCTGCAATACCGCAGTCAATGCCTTTGTGATATACGAAGTCTCTCCAAGGAAAATGTTGCTTCCAAGATTGTAGAGAATCGCAAGCCCAATACTGATTAGAAATAAAATCGGTACTACGAAAGATCCGCTTGTCAGTTCAAGTACGACCAGACTTAAAAGTGCTGCAATCACCACATAAACCGGAAGTTCTTTAAGTGCCAGATTCTTAATATCTGTAACAACTCCTGTCATACCGCTGATAAAGCACTGATCATTCGCCAGCTTTCTCATCTGTCCGACAGCATCCATAGCTTCATCAGAAGATGTTGTATTATCAAACAATACAAGCATCATCGTGGCATCGCCTTTGAAAAACGCCTCCTTTAAATCATTTGGGATCATCTCCACCGGAAGACTGATATCAGCTACATCGTCATACCAGAGTACATCTTTTACATGCGGTACTTCACTGAACTGATCTTCAAGCTTCTGAACATCCTTCATGTCCATGTTCTCTACCACAACCATGGAGAACGCGCCCATTCCATACTCATCCACCAGAATATCCTGACCCTTTACTGTCTCCAGATGCTCTGGCAGATAACTGAGCAAATCATAGTTTACACGTGTCTTTGCCATCCCGATGACCGACGGGATAATTAGAAGAAATCCGATGATCAACATCAGAACTCTGTGTTTGGCAATCCATTTGCCAACTTTAACCATTTGTATCATCTCCTATACTGTCTCACTACTCAAGTCTCTTATAGTATAGCTCGAAATGACCATTAGTCAATATTTTTTTGTTAAAAAATGAAAAATAGTCATTTTTATTGACTTTTGGGAATTTTGTGCCATACTAGTAAAAAGACAATAGGAATTTTTCACAGAATGTATTTTTATGAAAACCTCTTATTGGCAAAGTTTGTATTATATATTACACTCACTAAAGACACACAAAGGAGGTCATTGAGATTATGGGAAAAGTAGATGATAATAAAAAGCTGAAAATGAATACACTGCTCCAGACTGCATTTGACCTGTTCACCGGAAAAGGCTTTGCCAAAACAACTGTATCCGACATCGTGAATCAGGCCGGTCTGGCAAAGGGGACATTCTATCTTTATTTCAAAGACAAGTATGATTTAAGAGATAAATTGATCGCATACAAAGCCTGTCAGCTTTTTGATGATGCACACAAGCAGCTTGAAGAAACTGAGATTAATTCTTTAGAAGAAGAGATTCTTTTTTTAACAGATTATATTATTGACCGTTTCCAGAAACAGCAGTCCTTGTTAAAATTTTTGTCAAAGAATCTCTCCTGGGGAGTTTTCCAGGATGCTGTCGGAACAGGTTCTGTAGTGTCCAGGCAATTTTATGATCACTACAGAAATTCACTTGTAAAATATAACGTAAACTGTGAGAATCCGGATCTCTTACTTTTTACACTAATTGAATTGATCAGTTCAACAAGTTACAACTGTATCCTTCATGAGAAACCTGTTTCTATGGAAGAGTACAAACCTTATCTTCATAAATCACTCAAGAAGGTCTATGAAGTGTTTGTAAGCGTTCAGGGTTAAGTTTATTTTATTTAATTTATTTTTCTTTTAATGTTTGAACATAATTTTGACACATTTTCTGTCTATACTAAAACTCAGATAGTTGATAAACAACTATCTCCCCCCTCATAAAGTAATGGCATCCCGGTGTGCCGGGATGTCGACTTTACTCTCATTCCTTTAGATAATAAAAAGAAGACCCGATTGCCGATCTGCTGAAGCAGTGAGGTGCTCGGGTCTTACTTTTTGTGTTTTCATATGATGTCGTGCAGGATTGTTTTATATATAACACCACCTATATTCTGGCATCATCTAAGTTATCACTGCAACGCGAAAGCCCGCTAACCTTTCGGCTAACGGGCTTCGTTGTGTTTATAGTTATCTAAAGGAATGAGAGTAAAGTGTTGACACTTTCCTGTGTCACAACTTTATGAGGGGGGAAGATAATTGATTTTCTCTTATCAACTATCTTGATATTAGTATATCCGGAAAATGTGTCAAAAGTATGAGTGCTTTCTTAAAGAATACGAAAAAATATAAACAGATTATGAAAAAATATAAACTAATAATTTATTTTTCTACGTTCTTCCATCCACTCGAGAAGATCTTCATATACCTGCTCCCGATCTGTCTCGTTAAGCAGTTCATGACGATCACCGGCATACAGTCTTAGACTGATGTCCTGGATTCCGGCCGCTTTGTATTTCTCATAAACCTTCCTTACGCCTTTTCCGAATCCTCCAACCGGATCTTCGGCACCGGCTGCGAAAAGGATTGGAAGCTGCTTCGGAATCATATAGATACTTTCTTTTTTCTCCATTATAAGCATCCCGGTAAACATGCTATAATACGCGTTCACTGTAAAGACAAAGGAGCACAGTGGATCTGAAATATATTTTTCCAGATGTTCTTCATCACTGGTTACCCAGTCCGCGCGTGTCTTTGGATTCTTGAATTTCCTATTATAGGCACCGACTGCCATTCCATCCACCAGTTTACTTTTATAATGCCAGCCACGGAACATCGCCAGTGTCCTACACAATCTTCTTCCAAACTGAAGTGTCGCTCTCTGCTGATCTGCTACAACTCCGATAAACATTGCTCCCGCCAGCCCATTTCCATACATCTGTACATACTGGCGCAAAAGACTTGAGCCCATGCTATGTCCTAACATAAAGTAAGGTACATCCGGATATTTCTTCATCGTCCGCTGACGAAGTGTATGCATATCTCCGATCACGCATGCATTTCCATATTTTTCGTTAAAAAATCCATACTCCGACTTGCTCTGCACAGATTTTCCATGTCCTAAATGATCGTTTCCAACGACATAATATCCATGACTACACATGAATTCTGCAAATTCATCGTATCTCTTAATATATTCCACCATTCCATGGCTTAACTGCAGGACAGCTTTCACTTCTCCTTCCGGTTTCCACTCAATCGTGTGGATCTCCGTATTGCCATCCTTTGAAGGGAAATAAAACTCATCTCTCATCGTTCATTCACTACCTGTCATCTAATTTGATATAATCACGATATGGTGCAAGCGGCTTATAAGCCGGACGTATGATCTTATCTACATTCTTCAACTCTTCCAGTCTGTGTGCACTCCATCCAACGATACGTGCTGCCGCAAAAATTGGAGTATATAATGCCGGTGGAAGATCAAGCATGCTATAAACAAGTCCACTGTAGAAATCTACGTTCGCATTAACACCTTTATACATCTTACGTCTCTCGCTAATGATCTCCGGTGCCATCTTCTCTACTTTCTCATACAGTACATATTCTGCCTCGTGGCCCTTTTCATATGCAAGCTGCTTTACAAACTTCTTGAAGATCTCCGCTCTTGGGTCGGATACAGAATAAATCGCATGTCCCATTCCATAGATCAGACCTCTCTTATCAAACGCTCTCTTCTCCAGCAGTGCCTCAAGGTAAGCTCTGATCTGATCATCATCCTGCCAGTCTGTCAGCTGCGTCTTCATATCTTCAAACATCTGTGTTACTTTTACGTTCGCACCACCATGTTTTGGTCCTTTCAAGGACGCCATAGCTGCTGCAATTGTAGAATAAGTATCTGTTCCTGAAGATGTAACAACATGCGTTGTAAATGTTGAGTTGTTACCACCGCCGTGATCCATATGAAGAACAAGAGCCATATCAAGGATCTTCGCCTCAAGTTCTGTATACTGACGATCTTCTCTGAGCATCATCAGAATATTCTCTGCCATAGACAGTTCTTTCTTCGGTGCATAAATATACAGGTCTTCACCCATTTTATAATTGTAAGCAAGATAGCTGTAAACCATAAGCATTGGGAACTGGCTGATCAGGTTCAGACTCTGACGCAGTACATTCGGAATGCTTGTATCATCCGCTTTGTCATCGTAAGAATAAAGCTGAAGAATACTTCTTGTAATACTGTTCATCATATCACGGCTCGGAGCCTTCATGATCACGTCACGTACAAAATTCGGTGGAAGCATCCGGCGGTCAGCTATCATATCCTTAAAATTCTCAAGTTCCTTCTGATTCGGAAGTTCCCCGAAAAGAAGCAGATATGCAATCTCCTCAAATCCAAAATGTTTCGCCTCAAGGAATCCGCTTACAAGATCTTTAATATTGTAACCTCTGTAATAAAGATTACCTGCACACGGTACGGATACACCGTCTACAATCTTTGTTGCACACACATCGGATATATTCGTCAATCCGGCAAGTACACCTTTACCGTTCAGATCTCGAAGTCCTCTTTTTACCTCGTATTTGGTATAGAGTTCTTTGTCAATTGCATTGTTCGTTTCACATTTCAGAGCAAGTTCTTCAATCTCCGGAGTGATGTCAAAAAATATGCTGTTAATATCTTTGGCCATGGGCTCTTCCTCCTTCTCTTGTTTCTTCTAATGTCTTTTATCTTTTAATTATACTAGATATCCGTCTAGTAAACAATTAACTGAATATTAAATCTTTATGAATCAAAAAGTGAAGAAGAATAAAGTTGCTGTCCACTACATTTTTGTAAACAGCAACTTTGTAAATTCCTTTAATATTATTTTATCTGCAATCATAAAGAAAATCTGCCAGCTTTGCAAATTCTTCCAGCGTAAGGGCTTCCCCTCGAATAGATGCTCCTCTTCCGAGTGCTTCAATCGCTGCCTCGATTTCTTCCTTCGTGTAGTCAAGTTCTGCCGAATTCTTCAGTCCATTTGCCAAAGTCTTTCTTCTCTGGTTAAAGGAGGCACGGATAATACGGAACATAAGCTTTTCATCCTTTACCTTCACCGGTGGTTCTTCATAACGTTCCAGACGGATTACCGCTGATCCAACCTTCGGACGAGGCATAAAGCAGTTCGGTGGTACATTTGCCACAATATATGGTTTCGCATAATATTGCACAGCCAGAGACAGTGCACCATAGTCCTTCGTTCCCGGTCCCACCTGCATACGGTCTGCAACTTCTTTCTGAACCATAACTGTAATACTCTTGATCGGAACATGATTCTCAAAAAGTCCCATAATGATCGGCGTTGTAATGTAATATGGCAGGTTGGCCACAACCTTGATCGGTTTTCCTCCATTTTCCTCTTCTGCAAGCTTTGCAATATCTACTTTCAGAACGTCATTGTTAATAACCCGGGCATTGTCATAATCTGAAAGCGTATCTTCCAGAATCGGAATCAGTGCCTTGTCAATCTCAACTGCAACAACTTTTCTCGCTGCACATGCCAGATACTGTGTCATCGTTCCGATTCCCGGTCCGATTTCCAATACAAAATCATCTTTTGTAATCTCTGCTGCCGCAATAATTTTGTCCAGTACATGTGTATCGATCAGAAAGTTCTGACCGAACTTTTTCTGGAATACGAAATTATATTTCTGTAATACTTCTATCGTATTCTGTGGATTTCCAAGTGTTGGTTCTTTCATCTCATCTCTCCATTTCTTATAATTGATATAAATTCCTTGCATTCTTCTCTGTCTGTTCGATCACCTGCTCCGCAGAAATGCCTTTTAACTCTGCAATCGCTTCTACAACATATGGCAGGTACAAGGACGAATTTCTCTTCCCTCTGAACGGTGTCGGTGCCAGATACGGGCAGTCTGTCTCAAGAACAATTGACTCCAGTGGAATTTCTTCTACAATCTCTTTTAACTTCTTTGAGTTCTTGAATGTCACAACACCGCCGACTCCGATGTAATATCCCATCTTTACATATTCTCGCGCCATCTCAAGGCTGTAAGAATAACAGTGTATCACACCTTTGAGTCCTTTTCCATGTTCTTTCATAATTTCCATCGTATCAGCTGCCGCCTCACGGCTATGGATCATCACAGGTTTGTTCATCTCTCGCGCAAGATCCAGCTGTCTGATGAACCAATGTTTCTGCAGATCATGCCCTTCTTTATCCCAATAATAATCAAGTCCGATCTCGCCAACCGCAACGATCTTTTCTTTCTTTAATAATTCTCTCATTCGAGCGAAATTCTCTTCATTCAGTGCACCGACTTCGTCCGGATGTACACCTACTGATCCATATATAAATGAATATTTCTCTGCGAGTTCTACTATCTTATCCCAGGACTCTACTGTCGCCGCTGCATCCACAATTGTTCCAACGCCGCCTGCTGCCATACTGTTTAGTAGCTCATCTCTGTCTGTGTCAAACTGCTCATCATCATAATGCGCATGTGTATCAAATATCATTTTATTTACCGCCTGCTTTCAATATTTCCAGTCTTATGCTTTAGTTTAACACATGTTAGCTCTAAAATACAACTATGAGAAACTCGCTCCGCGAGTTTCTCAAGTTATCGCGGCAGTCGCCAAGGTCTCGTGCAAGCACGGACTTTGGCTCGTTGCTCGCGTAAATAAGAACAAAGCAGCGAGGTACAGGTCATTCCCCATATCTCGCTGCTTTTATCTCATTTTATCATATTTAATGATTGACTAATGATTTCTATAGTAATTGATCAGACATCCGTCAAGAATGATCTCACGCTCTGCGTCTGTCAGATCTCCCAGCTTAAGGTTCAGTTCTTTGAGTTCATCACCTACAACATAAGCTTTGATCACATCCGCTTTCTCTTCTACTGCTTTTCTCACATTAGGAACAAAGATGTAATCTCCGTTCTTGAAGGAAAGTGCTTCATGATCTTCTTCTGTCAGGAATGGGAGCATTCCCCAGTTGATCAGGTTAGAACGGTAACGCTTTGTTGCATACTCTGTTGCGATGTTTGCCCATCCGCCAAGTACTTTCTGACAGGAAGCTGCCTGCTCACGAGCAGATCCGTCTCCTGGTTTTACTGCGAAGATTGTACTTCCGACACCAAGGTTACCCTTGCCAACTTCCGGATATGTCTCGTGAATCTTATCCATCACCGGTTTCAGTTCTGCAAGTGCATCTACCGGACATTCATCTGCTTCGATTGCTTTCTGAGCTTTCTGTACTTCTTTCGCACGTCCGACATATGCAGGGTCTTTTCTTGAAAGAGCGAACTCTGCAAGTCCCAGTGGATTAGAACGGTAAGAAGATGTCTCTCCGGACGGAATCAACTCATCTGTTGTTGTAACAGGATCATGGATCTCAGATACAACCTTCACAAGCAGGTTCTGTGGAAGTGCTGACATTGCCGGCCAGTCCTTAATATTTGGTCCAAATTTAATCTCAACGCTTGGATCAGCAACGCCCTTGCTGTCAAATACACGGTTTGCATAAATGTTCTTATCAAAGTGATATTTCTGTCCTTTGTACTCTACATCCATTGCTGTTGCCGGTGTTAAGAATCCCTTGTTTGCTGCTGTTGCTGCGATAGAACGAGCATCCATCAATGCTACAGAAGAGATCTGTCCGTTCTGCAGCTTACTTCCTTCACGGTTCGGGAAGTTTCTTGTTGTATGACGGATAGAGAATGCGTTATTCGCCGGAGTATCTCCTGCTCCGAAGCACGGTCCACAGAATGCTGTCTTCACAACAGTTCCCGCTTCCATAAGATCTGCAATTGCACCATTCTTAACAAGTTCCATATAAATCGGTGTACTTGCCGGGTAAACGCTGAATGTAAATTCATCTGCTCCGATGTTCTTTCCTTTGATGATATCTGCAGCTGCACAGATATTTTCAAATCCACCACCTGCACATCCTGCGATGATTCCCTGCTCTACATAGAACTTACCGTTTCTGATCTTATCCTGCAGAGAGTAATCAACTGCACCGTCAAGACTTACAAGTGCTTTCTGCTCTACATCATGAAGGATGTCTGCCAGATTTGCGTTCAGTTCATCAATTGTATAAACATTGCTTGGGTGGAACGGCATTGCGATCATTGGCTTGATCTCGCTTAAGTTCACATAAACCATACCGTCATAATATGTAACTGCTCCAGGATTCAGTTCTTTGTAATCTTCACTTCTTCCGTGAATATCATAGAACTCCTGAATCTTCTCATCTGTTTTCCAGATAGAAGACAGACAAGTTGTCTCTGTTGTCATAACGTCGATTCCGATACGGAAATCTGCACTAAGCTTGCTGACTCCAGGTCCAACAAACTCCATAACCTTGTTATTCACATAGCCGTTCTTGAATGTAGCTCCGATGATTGCAAGAGCAACGTCCTGCGGTCCTACACCTTTCATCGGCTCTCCGTCTAAGTAGATTCCGATCACGCCCGGCATCTTAATATCATAAGTCTTGTTCAGAAGCTGTTTTACAAGCTCTGGTCCACCTTCACCCATAGCCATCGTTCCGAGTGCTCCGTAACGTGTATGGCTGTCAGATCCAAGGATCATCTTTCCTCCGCCTGCAAGCATCTCACGGGCAAACTGATGGATAACTGCCTGATGCGGTGGTACATACATACCGCCGTACTTCTTCGCACAAGTTAGTCCAAACATATGATCATCTTCGTTGATTGTTCCACCAACTGCACAAAGACTGTTATGACAGTTTGTAAGTACATACGGCATCGGGAACTTCTCAAGTCCTGACGCACGTGCTGTCTGGATAATTCCAACAAATGTAATGTCATGGGATGTCAGCTTATCAAAACGGATCTGCAGACGCTCCATGTTCTCGGATGTATTGTGTGCCTTTAAAATACCATATGCCATTGTGTTCTGAGCGGCTTCTTCCTTCGTCAGCGGAACCTGCACATTTCCTGTGTCTTCTACTATCTCTGTTCCATTGAGAAGATATACGCCATTCTCGTACAATTTAATCATGTAAAGACCTCCTTCAATCTGATCTATAGTTTTGAAATAACTGCTACCATATTAACATATTTCAGTGTTTCGGTAAATCTAAATTTTCGCAATTCAGCATTGTAACTCAATAAAGTGCAATTTTTACTGATTTTTTAGATAGAAAGCGGAAATCTCATCTCAATAATAAACTCATTTTTCTCTGTCTTTGCGCTGATTTCTCCATTCATACGTTTCACAAGTTCCTTTGCAATAGATAGTCCCAATCCGGTAGATGTTTTGCTCCTTGCCACATCCGCTTTATAAAATCTGTCAAAGACATGTTCTATATCGATCTGCTCCGAATGTATCACCTGATTGCTGATTCGTAATACCGCGCGTTCCTGCTTGCGTTCTAACACAATACTTATCTTCTTTTCTCCATGATCCAGACCATTTTTAATTACATTCTGAATAACACGGTGGAGTCCTTGTTTATTTCCGGCTATAGATAGCAGTTCTTCTGTAATCTGAATATCCGGCTGGATTCCCCTTCTTACCCAGTCATCATAATAGGAAAACACCGTTTCTTTCAGAATCCGGTTGATACAGCAAGGCGTCAGTTCCAGACTATAGGATTCATTTTTTAACTTTGTGAACATGAAAAGTTCTTCCAGCATTTCATTCAGACTGTGTATTCTTTCATGAATAATATTCAGATAACGTCTCTGGTCTTCGACATTTTCGCATTCTTCCATAAGCTGAAAATATCCATCCAGAGATGTCAGCGGTGTCCGGATATCATGGGAAAGGTTCGTATAAGTATCCGCGATCAAAGCTTCTTTCTCCTGATAACGCTGCTTCTCTTTTCTTTGTAATTCCAGAAGTTCATTCAATCTGTCTGAAAGCGTTCCGATTCCACCCAAATCAAACTCGCGTTGAATCAACATGTTACTGTCATGTTTCATCAAGAACGCCAATTGGCGGCAGATGTCCTTCACCTGCCGCTGATATTTCCACATAATAATAAATTGTAAAATGATAATTCCTGCTAATATTCCAATTACGATATACATCCGCTAAATATCCCTCTTTTGAAAAACAGCACTGCTTGCAGCTATCATTATAACCGCAAACACAATCGCCACGCCGAATGCTGCCAAACACTCATTTCCACTTGGATTCATAGAAAGCAGTGATAATTTCCCGGTTATCGTATACTTATAAATTTGGAAATTCTGGATTCCCATTTTCCGAACAGCACTGTTTATCAATCCGTATACGATACTCATTATATTCATTGTAAGACAAATCGCGATGACCATGCTGATCACATTATTTTTCAGAATAATTGCAATCGCCATGCAGATCAACACGAGTACATAATGAAGTGCCAGCTCCGTCAGGAAATAAGACAGAACAGCTTTTGAACTTCCCCACGTCAATTCTTTGAATACTATATAGTTCGCAGCTCCCTGGAGTAAGAATGCACCTGCCATTGTCAGCACCGTAAAGACCGCCAACGCAATAGATCTGGAAAAAATCAGTGTTCCTCTTTTTTGAACCTGGCCGCCAATATTTTTAATATAACCGCTTCCAATATCCGCTGTTGAAAACATCACAGCAAAAATCACCAAAAACAACGCATAAAATTTCCCCTGAGAATTTGCAAAGAAAATGTCATACACCGTAACCTTTTCTCCCGGTTCTGTCGGCAGCGTCACCATCATTCCCACATTAATATTCTCTGCAGTCGGTTCCGCAAACTGCTCCTGCCGCACGGTATCTTCTTTACTTAATGAATCATAATCTGTTTTACACATAAATGTTGTAAACAGTACTGACACAGCCAGCACGATCCATACTACATACATACTTTTGGTGCGAAACATCCGGTACAAATCCATTTTTATCATATTAAGCATGACTGGCACCTCCTGTCAGATTCAGGAAATACGTTTCCAGTTCTTCACTCGTTATAGAAAGCCCTTTTACCGGAATTCCTGCCTTTGCAAGCTCCATATTCAACGCTGCGCTTTCATTCAGACGTTCAAAAATGTGAATATGTTCTTTGTCTGTCACCTGATAATTCGTGAATCCCATAGCATCCAGCACCGGAATTGCCAGCTTCGGATCAGCCAGTGTTAATTCCATCCGCTCACTGCATCTTCGCATTAATTCTTCTCTTGTAAGCTCCTGCAATAAACTTCCATTGTGAATGATTCCATAATCGGTAGCAATCTTCGATAATTCCTCCAGTATATGACTGGAAATGCAAATCGTCATATTCCTCTCTTTCTGAAGTCTCTGAATCGTGTCCCGAACCTCAGCAATTCCCTGTGGATCCAACCCATTGATCGGTTCATCAAGGACTAACAGATCCGGTTCTCCAATCAACGCAAGACCAATTCCCAGGCGCTGTTTCATTCCAAGAGAAAAGTGTTTTGTCTTTTTCCGTCCCACATGCTCCAGACCTACTGTTTTCAATATCTCATCAATGTAACCTGCTTTCTTTATCCCAAACAGCTTGCATTTGATATTCAGATTTTCATATGCGGTCATATTTCCATATAATCCCGGTGCTTCAATCAGACATCCCACACGGGAGCGGACTTTCTGTAAATCCTTTCCCTTGTATCCGAAGATCTCAATCTCTCCACTCGTTGGCCTGGAAAGTCCACTGATCATCTTCAGACAAGTCGTCTTCCCGGCTCCATTTCGTCCGATAAATCCGTAAATAGCGCCCTTTTTAATATGCATGCTGACACTGTCCACAGCTTTATGATGTCCATACCGCTTCGTCAGTCCTCGTGTTTCCAATAACATCTCACTCAAATTTTTCATCTCCTTTTTCTTATCTGCATTTATCATAAAAGATGAATCCTAATCAAACGCAAATAAATAGTAAAAAAAGAGTAAAGATTACGCATGAAGACGATAACCGATTCCCCATACTGTCTCAATGTATTCCTCCGAAGTCACTTGTTTGATCTTCTTGCGGATATTGCTGATATGTACGTCCAATGTCTTTGTCTCACCAATATAAGGTTCGTCCCAGGCATATTCGAAAATATCCTCTTTACTGAAAACCTGTTTTGGATTCCTGAGCAGTAATTCTAAAATCGCAAACTCCTGCTTTGTGATCTTCGGAAGTATCTTTCCAGAAATTTCAACCTGAAATGTATTTCTGTTTAATACCATATCTTTAAATGAAAGCGTATGCTGTTCCTCTGCTTCCTTTTCTTCTTTATGACGGAGTTGTACCTGAACTCTTGCCAGCACTTCCCTGATTTCAAATGGTTTCGTTATATAATCATCCGCTCCGCTCGTTAAAACCTCTACCTTTTCATCCAAGCTGTCTTTTGCAGTCAACACAATAACCGGAAGATTTCCCTTTTTCCGTATTTCCTCCAGAACTGCCTCACCTGGAATTCCGGGCAGCATCAGATCCAGCAGAACAAGTGCGTAATCATGATCCTGCATATTTAGAAGCAGCTTTGCTTCGGTCCCGGAAAATGCCTGCTCACAAGAATAGCCTTCTTTGGATAATGCCTCCTGAAGCAAGTTATTAATATTTGTATCGTCTTCTACAATCAGTATTTTCTGCATGATATTGCTCCTTTATCTTCCTCAATACTCGGCCATGATTTTCTGAGTGCTGCATAAGAAATCAAGAAGTTTGCAAGCCATCCGGCCGGTACTGCGAGCCAGACAAATGCAATTCCGAACCGCGGTGCACAAATTAAAGCAACAGACAAACGAATTGCAAGATTTACCATATTCGCAATGAGAAACGGACGCATGATTCCAAGTCCGCGAAGAACTCCATCGGTTGCCATCTTAATACCCATAAAGATGAAAAAATATCCAAGCCATCTCATATAATCACCGGATACCTGATACGCTAAAGCTGTTCCATCTTTTCCAAGGAATAAGGAAGAAATCTGATTGTGCAGTGATTCAATGACCAGAAAAGCAAGGACTGCAAAACCTAGATCTAACACCAGTGCCGCATGATAGCCTTTTTTGAGCCGTTCGATTTTCTTTGCACCAAGATTCTGGGATATATACGGCGAAATCGCATTGCCGATGGATACAAAAATCAGTGAAAAAACATTTTCCACTCGCATCGTTGCTGAGTAACCTGCGAGTGCCTGTGTACCAAATGGATTTACAACTGCCTGTACGATCATCATACCGATCGACACTGTAGACTGCTGGAGAACTGACGGTACGGCAATTTGAAGCATCGAATATAACTCCTGTCCGTCAAACCATTCAAACTGACATTTATACCGTCTCATTCTATAAAGGAAAATCAGAAATGAAAAGACCGCGGAAATCCCCTGTGCAATAAGCGTTGCCAGGGCCGCACCAAACACGCCGAGACCAAGTCCGGCTACCATCCAAAGATCCATAAAAATATTTAATACAGATGAAAAAATCAGAAGAACCAATGGAATTCTGGATTCACCGATGGAAGTAAACATCGTTGAGAGGATGTTGTACATAAACAGAAATGGGAATCCCACAAAATAAACCCGCAGATACAGCACTGCTTCATCCAGTATATCAGGAGGTGTTTGTAATAAACTCATCATTGAATGTGAAAAGCAAAAACCAAAGATTCCAAGTAGTATGCTCAGGACTAAAAAGCTGATCAGCGATGTCGACACAATTGTTTTCATTTTACCATAATCTCTGGCTCCAAAATAACGGCTTACGAGTACACCTGCGCCTACACCGGCGCCCAGAGCTACACAAATGAAAACATTCGTAAGTGCAGCACAGGCACCGACAGCCGCAAGTGCCGAAGAACCAACAAACTGACCGACAATGATCGAATCAGCCATATTATATATCTGCTGAAAAAAACTGCCTAAGATCATAGGCATTGCAAAAACAGTTAACGCTTTCAGGGGCGCATCTGTAATTAGATATTCATCTTTTGACATGATCATACTTCTCCTCAATCAAAATCTCTGGTAATATTTGTAAGCCATTTCTTTCTGAAATAGTGGATAAATACCACTGGCATTTTCTCGAACTCATCTAAAGTCATTACAAAGTAAACCCAGACAGGCGGTAATTTAAAAACATATGCTGCAAGGAAAGTTGCCGGAACTGCAACAAGCCACATAAATATGGAATCTACGATCATTCCAAATCTGGAATCTCCGCCACCTCTGAAACAACCGCATATAAGGCAGGTATTAATCCCTTCTCCCACAAGACGCCAGGTTGTCATAATTACAAAAATGCTAAGATAAGAAAGGGCAGTCTCGGTCAATTTATCCCGATAGAAGTCCAGTATCAGAGGACGAATCGCCAGAATAATAACGCATCCGATCAGGCTTACAGCAAGTGTTATCCTAAGCATCCGTTTCCCGTATTCTCCGGCTGTATCAATTTGATCTTTCCCTAACTCCTGGCTGATAATGATAGTCGTAGCGTTGGCAAAACCGCGACAGGCAATAGCACCAATATTTACCACCATAACAGCAACCGCATTTGCGGCAACCATGTCATCTCCGATATGCCCAAGAATTGCTGCAAATGCTGAAGTGGCAAAACTCCAGACAACATCATTTACCACGGCTGGAGTGGCAATTTTCATAAAGTCCTGAAACAAGATGCCTGATTTCGCAAAGAAATGTTTTATCCTGAATCTGACATCTGAACTGTTTAATGAATAGATGAGACAAATTAGTACCTCTGTAATTCTGGCAATCACAGTACCAAGTGCAACACCTGTAACACCAAGCTTTGGAAATCCAAACAGACCAAAGATAAATGTGGCATTACAAAGTACATTGACACAAAGAGAAACAATGTACGTAATAGAAGGCAGCATTATTTTTCCAATACTTCGAAGAGCGCTCATAAAAACCTGCGAGAACCCCATAAACATAAATGAAAATGAAATCACCTTCAAATACTCACTTCCAGCAGCAATCGTATCCGGACTATTTGTGAAAATCTTCATAACCGTAACCGGCATAGTAAAGGAAATAACGAAAAATATAAGCGAGACGATCAGTGAAATCCGTTCCGCAAGACCGAGAATCCTTTCTACTGTCTTTTTATCCCCTTTTCCCCAGTACTGGGCACACAGAACCGAAGTTCCTGTAGCCATACCATAATATAAACAGAAAAGAATAAACGTATACTGGTTCGCAAGTGATGAAGCTGACATCGCCGTCTGGCTTACGTATCCAAGCATTACCGTATCGGCAATGTTTACCAATGTTCCAATCAAATTTTGAATCATGATCGGAAAGGCTAATTTTGATGCGTATTTTAAGAAATCTTTTTTATTTAACATACAACTGTTCTTCCTAAATTCTATAAATGTTTAATCTACAGTACTGTTTTTGCAGCATCATCAGCCTTCCTCTTCTCCGTAATGTTTACTCAAAGAGAAGCCTCTTCCTCGTACCTCTGTAACTCTGCTGATGATCATAAATGCCTCCGGGTCAATCTGTCTGATCAATTTCTCAACTTGTGGAAGTTCTCGATTAGACACAATACTCAATACAATCTGCTTTTGTTCTTGTTTGTAACCGCCTTCCCCATACAGCATCGTCACGCCTCTGTCTACCTGCGCAAGAATTGCCTGACGTACTTCTTCCACCTGTTTGCTGATAATCTTCACTTCCGTCTTGGTATTTCCCATCACTAACACTTTGTCCAGCACTGTCGTGTAGATTATTACCAGTAAAATTCCGTATAAAACGCGTTCCGGAGGATTATATAGAATCTGCGGTAACAGAATCAATATATCAAATACATTCAGACTCACTGACACCGGAATTCGAAAATACTTATTCAAAATCAACGGTGGAATATCCATACCTCCGGTAGAAGCTCCTGTTCGAATTACAATACCAAGTCCAATCCCGATTCCAAGTCCGGCAAAAATCGTATTCAGCATTGGATTATCCGTGATCACCAGATCCCCAAAAATATGATTGGCCGCTTCCAATGCAATTGGATATGTGAAAGAACTGAGAATTGTCGTCAGTGCAAATTTCTTACCAAGAAAAATCACTCCAACTATCAGCATCACAATATTAAATGCTAAGACAAATCCAGAAATTGATGCTCCCGTAAAATGCTTCACTACCAGACCAATACCGGTTGTTCCTCCTGTCATCAGATTCCCCGGTAAAAGAAAAAGTTTGATTACAAACGCATAGAAAACATTTCCAAAAATGACCTTTGCAACGGTACTTGCCCGCTTTAAATATGCCTTATCCATAAATTCCTCCCATTAGCCATATGATTTTGATTATCCCCAAAAACGTCCGTTAGAGAATCTTCCCTAACAGACGTTTTTCAAAGTATTTCCTAATACAGTGATATTATACTGAGAAATGCGGTCAGTTTCAATAGGATTTTTCAAGGCACAACATATTTAAGATAATACTTTTTTGTATATTTGCGCACTAATAGAAAAGCCCGCAGAACCGAGGTCCTGCGGGCATATTTCATTTTAAGTATCGATATTAAATCTATCTAGATATTAATTACTCGATGATTGAAGCAACTGTACCTGATCCTACTGTACGTCCACCTTCACGGATAGCGAAACGAAGACCTTCCTCCATAGCTACTGGATGGATCAGTTCAACTGTCATCTCTACGTTATCTCCAGGCATACACATCTCGATTCCTTCTGGAAGCTCGCAAACACCTGTTACGTCTGTTGTTCTGAAGTAGAACTGTGGACGATAGTTGTTGAAGAATGGAGTATGACGTCCACCTTCATCTTTTGTCAGAACGTAAACCTGAGCTGTGAATTTGTGATGGCATGTTACTGAACCTGGTTTACAAAGAACCTGTCCTCTTTCGATTTCTGTTCTCTGGATACCACGAAGAAGAGCACCGATGTTGTCACCAGCCTGAGCTTCATCAAGAAGTTTACGGAACATTTCAACACCTGTTACAACTGTCTTCTTAGTCTCTTCGTGAATACCAACGATTTCTACTTCGTCAGATACATGAAGAACACCACGCTCTACTCTACCTGTAGCAACTGTACCACGTCCTGTGATAGAGAATACGTCCTCTACTGGCATAAGGAATGGCTTATCTGTATCACGCTCTGGATCTGGGATATAAGAATCTACAGCATCCATGAGTTCCATGATCTTGTCTCCCCACTCTGAGTTAGGATCTTCAAGAGCTTTAAGAGCTGATCCCTGGATGATTGGAGTATCATCTCCTGGGAATTCATACTCGTCAAGGAGTTCACGGATTTCCATTTCTACTAATTCAAGAAGTTCGTCATCGTCAACCATATCACATTTGTTCATGAATACAACGATGTAAGGAACACCTACCTGAC